>Ga0065711_1044110_pt1 | contig 14306 bp, 6 predicted proteins | sample Hoacrofraction12_FD_59098 | JGI IMG/M metagenome (GOLD analysis project Ga0065711, IMG submission 59098) | Hoatzin crop microbial communities from Cojedes, Venezuela - Epithelial fraction 12 v2 (version 2) | ecosystem: Host-associated > Birds > Digestive system > Esophagus > Crop | place...
CTGTGGGTCATCTAGTCCAACCCTCCTGCCAAAGCAGGGTCACCTACAGCAGGCTGCACAGGACCTTGTCCAGGCGGGTCTTGAATATCTTCAGAGAAGGAGAATCCACAACCTCCCTGGGCAGCCTGTGGAAAGGACTCAGCTGCTTTACCTTCCTTTTGTTTTTTTCTGTTCTTACCCTAAGCTATATTTTTATGGTAGGTTTTAATCACAAGGACAAATAACATGATATAGTGCTGACCTATTACACTATTTTTAAGTAGTTAAAGTTTCTGTGGAGATGAACAGTGTTTTGCACTGTACTTTACATTTGTTGCTTTTTCAAATGCTGAATATCACTTTGACCTTTGTTACCTTTATCTAAGTGTAAGAATGAAGTTTTAGTCTATTTTTGTTTTGCTTCACCTTCCTGTGTTAGAAAATGGTGCTTAAAGGATTGGGGATGGAGTTTAGTCAACAGACAATTTGTTTGGGTCCTCCACGCATATAAAATAATCCCTGACGCACAATGGAGTATTTTAATGCAGGTGAACAGACATTTTGAATTACAAGTATTTCACGTTGTGTTTGCAAGATAGGGACTGATCTCTGGATTCATGAGATACCTCTATCAACTTCAGAAAGTGTTAGTCTTACTGGTATAGGACTCTGAATGCGTGTGAAATACTGTTTGTTTGAATTGTTACCCTTGCATATGAAATACAAACTGCATAATCAGCTTCTGATCTCAGAAGTTTTCAAAATTACGCTTTAAATTTAGATTTGTGTACTTGATGTCTGACAAGTCATGTCTCGAGGCTGCTGAATAATGGATGAGGCTTGAATTCATTTACTCCAAGATGATTTTTTACTTTTTTTTAATCTTGTTGGTAACACTGAGTGGGCCTGTTCTGTTTTTTCTTTCCTGAAGACAGAAAATGTGAATTCAAAGTGTGGAAAACATTATTGTATTTGCACAACAATACATATTTGTAGGACTTTCTGTTCTGTTGCTTAAGTACACTTGAAAGACTAGAATGGGTTATTTTTAAGCCACAGTTGTTATGATTGCTTCTAAGGTGTAGAGGCATTTAAGAACCAGGATAATTTGGGGTTTTGGGAGTACTGAAACTGTAATAGTTATATTGTTTGAATTTTTGGTTTGAAATAATAAAGTATCTGTCTTTTTTTTTTCTCTTAATGTATTCCGAATGTTATTTCACAAAAAATCTAGTTTATTTTAGTAAGCTTTTACTAAGGTTGGAATACTTAATGTTCTTCCTCGTAGTAAATACTCATGTAAATTAAAATGAATCGTATGTTTAAGACTACTTATTGAGTACAGTTTTAAATTACTAAAACTTTTAGGATTATAACTATATTGATAACATTGCTTTGTTTCGTTTGTATTTCTTTTGCTTTCCTGAGGTCGAGATTTGATATGCATACAGTCCATGGATGGGATGCTCATGTTGTTTGAACAGGAAAGCTATGCTTTTGGCCGTTTTTTACCTGGTTTTCTGCTGCCCGGTCCCTTGACTTACAGCTCTCGGACAGATTCTTTCATCACAGTGTCGTCTTGTCGACAGGTTGAGAGTTACCAGTATGTGTTCACATTCAGTAATTATAGCATATTTTGGTGCTATCATTTAGTATGTAAAAAAATTAGAAGTAATCATGTCTAATGTTTGTTGCCTTTACTGATGCTGTCCCAAAGCAGGTGATAGGTAGTTTCAGGAAAGAAGAAAAATAAAATGTTCTGTTTCTATACAGTAATAGAAGAAAGCATACTATGTGTCCTGAGGACTTTATGACCCTATTTTATTTGTTTAAATGTATAAAGTTTACTAGCTTATCAAGGTACATTGTGCTGTCCTGCAAGCACTAGGTTTTTCCCTGCTTCAGTGCAGTCTAGTCTGCTTTCAGTGTTGTCTGCACTGTAGTGCTTGAGCAAGGTGTTCCTTCCAGTTTTCAATGGGATTTTTATTTTGGTGCAAATAGGTGCTAGTCTGGTGAGTCTCTTCAGTTTTCAGAAGAGATTTGAGACAAGGCTTTGGCTTTTGTGGTCATAGGATCTTTGTAAAGGAATGAGGGCTGATAGGGAGTGGTGGAATCCACCTAACAAAGTGGCAGAGGAGGCTTGTTAACCTCTGTGATTGCTAGACTGAGGGATAGGTGCGAAATCCAGCATAGAAGTGATGGTATAGGGTGTAAGGGTCAAGCGCACAAAGTGGGATGCTGTAATATGTTAGAGGAAGTGGAACGAGTGAGGGCCTGTATTAAGTGTGTATTTACAAACACCTATAGCCTTGGCAACGAAGAGGAGGAAGTAGAATTTTTGTGTGCAGTTGAAGATGTGACAGGTTAGCTTGCATGACTAAGGTCCTGTAACTGATGAGTCAAGCTGTTCAGGAAGAAAAGACAGACAAGGGAGGATTTGTGTTCTCTGCGGAGGAGCAGCTTAAATATATGGGTCTCTTACAGAGCCACCGTGTTGAGACTTTATTAAGCATCCATCTGTTTAGAATCAGAGGGATTCTTGAGGAAGGGGATGTTGTGTTGAATGTCTGCTATGAAGCCTTGCTTAAACCAGAAGTTTTCCAGTTGCAGGTCCTGGTTCTCATGGAGGACTGATGTCTTCTGGGAAGGCAACATAATGGGCTTCAGCAATGTGGAAGGCTTCTGAGGTGCATGAGGGATAATGCAGACATGCAGATGTCCTGGTTTCGGCTGCGGTGGAGTTAATTTTCATCTCAGTAGCCACTGTGTTTTGAATTTAGTAGGAGAAGAATGTTGATAACACTGTTTTCAGTTGTTGCGATGAAATCGAGGACTTTTTCCAGTTTCTTGTATTGCAGCTGATGAGCAGGTGTGCAGGAACTGGGGCGGAGCACAGCCAGACAGCCACGCTGGCCAGTGGAAATATGCCATACCATAGATGTAGTGTTCAGTTTATGAATGGGGGTTGGCTGGGGGGCAGGAAGGCTAGTTTGTCCTTTTGGTTTTCGAATCTGCTTTTGGCTGAGAGTTTGAACCTTTTTTGGGCTGTGAATCATTCATCGGGTAGTGAGAAAAATTGTATGTAGTTTGTTTTGCATATTTACTATTATCATTGCTATTATCATTAGTATTATTAGTATTAGTATTTATGTTGTTGTATTAAACTCTTTATCTCAACCTACGAGTTTCCCGTTTTGTCTCTTTCTCCTCCCCATCCTGCTGGGGGGGGAAGGGAGGGGTGAGCGAGTGGCTGTCTAGTGCTTAGTTGCCAGCTGCAAGGTTAAACTATGACAAGGGTGCTAGACAGTCTGGCTAGGGAAGGTGCTTTGCTGAATCTCGGGAGAATTATGAGTGGGGACAGCCTTTTTAGCAGGGCCTGTTGTGATAGAACAAGGGACAATGGTTTTAAACTAAAAGAGGATAGATTCAGACTAGATCTAAGGAAAAAATTTTTTACAATCAGGGCAGTGAAACACTGGAACAGGCTGCCCAGAGGGACGGTAGTGCCCCATCCCTGGAAACATTCAAGGTCAGACTGGATGGGGCTCTGAGCAACCTGATCTAGTTGATGTCCCTGCTCATTGCAGGGGGGTTGGACTAGATGACATTTAAAGGTCCCTTCCAACCCAAACCATTCTATGAATCCACAACTTGGATGAAAGAAATGTTTGGAGAAGTAATACTCAGCATCTGCCTTTGAGTGTTGCAGACACTGGCTGCAGGGACCCTGAGATGATATAGATTAAGATCCTGAGAGAAGTGAGGAAGATAGGCAGTGGACTAAAGACTATAGCTTTCAAGAGAATAGACTTGGGCTTGAGGATGGGATTGAGAAGATGTAAGATTGGTTAAAACTTCTACTGGCAAATGGTCTGAAGAACAAGGACTTCCACAGATACCTCAGATGTAAAATGGTAGATCCAGGAAATTGACACACTACTGGAAATATTGAGCAACTTTAACAAAGGTGTGAAAAGGCCAAGGAACTTAATGGTTGCTTTGCCTCATCATTTCTTCATTAAAACTGACGAGGTCTGCTCTTAGGCATTTTGAATCTCTCTGTAGCAGTAAATTGGGATGGGGTGGTGTTTTGGGCAGAGCTACTACCCATGATAAAAAAACAAAACACCACCTTAAAAATGGATAAAGAAGTGGCAGAGCTGTCAGGCTTACAGAGTAGTAGTTGTCCACAATTCTAACTAGCAGCCAAAGATGAGTTGTGTTCCTCTGAAGCTGATGCTGGAGCCACTATTTCTTTAACATCTTCATCCTGGACAGTAGAACAAAAGGCATGTCCTGAAATTCAAAGATGATGCCAAGTTGTAGGAAGTGGCTAATATATAGTGAGTAGGGCTGCCATTCAGATGAATCTCGTCAAGCTGGAGGAGTGCGCTGACAACAACCTTAAGGATTTTTTCATATGTAATCATACCAATGAAAATAAGAATGCCACTTTTTATAGATTATGCCTTGAATCTAATCTGGGGAATGTTAATCTAACACAAGGCTTTGTCACACTACCTTGCTCTGTCACTTGAATTTCTCAAGCAATACGCTTTTTAAGCTGCTTGAGCTTGATCAGATGGTTTTTAGTTTTTGGATATTGCATGAGCAGATTATAGACATAGGGTATTGTTTTCTTAATACAAGGGAAAATGTGTTGCAAGTAAAAGTAATTTAATAGAAGGTTCATATTTTTCCTAAGAAATAACAGAGTTTATTAATATTGGTAAGGAATAAAGAAATATTTTTTCTTTAAAATTGTTCTCATGCATTTTCATTATGTTTAGATTCTTGACTTCCACAACAAATGTGGCTATAATTTTTCCTCAGTCTGTTACTGACTCACAAGTGTGCTGTCTTTGTAGGAAGGTGTAGTTCTAAAGGAATTCTTCACTTGGATTCTGGTTATTGGTCCTAAGTGCCAAGTGATAAGACACTGTGGTACTGATCTCTAGTGTGTGTCTGAACTATTAGGACATTAGAATAGAGTGAAGTAATCCTTCTAAAGTGAAGGAAATAGACATGGTAAGGACAGAAAAGGTTATTTTTATGGTTGTATTAAACAAGGTAGTTCAAGTTAGGACACCAGCACAAATTCAGGAAAGATAGTTACAGAAGAGTCCATGAGGACACAGTTTGAACCCTGAGGATTACATTGGTGTAAACAAGGGCAGATAGATGTGTCAAGCTTTTATGGCAGTTGACATGTTTTGTGCTGATGTCTTCAATGCCAATTGTTCTTAGTTTGGCAGTTACAAAAACCCCAAAGCCACAATCCTCCCATCTTTTGCTAGATGTGCTGCCTACTGGTGTCAGTTTACTGTTATCTCTTGTATTGGAACCACTTTGTTTACTTAATGGATGTACTTGAGAGTGTAACTATTAGATATAGCAGATTGTATTTCAGGGTAGTTTAAGAGGATTTTTTAAAGCTTAAGGGCAAAAAAGTTTATTTTTTATTAAAATCCTACTTTCACAATTTGTAAACATGTTGGTTTCTTGCTTCTGTCTTTGGTCTGGATTTATATGCTGTGTTATATTTAGCTGTTGAATTTGTTTTGACACCAGATAAAGTCTGAGTAGAAAAGTTTGTTTTAATTTCTACCTTTACACTTAGCTGTTATCCTACAGTGATATTTAACATCTTTGCTGATAGACGTGTTGCAGTAGGCTTTCTAACAATCCTTTTAGACTGCTTTTACTGAGTATGTATACTCATAATATGATGATTATATTTTAATTTTTACTTAATGTAAGGGTATTGGCTACAAAAATATATTTTATTTTTCTACTTATTTTAAACTTCCAATACCAGATACCAAGTGCTGGCGTTTGCGACAGATGCTGATGAAAGACAAGAAACAGAACAGCAAAAACTTAGTTCTGGAAAAAGACTTGTGGTAAAACCTGTTTATTTTACATAACCTGTACGGTACACTGCATACATGTTAAGACCACCAATGCTAAGTAACAAATGGAAACATTGTCTGCTGACAAAGGAGCTGATCCAATTGCCATTAAAGGCAATGGAAAGACTCCAGTAGACTTCTATTAAGATTTCTTTAGGCCTCAGTTGTTTAATGTTGGGCCTTAAAACACTGTTGTTCTAAGGAGGGGAAAAAAATAATCATATGCTAGAAATAACTATTTCTAAGGCTGTCTTTGATACAGAATTTAAACTGTAGTAAAACAGATAAATAGGTACAGCTGAAACATTGCTTATGTTCTTGATTCGAGTCTGTCTGACTTTGGACTTATGAAGTTAACCTCATTCTCTTTGAGGAATCGTTTGTACGTTAAGAAAACTCAGCAGTGAAAAATGTTTCCATAAATAGTCAGTATCCTGGACTCTTTTTGTCAAATCCCTGTGGATTCAGTGGTCTTCAGGAGGTCCCTGTGACTAAGTTGTTTAATATATGAGTTGCCTCCTACTAAGAGGAAGAAAATTTAATTGTCTGTTGCCCTGCAGTAGAATTGTTTTTCTGTTAAATGTACTGTGTAAAATGCTAGATTCAGCAAATTTCAGGAATGACAGTATAATATTAGGAGAGCATCTGCCTTCCAGTGGCTAATTGTAGAATTTTTTCAAACTAAGTCAGTCAGAATCCTACATTTAGGAGAAGACCTAGTTTTTAATTAAGAAATTTGAAAGCTTCATCAGATATGCTGCAAATTAAATACATTTTTTAAATCTAAGAAAAGAAATATACATGGAGACAAATGTAGTAAATCTGGCTTTTTTCCACTTTGACTTTTAAGATGACGCTTGTGGCTTCATGTATCAGCTATTCCAGTATGTTTACTAACAAATTCTGTGTTCTTTAAGCAAAATGATTGAAGCTGTTCATATAGGAAGTGCTGGCAGTTGAACTTTGATATTTTTTGCTTCAGAAATTCTGAATTTCCTTTTAACTAGCTTGGCAGCGGTCAAAAGCAATTGTTGCATGTGTGAATTAGTTGAAATTTCTCAGAGGAGCTGAAATAACAAACCAATGAAACGTATCAATAAGCAGTATTACTGTTTAAAGATGCAAGGATATAGGCAAGGCAGGATTTGGGAGTAGTCGTTTATTATATCAACGTATGTAGTTGGAAAAGTAGACGAGCTATCATATATACAAACTCTTCAATGTGAAGAATGTGTACATTAGTGACTGCAAGCATGAATATTGGCTTACACACCTAAAACTTTGTCTGTTTCTCTGTTTACGTGTATTGGTAGAAGAGGTTAGCACCTTCTGCTCTCTAACCTTGCCCTTAATATATAAGGACACATACAGAGGCAGATTTAAATGATTCTAATACTCTGTTCTTGGATTTAATAGTTAACTATATTTAAAATTTAAATTACGCATCCCATTCAAAATGAAAATTCTTTATGCTTTAAGTGAACTGCATAGCCATCAATTCACAACTATATAAAAAAGTGGATGATGGTTTTGCTGCTTTACTCACAGTAAGGAAAGTCACCAACTCCCTTCAAAATAAGAGGAGAACTAATATTTGCTTATTCACAAAGAGCTTGATTTTGCTTTTTTGTGTTAATAATATTTATGTAACTTGAGTTGTAAAGTTTTCTGTGTAAGTTTTTCTTTAATATGCAGCTTTCAACTGATCTCTGGAGCATGTTTTTTCTTTTGAAGGTGGATTGGGTTTTAAACATCGGAGAGCAAGCACTGGATATATGCGTTGTCTCCTTTAATCAGGCAGTTTCTTCTGTTTTTGTGCTTGGTGAGAGAAACTTCTTCTGCCTTAAGGATAACGGGCAAATTCGATTCATGAAAAAGCTTGATTACAGTCCGAGTTGCTTCATTCCTTATTGTTCAGGTTTGTAAAAGGAAAATTCAACTGAACTTTAGCTTGGTTACTTTTACAGCAAAGAATTTTTTTTCCACTGGATAAAAAATAAATTTTTCTTGGTTGAAGAAGATTTTCTTGATTTGTAGAAAACCTGTGGGATCGGAGCTCTTTTTGGATGAGGCAAATTTATTTTCAAATGTTATTTATTGTGAAATATCATAATTTTTAGAATCTAAATAGATATTTTCTTGTCACCAAATTGAGGTACTTGTCTAGTGTTTGAGTAAGTCTGCCCAGGCTACCAAAGCCACGGAAATGGAAGAGTGAGAGATTTTGGAAGAGTAAACTAGTGTGTGAGGACCTTCTATCATTTACTGATAGTTAAAAAAAAAATAAAAAAAATCAAAGTTTAGTGTTAGGAGATGAAACTAACTTATTACATTGTATGTAAGCAACTTGGAGGCCACTACAGAACTACAGATTCTTAATGCCTATTCTATATTAATATTTCAAAAACTATCTGATAATTTTTTTGACAGCGTGTATTATTTCAGACCTAAAATCTTTTTAGACTTTATGAATATGATCTTAATCTTCACATTTTGTACTTTCTGATTTGAATTATACTATAAATAAAACCTATAAATGCATACATTCTTAATCAGTATTCACAGGTCAATGAATTAATGAAGAATAAGTAGAAGAATTTCGCCAATGTGTATTTTGCCATGTGTGTCCTGGCATGCCAACATGTCAGTTATGAGTGTTAGCCATGCTTTAAATTACCAAGCATGACTGGCTAGAACCTTGGAAACTTGTGGCATGTGTTGTGTAGTATGCAACTGAAATTGGTATCCGTAATTAATCACACTTGTCCTTGGTTATTGTCGATGTAACTTTCATAACTTTTGACACTTCAGTTATACTAAATACATTTATAACAAGTAAAGGCTTGAAAAGAAAAGAAAAAAAGGGGGTATAAGTCTCAAAGAGTACTGGCTCTTGAAAATCCTTCATCCTAAAACTTGTTTTATGTCTTTAACAGTGAAAGAAGGAACAATAAACACTCTAGTTGGAAACCATAGTAAAATGTTGAATGTTTATCAAGATGTTACACTGAAATGGGCCGCTCAACTTCCCCATGTTCCTGTATCAGTAAAAGTAGCAAATTTACAGTAAGTAACTTGTTAAAGTTTACTTTCTTCAGATTTATTTCCAGTTGTGAAATTAGCTTATAGATCCTAAGAAGCAGTTCTCAGGTATGTAAGAAATAAGGTAACTTGTAAAAGGAAAATTCAGAGTTTTTTTTTCTTTTTGTAAAATATTCATTTCATTAACGGGCATACTGTTATTTGTAAAAGAATGCTAGAATTTCTGTACTGTGCTTTAGATTTTCTGTTTTTCTTAAGTGAAGGTAGAACTTGAGGTCTCATGGCTCCAGTGGAGTAGATTATTCTCTAAAGGAATGAAAAGTGCAGCTTTGCAGTCTGGTAAGATCCTTCCCTGAGATAGGAAAATAGGGAATCTCCCTGAAGATCTGTTCTTCATTAAGCGTTTAAGAGCATATGAATTCCAGAGATGATTTGTTGGGACAGATTTTAACTCCAGTGTCAAACTGTGGAAATTAAGGAACTGTTTAAATTACTTGGGATTGCAGTGCAATGGACTAAAATGTTTTGTGAAATACATGTGAAGACAGGTCAGGGAAAAACTCTTTGGGCAGGGGATCAAGTGTAGAGAGATTGACATGTTGATAATGTGTGCTGAGTCTGTCACTGAAATGATAAGCAAATTACAGTGTAGTTTACTGGTATTCTTACAATCCAGCTCCTGCCTGAACTGTGTGCCACCAGAGCTGTGGTGGGTGCTGGCTGCCCAGTGCCTGTGACCATGAGGGATAGAATAGGAGTGTCCTTGTCAGGTAGATTACTTCTGATCCCCTGCAGGCTTGTACCTGCTGTGCGAACAGATGCTGGATTATTGAATACTTGATCATGTTGTCCTTTATCATGTAACGGATGAAGATGCAACATCTGACTAACTAGCTTTACTGACTTGCACAGAGTGATCTGAAGAATGTTTGTGTTTAGTACTAATGGTTACCTAACGATTTTTTTAATAATATATAATTTAAATTTTTTTAGATTCTCTGGAGACAGTTGTAGTGGCTTTCATCCAACAGGTCTTACAAGTAGAATATAATAAATAGTCTCAGTGGTCCAGTTGGTATAAACCAAAAGTTAATTACGCAGGATATGACAGTACAGCTTTTGAAGTTTGGAAAAAATGTCAGAAAAAATTTGAAAAAGGTATTGATTTTTGCAGCAGCAGATTGTATTTATGTTTGTATATACAGTTATTTGTTTGGAAACTCATGTTATTGAACCATCTGTTTCAATAATGCCTCTAAGAAGTTTATGCAGATTCTGCCTGTTCCACGTGAACTTTAACACTTGGTAGTTTGGTCTTAGTGAGAGTTTTGAGAGCCTACTAATTTGTCCTAGATAATTTTGCCACTTGGATTCAGAATTCCCACAGACTTACTAGGGGTTGGTTTGGGGTTTTGTTCTGTAGATAGTGGAGACACAGCAATCTTGTTATACAAACCTCTTTGTGTACAGGTACTGATAAGTAAAGGAACATCTGTGTGTCTAGACCCGATTACCTCTGAAAGGCAGGGAGAAGTCTAGGGCATGTGTGTTTCAGACCTATGCTGCTTCTGACTTTCTGTTGAAAAATAGCAGTATGCTTTTAATACTTTATGACTTCAAAAATAAAGGTGAGCTAAACAGCAAAAACTGTAGTAAAGTTTATAGAGGTAGTAATTTGGCTTCAAGAAAACATACGTGTTTTAAAAAAAAATATAAATTTGAAAGGGAATTCTTTGAGTCAATGTGATAATGATTTTTTAATACTCCTTTCAGGAGAGGCCTCAGTCTCAGTTACAGCCTCTGGGCACTAATGTAACATAAATAAGTACTTTAATAAGCACAGAGTTGTTAATCCTACACTGCTGAGAGATTGAAGTGCCTTAAATATGACGTATGTCAATTAATTACTTTTGTGTCCCTTCTTTTTATTGCAATAATACTTACAAAGTAAATGGAGTGTTCTGAAAGCAGTTGTCTCTGTAGATCGTGTATGTTCATCTGTATTTTCTTGTTAACATAATGTCTATTCTAATGTGGGGCTCTGGCTTACTGGATAAGAAAAGCATTATTAGAAGATATTTTATATAAATGCGTTGGCACAGGGGTAGTGATTGCCTCATAAAGACAGTCATACACTTTATCCTATAATTTTGGTAGTCCATTTCTGAGATCAGCTGTTAAAGTGCTTCAGAGAATTCCAGCCAAGTAACTTGTGTTTCTAGTGTGTGCCCCTCCTTATTCTTTATGAATTGATTTTTTTCCTTTTACAATATTGTGAAATGCAATATTTACCTATTGCAATACCAGTATGTAAATAATAACACACTACAACATTCGGCATTAAATTCCAGCATAAACTGCTTGATTTCATCATGTTTGCAGAAATATGCAAGGAAAAATAGAATTAAATGTAAGTGGTTACTTAACACTTTTGGTGATGTGTCTCTGCACTCTGAAACTGATGTATTTTTAAGTTTCTGAACTACACTTTTTGCCTTCTGTTAAAACTTGAGTGTTCTCTGTCAGGAAATGGAGATTTTCCTATAGAAGTTTGTGATCAGAAACTTGAAAAAAATTTGTGAGTTTATCTTATTCTGGGTTATCTTTGTCTGAATCATCTGAAACAACTTGTTCAGAAAGTATCAAAAGTTACTTTTTAAGGGCCTGTCACAAGTGGTATTTGTTTTTCTGTGCCAGAATTATTCTGTCTCCATGTGATTGAGCACAAAAGGTCCTTGGAGTAGATTAAAATGCCTAGACAGCTATGCTTCTAATTATTTGATGCTAACTGGCTTGGCAAAGCTGTTCCTAAGAGTATCGTGTTTTAAAGGCTGGTTGATTGCATGAAGTATTACTCTGACCTGGCTGGCCTGGAACTAGAGCATTATGTTAAGGTTCATTCAGTCTGAAGCAAAATAGCTTGTGTTGCTAGCCTCAGAGATTTTTCCATCACAAACTAAAATCTGAAATGCCACTGTGGGTTGAGTTAAAACCACATAGATAGAGCAGTATAGCTTGGATGAAATCTCAGGAAAGGTATTTCTGTTTTGATCACTTCCAGGTTACAAACCTGTTTTTGCAATAGGAAAGCGTGAAGCCTGTAAATCAGGGGCTTTGTTTCTTCTGAACACTTTTAAAAGTTCACTAGTCTCTAATTTTACTGCTTGGTTTTGTTTGTATATGGCCTTCAAATTCTCTCTGATAAGCCTGTGAATGTTAAAAGCTAGCCTGACTTTTTTCTGGGGTTTAGGGGATGTGTTGTGGGAAAGATATTTCTTCCCTCTCAGTTGAATCTACCAGCAACTCTTACTACTTCAGGCACCAGTTTATCAGTGAACTTAATGTTTAGATGAAGGATATTTTCACCTTCAACCACATTGGAATTTGATTAGAAATACCCTGTAGTACTTGTCTATAGGTAATTGGATGCTTGGCATATGTGATGCCTCTTGCTTTTAGGAGCTACATCTGGGAATTTGAATACGGGAACCAGCTTTCTTTTGTGAGCATTTATACGTGCTACTGTATCTGTGAGCAGGACTGTTCTTCATGGAAGAAAGATTCTTGAAGCAAATAACCCACAAAATGATCTTCTGTATGCCTTGTGAAATATGAAGGTTCTTTTATTGCAAGGGGTTGACAGGTATGGACAAGTTGGTGAAAGTTACTAGAATATTTGCTTTCACGTTCATTTATTTGACAGATAAATACAGTTTTACTTGGTAATGGAACAGCGTGTTTTCTGAAGAGGAAATACAAAGCAGTCTGGAAAGGTATTTTTGTGCAGAAGTAATTCATCACCTTTAAAGAATAAGGATTTCTGAGTTGCAAAAAGTATTAAATTTCTGAAACCTAGCTCTTTAGCTTGAGTTAAGCTAATAAATAGATCTTCATTATTTGAGATGGGGGAAAAAATAATTTTCTTTTTTAAACAAAAACAACTGTTGAAAAGCCAGGAAATAAAAGTAGGCTTTATATGTTAAAGATGGCATGCAGGGCTACTTACTAAGCTTTATCCCCCCCTTTGGCACTTTATGCACTTCAAGTCTGCCTAGGTTTATACTGAGGAATGATCCCATAAAAATATCACAGGGTTCTGTGTCTTCACAACTGATTCTATTTTGCAATTTACAACCAAGAAGTGATTGTTTCTGTTAATTGCTAGCACTACAACTGGCTAGGGTCTTTGAAATTTACTTAGGTAATTTGTCATTACTGCTTGTCCAAGTATGATCACTGCAGGCTTCACTATAGGGGTCATGCCTGAGCTCCTAACATTGGTGTTGCGAACAACCAGCCCATTAAGACTGCATCACATAGATGGCTGATAAATACATTACTATTAAAGCCAGCTTCCCATAGGCTATTGGTGTTCGTGTTTTGACTTACGCTGTTACATATTTGATTATGGATTCTACTGAATTAGAGTCTTAAAATAACAAATGCAAAGCCGCATTGCATAGGCTGAAATAGGGTAAATGCTGCAGTTTAGTGAATCACTTCAGAGTTACTGACTAGTGAAAATTTTCTATGTAATCATGTAAATTAGTGTTTGACTATTTGTATTGTACCAGGTGGTGCTGATAGCCCTTGCTGCTACACTTTCCTGTCTCTTGGAAAGTTCCACTTGTGTTAGGGATACATAGGTGCATTACAAGAGAGTATCTTATAATATTTTTAAATACAAGTTAGTTTTTGAGACAGTGACTTCTAATTTACTGAAGCAATAATCTCCTGCTATGTACTGAGTTATTATTTTACTCCTAGCTGCCTCTTCCCTTTTTTCTTGCATGTTTCCTAATAAAAGCATGTGTAACAGATGAGTAGTGTAAAAAGATGTGTACAGTGTTGTTTAGTTATCTAGTAATTTCCAGCTGCTTCTGCTTGAAGGTAGTGTTTTCTTGCTGCCTGTCTTTGACTTTCCTGTTTTGCCATATACTACTGCAGGCAAGTGGCATTCATTCTTATAACTAGAGATGACCACTTAAGGATACTTACAGATCAAAGTGGGAAGGTGTTTTGGCTGGATAGTCTGATTTGCCACCTTTCAACAGTGTTATTGTTGACCTTGGCTATTTGAGGACCATATGAGCAGCAATGAATGCCTGCAAAAAAAATTCCTGATGCTTTAACCCTAGGTTCAAAGGCTATGTGAGGAAGGGTCGAGTGGTTTTTATGGCTTAGTAGCTTACTGTGTATTCCGGTGCTCTTTCTGTCCAGTCTCACACAGAATCACAGAATGGTAGGGATTGGAAGGGACCTCTGTGGGTCATCTAGTCCAATCCCCCTGCCGAAGCAGGGTCGCCTACAGCAGGCTGCACAGGACCTTGTCCAGGTGGGTCTTGAATATCTCCAGAGAAGGAGACTCCACAA
>Ga0065711_1044111_pt1 | contig 14306 bp, 5 predicted proteins | sample Hoacrofraction12_FD_59098 | JGI IMG/M metagenome (GOLD analysis project Ga0065711, IMG submission 59098) | Hoatzin crop microbial communities from Cojedes, Venezuela - Epithelial fraction 12 v2 (version 2) | ecosystem: Host-associated > Birds > Digestive system > Esophagus > Crop | place...
TTTCCCCCCCCCCCCCAAGTCTTGGGAATAAAAAATTGAATTGCTTGTTCTTAAAGACTTGTATGGTTTGCCACAAAACATTACTAAGAACCAAGATGAAGGATATTGGGCTTGACTGAAGAGGTCAGTTGCTTTTGTGTTCGTTTTCCCACATCAGTTGAACAGATGGTTATTATTTTTTGAATGTAGTAGGCCTTGTATACATGCTTGATTACAGTGGTGCTCTATAACATTGTATATATAATATGCTTCACTTTGGAAGAGTATTTTGCACCTCGTCTTAGGAAAATTTGCTTATTTGTTGTTGAGTTACGATATGGGTTATGCTTGTGGTCAGAAAAATGATACTGTTTTTTAAATCCAGTGTTCGCAGGGTGGAAAGCAAGGAGGTACTAAAGTTACAAAGTGTTTGATTGTGTAGAACTGTGGTATTTCCAAATATGTCAGTTAAAGTTGTCATACCGTGATCCATTCTTTGCATATGTTTTGTGTTAATTACTTTGCTTTTTGTAGCATTCTGTTCAAGTAATAACTTAAATCTTTACAGAGCTGCAGTTCTGGCTTCATATAGATATATGTTTATGGCTATCTTGCTTGTCATTGACTGTACTATAGACCATTGAGTTTGTAAAATCACTGATAAAACCTGCCAACAATTTTTTAAGAAGTCATCATAGCTTCATAAATACCTGATGTAAATTCAGCTGGACTTTAGATGGAATGAACTGTAAGAATACACGCAATCAGGAATCATAGGAACTTTGCTTCTCTTTGGAACAAACTTCTAAAGATAATTAGTTGTAAATTTAATAGTTGCTGACAGGTCTGATATCAAAGGTGTTTTCATATTTTTAATAGATGTATTTGAACTGTCCTTCTTGTACTGTGGAGTAGGCTTCCCTGCAAATACTTACCAAATCATATTCTTCTGTTTAAAGCAATAGGAATTGGTCCAGAAAATTAATAGTAGTACCTACATCTCTGTTTTTCTCCCAAGTAGGAATGGGAGGTGGGGAAGTTAACATTTTCCAATTTAAATGTCTTCTTGAAAAAGTGGCATTAAGTATCCAGGAAGTTACTGTATGATACTTCACCTTCTTCCCATTCTCAGACTGCTTTTTTTTCTGGTAACTTGAATATTTTTGCTGGTCTGTATGTGAGTCTTGTGATTCTTTTTTGAAAAATGCGATTCAGTATCTTAATGTTCTTTGTGAAGTTTCTTGTTTTTCTGGATGTGTCATGATGCTTAGGACTTATCATAGATTTGCAGGCTGTGATTTCCAAATGCTTTAGAAATCCAGTTGTCTTTCCAGAAACATATTGTCAAATCTTAATCTGGCCTTGGCTTTATAGATTGAAAACAATAGAAAGCAGTTTGCTTTTCACCTGAGAAGTTTTTGTTCAGACCTTTAAAATATTAAATCTGTCTCCGTAATATTCTCCTTTTTATCTGACTGTTTTGTTTAGTGTGTATGCATGCAAGATGTGAGTAATCTTATTCTATTAAAGAAATAAAAGTGCTGGTTATAACTTCTTAAGAATGAACAAGTTGTGAGGAAGGAGACTTCCATATAAGTATTAAGTATGCATTCAGTCAGCTTTGCAAATTGAAACATTAGGAAGTGTCAATTAAGTAAGACAAATCAGTGTAAGTGAAGTCGTTGCTGTCTGATATCTATTCAGTACCCTCTCTGTGAATTCCAGTACCTATCAACAGTGTCCACTTTACAAAACTACCTATGAAGTTCATCATTTATTAATACAAGCAATCCTTGTGGAACTGTTGAGGGTGTATTAACAGTACACCACACTCCTCACAGATTGTAATTCTATTAAGGGTATATTTATTATTTGTGTACTGAACTGATAGATTTTTCTCCACAGATGATATTCTGTTACTGTCTGTAGAAGCACTGATGAAAATTTTGCACTGCTGCATATGCCATAGCTGTTTTCAGGAGCTTAGTCATGTGCTTTTGGTCAATAAACATAGTAAATTCAATGAACAACTGCAGAAGACTGCTTGACAGTAAGGAGTATCTTATCGTCAAAATTAGATGCTCTTTCTGAATGAGCACATTAATCTGCATTTTAATAGAACATGTCCCCTGAATCTGGCAGAATGCTGAAAAGAGCAATTTTAATGTTTGAACCATGAGATAGTGAGGAGAAAATTCCGTTTTTGCTCTGGTGTCTGAGATGATGTGTCATGTTGCAGTGCTACTACCCTTTCCTAAAATTCTCACTGCCTGTGAAGATGGTTTCAGAGCACCACAGAACAGTAGGTGAAAAGAATATGAATGCCCCCAGGAGGCATCCCGTTGTGTTTGGTTTTTAGATTCTCATTCCTTTCTGGTCTTATCTGTGTGTTGTACAGATGTCAGGCACATTGCTGGTATGTGTTCTTGGGCTTTTATTTATTATTTTTAAGGGAGAAGCTGTGTTTTCTTGTTGCCAAGCTGTCTAGCAACAGTAGTAGTTCTGGTGATGGATATCAAGATGCATTAAAAGTGTACCTATTTTAAATCTTATGCTGAAAAATTTATTTTAAAAAGGCAAAAAACAGTCTGAGAAGACCTGTTGTCCACAATTCTTTGAGAAATCTAAGTATCTTTGATTAACAGATGGATTAAAGTGAAAATGCTCAACTTTTTGCACCAGGCATTGCTACATGAAAATGACTGGCTTATCACATACAGCTCAGCAAGTAACAATGATGACTTAATAGTAAATATGGTTACATAGGAATTAAATATGTAAATTTGGTAGCACCCTATTCTGTTATGCTTTCAATCTGTTATAATAACAAACAACTGATCTTAAGTTTTCTTAAGAAAATATTTGATTTAATATTCCTTCAAGCACAGGTGAGCTTTCTACACCATTCTCTAGAACTTATTCTTGTAAGATACTAATATCCTTTATCTTGTTAAGAAATGAAAAATAAACTGAAGTTTTTCAGTGCATCTGCTTGGAGTCTTTGAACAGATGTTTTTTACTGATGCATTTTTGTTGTTTGAGTGGACTTTAGTAGGACCTAATAAAATTGTGTTAGCAACAGCTGAAACAGATTTGATTGAAATAACTGAATTTTTTTTTTATATAGTTTAGAATATTTTTTAACTTTTGTTTTTAATGAAAATAAGCTGTAAATAACTGGGTGGGTGTTGTTTTTTTTTATTTTATTTAAGTAGTTGGTATTACATTTTCACTGCTGCTTGATTTTGTGTTTGTAGAGCCAGAATGAAGACTGGGGAGGTTTGTCTGAGGATATCTTATGATTAAGAGCAATCTAAGGCATTAGCCCTTTTGACCCCCATCTAAATGATTGGTAACTACCAAATTTACCATTTTGGTGGCATGGATTAAACGGGTGCTATGCAAAGACTGCTGCACGTGTAATTAAGTCCTTGCAAGGGTAAACAGAACATGGGTGATGGGCTTAACTTTCTGCAACACTTGCATGATGGTCTTTGAAGAGTGCTTTGAGTGTTCCCTTTTATTTTCCTTTTTCGTACTAACTGCATCAACTTAAAGTGTCTGACTTCTACTAGCTTTCTTTGGTGTTTGTAATTAAGTGGGATAATGCAAGTTAGAGAAATGGATACCAAAACTAATAACTAAACAGATGTTTGGCTTTGTTTACTTACAATCAACCCATGTAAACGTGTATTTATTGGAAAATGAGCTATTTACATCTGCTGTGCAAAGAAAATGGGCCCTAAAAAGACTGGGTGCTGCTGCAATTGACTGTCTATCAAGTGCCGAATGCTGCATGACAGAGCAAAGCTTATTTGCATATATAGTGCATTGCAACATATTTTTGTCCAAAGCCTAAGTGGAATACATTGTGGCAGTCCTACTAATAAAGGTAAGATTTTATTTTCCATAAGGCAAGTTTAAAATACACATGAAAATGATTCGCTGGAGAAAATGTAATTAGTCTGCTGCTTATTTGGCATCATGATAAACAAGTAGTTCAGGAAACAAATCGGCTTTTATAATGTGGAACTGCAATAATAGATCTAATTTCATATGCAGCTTTATACATATCAGGATTTAGTTTGCAGACAAAAGAAAATTATTATAATAGACAAAAATATTTTATAACATGTTCAAATTCACTGTTGGTGTATGGGCATTTTTACTATTTTAAGGTTACTTAGTATATGATACAGCTATTGATCTGTGTTGGAGTCGGGAGCAGCTAAGAACCTGCTTGCATATTAGATCTGTAGAATCAGGGCAGCCAACAAGTCATTTGTTCAAAATAGAATTTCATATATGAGTTTGGACATATTCTAAAACAACGATAAAACCTAAATGCTCAAGCTTGACTTTTTCCACAGTTTTCTTCCCCCATGTTTATTGCTTTTTCTCTCCATGATAACAAGTTCACGTACAAAGAGTGTGATTCTCACGGTGAGGTTAGTATTAATACTGTGACTGTAAAAGTTTCATTGTGACTAAAACTTCATTTGTATTGTTTGGGACATATGTTAAGCAGAGAGCTTTTACTTGGGAGTCTTAATCTGTTTTGTTGTCTTAAATGGTTCCAAAGACCAACTCTGCAACATGCAAGCTCAGGCTTAGAAATTTCTGTGTGACTCCAGTTTACTTCTTTACAGTATGTCCCTGATGAATTCTATGTATGGGCACAGTTTTAGTTGAAGAAATGTGCTTTGTCCACATTGATTTAAACACAGTGGCATTATGAGGTGCTCGCGGGATGCTTCTTCCTGGCTTGTACTGTTCCCTGGAAGGAGTAAAGGAATAATTGCTGTGTACAGAGCTTAATTTACACGGTTGTCCTGACTCCACAGAATATGGAGAAATGGGGATGGCATCTGCCAAGGTGAATGGAGAGGGATGTGTAGATGGTTGCACATAAGAAGAGATGGGGATAGTTTGCCTGCAGGAGGGAACTGCAGCTTATATATAGGAATGAAGATCAGCTGTGGTAAAGAAAGATCTCCTGAGGTAAAGAAGGTTGTCTTTGGGCCAGGGGAGGAGTTTACTTCATATACCTTCTGTGCTTGGATTAACCTGATATTTAACTAATAGGTTACACAGCTTCAAATTACTTAATCTGTGTTACTCTATCAAGCACAAACAAGCACTAAATGAGTATAATTTGTTTTTTTGAGGGCTCTTTCAGAGAGATTTGCTTGTAAACTAGGATGCGGAGTTCTCCATGTGCTGTATGGCAAGCATAATAAGCCACGTATTCAGAAGTAGTCTATTCCATACAGAATTTTGTTAAATTTACGGTGAGCGTTGTATAGTGTTGAAAAACCTAACTGGTATACAACTAGAAAGGTGAAATCTTTTTGTTGTACACTCAAGTTCTGCTGAACAGAACTCAGCTTTCTATCAACAGCCGTTTACAGGTGGTAATGTCATGGTCTTGAGTCAGGGTGCAGTTTCCTCATCACCTAAAACCATGGTGACAGTGACTCTTGCTGAGAAAGCCAAATCCACTCCTGATGCCACCTTTGTGGTGGCGTTTGTGTTGATTGACTGCCCCTGTGATTATGTGGCTCCTAGCTTGTTGGCTAAATCTGAGAATATGCAGGGGAGGATGAGGGAAGTGCCAAGAGGAGGAAAGCAGTGGCACTGAAAAGGGAAGTAAACGATAGCTGCTTTTGGTGGCAGCCAGGACTTTTGCTAAAGCTAATAGTGCAACTTAAATTACATTTTATTTTTAACATTTCCCAGTGTATCTAAGTGTTTTAAAAAGCCAGTGTTCTTGACTCATGTCTGCTGCGAACCCCCAAGTCAGCTAGCGTAGTTAGATAAGTTCTAATTTACCTGTCTTACGCTGCACTTCTGCTGTTGGCTTAAGTCATAGGAGTGTGGCAAGGAGCTTCAGCAGCAGTATTGATTTACGGAGTTTTCAGTTGTCCTTTCCCTCCCTCTTTCCTTTGTGCCAGAGAAACTACTTATATTACTATTCTAGAACTGGATTGCAGATCCACTTAAACTGATCCAATTTAAATTGCTCATTTCTAAAAACATGTAGTCAGCAGCATTTCTTTTCCATGTTTACAACTTGACCCTGCAAACATTTGTCCAAACAATTATAACAAGGCAAAGTGCTGCAGGAACAGGAAGGAAGGGGGAATGCTTAAATGCCATTGCTATGGAAGCTGAATGATACTGGATGTGATATGGCTTGTTACGGCGGTATATTCTGGTCATCTCTTCAAAGATACAACCCTGCAGTTTAAGAAAAGATTCCTTAAGCAAAGGGGAATAAGTAATGCAAACCTGTAGCTGCAGTGCTGGAAGAAAATGCAAGAAAATACTAATGAATCCTTATGTGTGTAGTTTGGCAAACTGCCAAACATACAGACACTGTGGGCTTATCAGATGGAGAACTCTGTGCTTTGTCATAATTTTGACTCTAGCTTCACAATATAAAGTATTCAGCAGTAGTGCTTGCTTAAAGCACTTGCGGTTTTGTGGTGGGGAAGTGGATCCTCCAGTGGATGCTTAGAAACACCCTTACCCATAAAGATTAGGCTGTCGGATCTTCATAGGTCACTGGGTAGCAACTGATTGGTGGGTATAAAGCACTGCTCCTGAAGTGATTATCTCTGATCCAGCAGGTCAGAATAACAGCTAAGAAGCAGGAAGCACCCACTGTTATCCAGTTACAGTACACAAAGCTTCCACTGATATTTTTGCTTCTGCTTTTGAGGGGGAGGCAGGCAGGCCACTGCTGATGTTATGTCATATCCTTCTGGTCTGTTGAGGTGATGTTCTAGACCCAAAGTGTGTGCATATGCAAGGACGTTTTGCTGAATAACACTTGCATGACAACTGTTGCTGTTTCAGACTCTAGCTGAGTATTGTGTTTGCACCAATCTTGAAGATTTCTTTTTCTTGTCCATTCTGTTCAGGAAGCTGCAGACAAGGTCTTGACTTGGAGCTGACATTGATGTGGGATTGTTCTTTGTTTTTCAACATCATCATAGTTAATATTTGTCCTTGAACATGTTCAGATCCTCATGAATGTTTCTAGGTTCTCTGAGAAAACACTTTGCTCTCCTTTGAAAGTAAAGTAGAATTTTCCCAGTAAACATGTAATTGGAGTTCCCGAATAGTTGGCTAATCAAAGCTTGGGAAACAGATACTCTACTATTTTGAAATCCCTGAAAACTCAAGTGAACAAAGCAGTTTCCTAAAGCAGCCTTTCATTAGAAACATTTCCTCATAAAGATTCAGAAGTAGAGTGTAAAAGTAATTGCTTCTAAAGCATTGCTAAAGTGCTTGTTAAATGTTAATCTCTTCCTGCTGTAAGAACTTCATGTTTCTAAACATCCCTCCTCTCTCTTTTCCCCATAGCCTGTTTCCGTAGCATCGCTCCCAAACTGCTGTGCGCTCCATGTTCCTGCATCTTGTCTGTTCTAGCTTGGGGTTTGTTTAGATGCCCGGGGGGCAAAAAAGCCAAGTCTTTATCAAAAGGTAGCAGTTGTATTTTTTGCCTGTAGTTTAACATTGCTTGCCTTCGTAGGCTTTGTGCTGGTTTTCATGGGAAAGAAGTTAAAGCAAAAACCTAAGCAAACTTTCTCTGAAAAAGAAGGCATGCCAAGTGTTCATGAAGTCTATCTCACTGCTGTGTGACGTTGGCAGTAGAATGGCAGCACTTGCAAAACACTGAACTTGAGTCAGTTTGGTGTAGGCATGAATAATTTCTTGTCTCTCTCTTGCCTGAGGAAATAGGCTGTTTTCTTGTCCACTACAGACATAAAATAGCTTAAATTGCAGCAAGAAAATAATTTCAAAGTAGATGTTAGGCAAATTTTCCAGTGGTGATGATAATGAAGCATTTAAGTAGATTGCCTCGGGAGCATTAAAAAGTTTCCATCACTGGATGCCTGCAACAGATTAAATATCTCTTAGGAGTGTTACAGGTATGCTGTTTGGGGGGGACTGGACTAAATAACGTCCCTTCTAATTTTAGTTGGTTATGACTTTTTAATTAGACTGGGTCATGACAAAGTTGGCTGAGAAAAATGTCAGTTGGGTTGGGCTAGCTAAATAGTTCTGTTGACACAAATCAACTCTACCATTTTTCTAATTTAAAAATCTCTAATGACTTAGGCTGACAATTTCAGAGCGTATTATTAGCTTTTTAAAATGAGCTGTAAACACAGATGTCAGTTTGAAAAAGATGGATTGCAATGTGCAGCTTGTATTGTAGAACTGTTACTGCTTTGGCAAAACTAGGATCTAAGACCTATGTGTTAAAGTCAGATAAACAATTTGCATCCAAATTTTGAAAGAAGTGATGATTTTTCATAGGTGGTATTTCATGTTAGTTTGCCATTGTGTTGTGCTGTAAGGATACCATTGCCTCTTCCCTAGCTGCTAGATCAACTAATTTATAAACTCATTATATCCAGATAACTAGCTATCTTAAGGACATGCTTCACAGGCTCAGATGTTGTCTGAGGTCTGCAGAGTTCCACAGAAGGAAGACAAGGTGACTACTGTAGTTCTGTGATGGCAAATAATTTGTCAAAACTTTATTTTCCTTTCTGTTGTTTGTCAGGCTGCCCACAGTGCTAGACCCTCTGTGCGTGATGGTTTGGGATGTCCTCAGTGGGGTACAGAGGTCTCACTGAAACTGCAGTGTTTTCCAGCTCACCGTATTGCTATCTTATGGCTGCGTATCTCAGTTACTGTTGTCTTCCTTTTAATCTTTTTGATTCACCTCTACAATGTCAGTTTGTTGCTAGTCTAGGTGCAGGTGGTGTTTACGTGTTTGATAAGCTAAAAACCCACCAGGAGCAAAATAACCACTTTCTTTCTGTGGTTATTTAACAATCTGTCATGCTTTATCATTAGATAGTAAGTTTCTGTCAAGATGAGACACTAATCCCATAACAGTAATTTGAGTCAATCATCTAATTTTGGGTACAAAGAGTTTTGCAGTGAAGACAGTTAATTCCTCAAGTTATAAACCACTGAAAATGTGAACAGGGTGGGGAATACCCCAGGGCTGTGTGGGAGAGTAGAAGTTTGGAAAGTACTGAAAGGTGACAAGTGGATAAACATGAAATGAACACTTCCGTGCCCTTATTTGTTGATACCAGCTGCGTAAAAGGAAACACGGTCAGTGCATCCAGGCCAAAGAGTGTGCTAAAGAACGTGCGCAGCTTTGGATAATCTTTGAACACAACAACAGTGAATGGTAATTAACTTCGTAAGAAACTTCGTAAGAGTGCTAGAAAATCAGCTGCTCTCATTCTTCTTTCTGTCCGGAGAGCTATTGTAAATTTAAGGAGATATCTGTTATGAGATTTGACAGGCATTTCAGGGAAGACACCAACTTTGATGGCTTCAGGTTTCTAAGGATGAAACACTGGAAGACATGAGGTTTTTTCAAGGAGGAGGAGAATCAGTGTCATGTGTGCGTATATGTTCAAGATAAAACCTGAAAATACGAAACTGTAAAAATTGGGCGTTTGAAATTGTTACAATATGCCTGTTTTTCAGTTGTCTTCGTGAATCTGTATCATGCCAGCAGCATTAAGTAAAGCAGAAGTTTGCCATAAGTACCTCTCTGAGAATTTTTTTGTCTGTGGACGCTGCAGCAATTCTGGAGTTAATATTTTCTTTTTAGTCAAAGCTTCTACTCCTTGGGGCTAGTACTGCATACCACCATCATGCAGTTCCTTTTCCAGTTAGGAATATTGCCTCAGCATTTTGTTTTTAATATAGGCTGACACTTCACTTAAGCAGTAAGAGAGGTTTTAAGGGTCAAAATTCACATTTGTAATTCTCTATTATATACGAAATTCTTCTGAGTTCTACCACAAATCACAGCAGACTTCATACAACACATCTGCAACTGTCACTGAGGTATAGGTGCTATTATTTAGAGAACTCAACTGGATTTGCAGTTGGCTTGTTCAGAATAATTTTAACTACTATGGAATAATGTTCAGATTAGTGATACTGAAAAGCAGTATGAATCCTGTGAAGCTTCTAGGATATTTTTGTTGTGGTTTTTTGCCATTGGAGATTAGTATTTAAAAATACACAAGCTTGAATGTGTGAATAAACTGGGATAGCACAAGATGAAATTGTTAGGTTTAGAAATAATTGGAACTTTCTCAGTTCTGTTGTAAGACTTCTGTAATTTTTTGGGGTGGGGTACTAAAATAGATTGAAGATTTTAATTGGTACATCATGAAAGATGGTAACTGATATGCAGAGAGTTGGTTTGTTCTTTTTTTTTGCCTCTCGAAAGATGTGTAATGGACATATGTGGGGCTGATACTCCTAAATTGCTGTTATTTCATTAAAAATGTCCTAAACTGTCTTTAGTCTTTTAATACAAAAAAAAGAGTATTGCTTGCTTTCTAACTCCTCCTTCAACAAATTGTGTACTAATGTTCATGCTAATAATGTAAGACAGTACTAAGTTCAGTGGCATAATTCAAAAGCAAAGAAAACTTTGCCTACTGAGAGGTGTTTCAGATGACTACCATTTTTTAAACAGGCATCCTTTGATAGAAAGATAATTTTTGTCACAAGTTATGCCACTGCTGTACTACTCTGGCATGGTGTGGCTCACAACCATGCTCTGGCCGGCTGTTAGTGACATGTATTGATCACAGCAGATACAGTAGGTGATGTCAGAAGTTCACTTAGCCCCATGCCGTCTCTGGCAGTAGCCAGTAGTCGATGTCTACTGAAGAGGCTAGAATGGAGCAAATATATAAGGTGGTCCATCTCTGGAACAGTATCTCAGCTTCAAACAGTTTTTGGCTGAGAACAAACTCTGAGCTTACATAATATGGTGATTATGATGTGAAGTTGTCCTGTATGTTGTTGGACCCAGCATGCAAATACAAGGGGGGTAAAGTGATGGTTCTCCCTGCCCTCCCGGAGGACTAGAGTAGTCAAAAATACAATTTCTGTATCAAATGTCCTTTTCATGTCAGAGATTCAACAGTGAGATTATCTTTTTGTTTTCTTGCATATCTGTCCACCTTTCTATTATGTATAAGAATATGTACATTTCTTTTGTAGCCACGTCATGAATACTTTAATGTCCCAGTGTACTAAATGGCTTCATTCATCATGCATGCAGAATTTCAGAGGAGCTAGACCTGTGACTTACTCATGACAGAACATTATCATCAGCTTGGTGAATCGCGTCATCTTGAATCTAATAGAATACCACAACCATTCTCTGCTGTTGTACTTTCCTCTTCCCCCTCTGTTTTACAGTGTTGTCTCTTCACATGTCTCATTTCAGCAAAACTTGTGCTTGTTGGCATATGGTTTAACTTTTTTGTTGTGTGTAAGCCTGAAGTCTTATGCTTAAAAGTTCTGTAGAATTTTCTGAGTTAAACATCTATATACTGCAACTGTAACGTTACTTGACCTGTGTTTATCTTTCGAATAAGCTGTGGTGGTTATTTAAACATACGCTTAAAACCTGTAGATGAAGTTAATATACACAGAGAAACTAGTGAAGGAGTAGTAGTATGTGAAATGTTTACACACAGAAGTATTAATCGATGTTACACGAAATTCTACACAGACCTTGCATCTTAATTAAAGATGCACATACCAGTATCTTTTTCTGAGACTGGCACAATAGTGTGACTTACCTTATGAAAAGGAGGAGGGCAGAATTGATTAGGGTAAAGAGAATGACTTATGTAAATCTGAAGGTACAACATTTGTATTTAAATGTTCAAAACACTCTTGAGTAGTTGAACACTTGCTGCTACTGAAGGAGAGAACAAGTTCATTGCTTTACAAATGGTGAGGGTTGGAAAGATTTTTTTTTTTTAAGTCCGTTAATGGCATACTTGAAATATGTCTCCTTCAACTGGCATTTCCAGTTTTAGGTGCAGGCTACCTTGTGTATCAGAACTGCCACAAGGATAAGTATGACAAGTACCTTCAGTTAAAAATTGTGGGCAGAGTGAGAGGGCATGTATTGCATCCTCTGTTTGCCTAGTAGAAGAGAATAATTTGTCACCTAAAACCAGTGCTGGTTTTGAAAATTGTTTAAATGTAATTAGCAAGGAGGCAGTTACTGAGATTAACCACAAACAGCTAGTTCCACCTACTATATGTGGTAATGCACTACCTTTCAAATGTTAAACTGACATAAAAATGGGAGATTTGGGGAATTAGACAAAAGATTTGGATTGGACTTGCAGCATTCTGAAATCTCAGAAAACAAGATCATAGAAGTGGTTTTCCATTTCCAAGTTTGCCTTTTTTCTGTAAGACATTAACAATGTGTTTGAATGTCTGGTTAATGCTGCTTTAGCCTGCGTTGTTTCATGCCTGTTGCCTTAAAATGCTGTGCATTGAGCTGTAATGAGATGCTGTTTTTCTTGTTATCTGTATACAGCTGCTTGCTTCTAAATGACTAGGTAATGAATTAGCTTTCCTGGCATGTTTGAAATAAAGTATTGCATGCACTTTTGTCTCATGTGAATGACTCTCTTTCCTCATCTGTGTTCTGATATATTTCAAATTTGCATTGTTTGCCTTGGGTGATTCTGAGCTGCAGGTAGTGTATAATACTGCAGAATGTTTTCCATAACAATTGGATAAAATGTTTGACACTTCCAAAAACAAATAATGTGAACAAAAGGTAATATAATTCGTTCTATTTGTTTCTTAAAAGTCGTAATTGATGAAATTATTCCTCTAACAAAACACATTAGCCTTTAGGTGTTTCTTTTGAGATTATATTGTTGGTGTGCACATAAGAAGGCACGCCTGCCTCAAGGTTACTGTTGTAGTATTTAAAATCTTACTGAGTTTTACTGGTGAGGTATCTGTGGCCAAGTAGCCAATGTCCTTGAAATACATTGTTTTAAATTCATTGTTAGCGAATAACCTTAATTTACTTGAAGAAATTTAATCTTTATTTAAGTATATGCCTGTTGAAAATTGCCTACAACTTTGAACTGGCAGTGGAGACCATAATACTAAGCTGCTCTAAAGACAGCAGCAGCAGTGCACTGTGTTTCTTCATAGCTATTGAGCAACTTTGTTTTCAGGTAATTTAGTAAATATCCTGTTTCACCACTGGGTAACTGTAAGTGTCCACTGCTATCTAATCAATTTAAAACTGTGAAAAGTTGTTTTATTACAAATATTTTCAAGACCCTGAAAGGCTCAAGAAGTTATGTTCTGTTAGAGTACTCGGAGTTCTGTTGCTATAGATAAGAGTGTAGGATTTTTTTGAGTAACATGCTTTAAATTGGTGGATAGGGGAGACATGTCCTCTAAAATGAATGCAACAAAGTAATCTGGGAATATAATACGACAGGTTATATTAAAAATGCTACATAGCCTTTTCTTCAGTGTCTCCTTTTGGGGGATTTGTGTTTAAAATACACAAGTAAACCTTTAATCCTGCCATTCTGTCTGGCTTCATCAAGGTCACTGCAGTGACGAAGAATATTTAAATATTGCATCAGTGAGAAAAAACCCACTGTACCTCTAATACTCTGAGTATCTTGTTTCCACTTTTAACTTGCCTTTTTCTTGCAATTTCTTATTTGCTACTGGATTTTGGAAGCTATCTCGAAGTGCTCAGGGGTGGCCTGTTCCAAGCACCGACTTACTTTCGAATGAAGTTGCTTTTGAAATATCATAGCTTGTTTCTTCAATACTAGATCAGCTTATACATGAACGGAATGAGGATTGTAAACTTGATCATTTTGAGCTACATAGTCAGGGTTGATAGAGACAATGTTCTGGTGTTATTTGCAAGATTTAAGGTGTTTAATTATGTATTTTACTGACAATTTTTTTAATAAATGTTTAAAAGCTGTTGACAAATTTTGTTTGCTGCCTTAACTATTATCTGCCTTTCTTTCCTGCTTCATGACATGTCTTGTTTTAGGATGCTAAAGTAAGTTTATTCGTACTCTGGATACTAAAACTGTTTATGTTTCCGTAAGGACACAGTATCCCTTTTTATTTACCATGATATTGTTAATAATTATGGACAAGGACAGCCTAATGTTTCTAATTAAACTACTATTTCTTTTCAGATGCTATAGGAATTATGAATACAAACCTGATAATAACCCTTTGGAATTTTGTATCAAACAACTTACTCTGAATCTAAACAAAGTTTTTTAAGATTAGAATTAACTTTATGTGTGGAATAATACAATTCCAGCCCTGGCAATTCATCCACTTCTGTAGGGGTCAATTTATTGACACCAGGTGTCCTTAGGTACCTTGACCTAGTTTTAGAAGCTAAGCATGGGACTGGTGTTAAAAAAAAAAAAAAAAAAAAA
>Ga0065711_1044112_pt1 | contig 14305 bp, 11 predicted proteins | sample Hoacrofraction12_FD_59098 | JGI IMG/M metagenome (GOLD analysis project Ga0065711, IMG submission 59098) | Hoatzin crop microbial communities from Cojedes, Venezuela - Epithelial fraction 12 v2 (version 2) | ecosystem: Host-associated > Birds > Digestive system > Esophagus > Crop | place...
AAAAAAAAAAAAAAAAAAAAAAAAAAGTTGAAGAAAAAAGTAGTATTACCAATACGTTTCACCTCCCAGCCCTGGGCTCGAGTACTTGGGGAGGAGAAGAGGGGGAAGAGAGGGGAACTTTGACCTGAAACCAAAAACGGCTGCTGATTCCTTGGGCTGTGTCGGCAAGGTGATATTCTGAATGGTCTCATAGCATAAGGCACTTTGCACGAATAAGTAACAAGCTCTTTAGCTTAAAAACAGATGAGTAACCAGGGAGAAGTTGAAATGCACTCAGTCGACGGTTGAAGAATTTGAAATAGCAGACAAGCTCGTGTTCATCAAGATTCTTCTCTTTTCAGGGTTATTCTTCTTCCCTTGCTGCCCCTCCCACCCAAAGAAAAAAAAATTTAAAACCAGCAGTTAGTGCAACTAATGTTCAATCAGCACACAGTGCAAACAAGTGGAAAAACAAAAAGACATTCCTCCTTTTATCTTCTTTCTTCCTTGCTGCCAAATTTAAAAAGAAAAAAAGGCCGAGCTCTTTAGTCTTCACAGTTCCGAAACGAAAAGACGAAGAAAAACCCACAAAGAGAAGGGTATCCCCAAAGAAATGATGTGTCACAGATCCGGATCATAGGGCTTCACCTTCTGGCATGTGTAATCAAAGCCTAAAAAAAGAAAAACCAAAAAAACAACCACAACACCCACAGTTAAGTCAATTATACGCAACACCAAAACGTAAGTAATGAATCACTCCAACTACGTAGCAGCTCTGGAAAAGCAAAGGGCATTTGGAACAGCTCAACTTCAACCACAGCTGCGCAGAAAGAGGCGCTGCTAATGCCCTACTACACTTATGGAGCACAACTACCTACTGGTTTCTTGTCCTTCATGAAGCGGCAAACAGTTCTCGGACGAGGTCACAGCATTCCCCTTAAGGAAGCCACCCAAGAGCCTTTTCCAAGTTCATCACCTGGGCTTGTTTTTAATTTTTTTTAATTTCTTTGTAAAACATGAAGAAGGCTCGGCCAGCAAAGCAGGGGCTGCAAGTCAGCCGAGAGCGACTGGCTAGGGCTGTCCTCGAACGATTTCAAAGAAAGGACATAGGGTAATTTTAATGCCATCTAGCGGTCTGCTTCTATGGCCGCTTTCATTTTTTGTCACCCGAGAAGAATGTCAGCGGCTTCACTGAGATTCTCTAATTCGCAATCTCTGAGAAGAGTACGCAAAAGAATGATTTCCAACCCAAACCGTACGGTGTCTGATTTTGCACAATACAGCATCTTAACTAAAAACAGATCAAACACCATCCTGTAGCTTTTTTGATCGACTGCAATCCAGGGCGAGTTTTCTTCTTACAAAGGGACTCGACTCAGCATTTCTTCCACAGACTATCAGAAAAGGCACGCTTAGAGGACTCTCCAGCAGCAAAAACCTTATTTTCTCTTACAGCTATGTAGGCGACCTCAAGCGGCAGCAAAGATGCATTACAGCTCCGTTACCTACTGTGTCGACTTGCAAGAAGAGTTCTAGGAACCAACGGATGCAAAAGATGCAGCACCTTCAGCTTGGACCTGTTCCTTCTAACTGGTGAGGTGCTTAGGCTCTTCTGTCGGTGCGCTGTTCTCAAACCTATCCATTTCCTCTCCTCACCTTTCTGAGAACCCCTCTCGCCTCTGCCCCTCACCAATTTCTCATATTAGCTAAACAATACAGAAAGAATTCCTTACGCTACTAGTAGCCCTCCCGGTCTCTCCGAACACCGTTCCCCACTCCCTCTTCTAACCCATTTTTGGTCTCCTTAGCGTAGGGTCAGCATTTCAGTTTAAACAACTAAAAATTGCTCATCCTCCCCTCCCATCTTCAGCACATCCACAGAATTCCTTGCACTGACAATCTATTTCGAATCCTCGATTTCACATTTAGAGGCTCTCCAGCACATCGATTTCCCTCTTCCCCTGCGGTTACATTCACACACCGGCTCCTCTTTCACCCAACACAACTTCCCTATTCAGGAAGGCATTTAAATACGCACATGTTTACTGTTTCTCATCTTCTACAGGTTCACTGTGGTATTCTGCCACGTAGAGGCTCTTGTCAATGTTGCTTGGTATGGGTTTAATTTCAGTTCCCAACTGCTCCTCAATACTTTTCAGGTTGAATCGGTCATCATAGGTGATCAAGTTGATGGCCAGGCCAAGATGACCAAAGCGACCTTGACAAAAAAAACACCACAAAACAAAAACACACATAACACTGAACTGATGAACAGAAGGCTGATTGAAAAAGTCTGCAGACTGCGGAGTTACTAACATCGCGCTCTGACGATAAAAGCAGATCCGGACCCTGACGCAGGGCTCTACAACACATCGGGTTTTGGTAAGGAGTTTTCTACTGTTATAGGAGTAAGAAAACCCAGGAGGTTCACAATGCTCTGACCAAATCTCCTCGTTAGTTATCCACAAATGTCTTCCACTAGTGCACTATGCACGTCCAGCCCGTATTCAATGACAAGAGCTCTTGAAAAAGCCCGAACTACAAAGCTCAAGTACACCAAGTACCTTCGTTTACTGCCTTTCTTAAGGGTACAGTTTAGTGATGTCGAGACATTAGAAACATACCTCGGAGCACATGCAGAAGAACACTACGCTTAAGACACTGTGGAAGCTAAGTTTTCAGTAGAGAATTTTCCCAAACTGCAAACAGGAGCATCAGCAAGTCTCTTGAGATTAAAGCAAAATACGCCTTTCCGCCCCCACGCTCCCCTCCATTAGGCTGTTCAGACCAGTTTCAAGACAACAGCCCTTTATTCAGGAATTTGTTAGGATAACCATCTGAGATGGTACCCAAAAATAAATCTGTCAGAAAAATCAAAGCTACCTAAAATAATTCTCAGGCACAGTAATAAAAAACAGAAGCCAGTTCAAGCCTAAGAAACATCACGCTTGCGAGCAACGTTGTCCCTAAAAGACGTTTTTCCTCTCACCTGATCTGCCAATACGATGGAGATAAGTCTCTGCCAGCTTTGGGAAATCAAAGTTTATCACCACATTCACAGCTTGGATATCAATACCTCGGGTAAACAGATCTGAAATACAATCCACGTCACAAAAGACGTTAATTTCAATGAGATCAAATGATGACAGTATTTAGGGTGGAAACATTCACGGTGATTAACATTGGCTTGCACTAGTATCCACATAAAAGCTTCCCTCGTATCAGAAGACAGTTTACACGCCATTCTGTCACGGCAGCTTCTTGCTCTTTATCAATTTTAAACATGATTCATACAAGAAGAACGACCAAAACACCAGATCTGCACGTCTATGCCAAAAAAGTAATTAGCACGAAGCTAGTTTTTCCCACGTTAGACTATTTCTGAGCAGGTCGTCTTATACAAACGTCGCCTCACACACGACTGAGCATTGCCAGTGCCACAACAGACTTGAGATCTGAACTACATCCCACCGGCTGAACTATTTTTATTCCGCTTCTAGTACTTTTTGTTAAGACGACACAGACACGCGTACGATCAGCAGACACTGTTCACAGTACTGCCCAACGGAGGCCGTACCGCAGAGAGCTCGGATCGCACACAAGCCAATCAAAACTGTAAACCTAGTGGCTCAACCATTCAGAGAGCACTCACATATGAAAATACACATAAAATGCAACTAGTGCAGAAAATACCGTCACAGTAAAAGGACTGGTTAGCAAGTTGCACCTTCACGGTTTGCCACAAAAGACAAAAATCTACACGCCTAAAGCAGTGCTGCATCCTGCTACACGCACGCTTGACAAAGCCATCTTACCAAAACATGTTGTTTTGCTTTATTACAAATCAAGTGATCTGCTACACCTGGGCTAAGGGCGAATCCGCTTTCTATCGCAACCTTTAGAAACAAGAAAATGTTTAGGAACTCTTACCAGTGCAAACAAGATTGCGGCATAAGCCATTTCGGAAATCGTGGAACACACGATTGCGGTGCTCCTGGAAATACACACGCACACACACACACACATATACATATATTAAAACAAAGTAAAACAAAACAAGAAAACCCCAAACAGCTATGACTTTCAGGTATATCCAAGTTACAAACACTAAAATTCAACCACATTAATTCCTCCCCCTTGTCATTAGAGAACAGCCGAGTCAAAGCAAGCTGCTAGTATGTATTTTTTAGCACTTCTTACCCATCTAAAGAACTTACCAGTGGGGCCTTTGGCACCACTTTTAGACAGTCAACTGACTGCATTTTAAAGCCTGCTACAGTCGCATCGAATCCTTCTCGGAACAGGAGTATCTTAAACTACAGTTCTAGGAAGCACGCATCAGGGAAGCTAAACTGGTATTTTGACTATCGTCTTCCCCCAGCCCCCTGCCAAATTCAACGCACGTTTTATTCCCTTAAAAACCAAAGTCGGCAGTAGGGAGTATTTTTCACTACCAATTCAGAATTAGGGGTGGGAAAAGTCAACTGTCTGCGAAGACTCCTCTCACAAACAAGTCACTCTAGGCCACAGAAAGATTAAGTAATATCACCGTTGAAGTGTGAAATTTACAGCGGGAACGAAGAAGTTGAAGGCTTCCGCACAAGCATACCTGCATTTTGCCACAAAGATGGCACACTGACCGATGAACAGCTTACCAAAATCAGACTTCGAGGAACCCATTTGCATCCCCTTCTTTTCTCAATAGTGACACGCCATTTTTATTTCTGCTTAATTAATTACTGGTCTGCGTACAGCCCAGCAAACATTGGCACTACCCATCGGTTCCACGAACAGCAAGCTAGATTTCCTCTAAAGCTTTCACCTGAATTTACTCTAGCTACGTAAGTAAACGTAAACATATGTTCATGGATCTAACATCTAAAATGAAAAAATATTTCAAAGTACTACTGTTTCACATGCGTCACTTTAACCTGCTGACAGCATGTTTTAGTACACTTTCTGAAAACGAGTAAATCGTGAGTATGAAGCTCGAGGATGCGTGAGCTAACGTACAATTAACAGAAACATCTGCATCAGCAAATCTGCACTGGCATTTCTCATCATCTACACTAAGGCCAAAGGTGTTCAGCGGCCATGAACCAGTCGCAGCTTTCGCCAAGAGGTTTGACCAAAGCCACCTCCCCGACTTCTCAGACTCCCCTGCAGTCACAGTGCAAGATTTACTGTTTGCAAAGCCACGCAGGGCACTCGGTCGGCCGAGTGCTGTTTTTTTTGTCATTCGTTTTAAATCAGGCTCGCTTTCATCTGTGTTAGTTGCACTGTGCGGTCTACCATGGCTCCCCACGCTGGCAAAAGCAAGGCAGCAAGCAATAAGAACTGTGCCTTCTGGCCGCGGCTTGTGCTTACACTGGATGTGCTTACACTGGACTAATTAAGCTGAACTGAAGTACACTTCAATATCAACTGAGCAGCTACACTGAATAGTCCAGAAAGAGATTTAAGGGGGGGCAAGTCTAAAACACAAATCGACAGCAAAGCAATACACATTCTAGTTTTCGAAGAATGCGGGGTTCTCAAACAACCACGAGACTTAATTCAGCTATGCAGTAAAAGCTTGGGGTGCTGCGGAATAAACCGTTGTTAACTTCGTACTCACCTGCCTCATTTTAGCGTGGATATAGAAGCAGGAATAGCCCAGCTGGGAGATCTTTTTGGCTAGCAATTCAACCCGTTGAGAGGAGTTGCAGAAAATGATCGACTGGTTAATCTGGAGCTGAACATAAAGATAGGGTGCTCAGTAAATACAGCGTTTTACTAACAAACGATCCAAGACATAAGTCTAAATTCCTTCTGGAAAGAAAGAAAAGCAGGTAGGCCACCGGTACTTTACTGTATATATTTCTGTGCAAGAGGGGTAAAAATGAACAAAGTTCTATAACACTAAGGCGCAGGAGGAGAAGCACGCATTTCTAGCTTCAGCTTGTATCGTAAGATTAGCATGTTTTGACATGGAGTAAGTGCCGTTAAACACCCTTTGCCACCTTTAGTCTTATTCTTGGTTCTAAAAGGCAAAACGCTTCTGTATGTTCTTGAACCAGCCCTACCGCTTACCCTGGAAAACAGCGTGTTGAGGCAGTGTACTTTCTGACGCTCAGTTACATACGCATAGTACTGGGTAACTCCCTTCAAGGTCAGCTCCTCCATCAGATTAATCTCATAGGGCTTCTGCAAATGGGAATTCTGAAAAATAAAGATAAGGATAAAGCGGGCATATCTACGTGCAAAACAACATTTAAGTACTTCCCACTCTCCTGCACATTTAACTTCCTCCGTGGCAAGGATGCATTACCTCGTCACTGGCTCTTCATGCTATACACAAAACAGACAGGGTGTGTCATATCTCACAAAGAATTACTTCTAAATCCAAGGCGACCGAGCACGCCAAACAGCAGCAACCCCTGGAAGCGAATCAGTGCAGACGACACATAACTAATGCACAAAGTGGAAAACAGGACCCTGTGGGCAAGAACTGCGCTTACCTAGCTTTCCCTTTAACGCTACTGCGGGTCAAAAATTATTTTCAAACTTCTGTCCTAGAATTAAGCCGATTTAGATTAAACCAGTGAAGTTTGGATGCATTCAAAGGCCAAGCGCTAACCGCTACGCGTCGCTCATTCACATGCTTCACAGGCAACGTCGCCACCATCATACGTACGCGAATACACCTGCACTCACCATGAACTTCTGTACACTCAAAGGGAAAGTGGCTGAGTAGAGCAAAATCTGTCTGTTTTTAGGTAGCGTGAGAATAATGTCTTCCATTATTTGAACAAAATCTTGAGACAGCAACTTGTCTGCCTGCAACAACAGAAGTACCACAGAGTAAGTTTCATGGGGCAACCTCTCCGTCTTCTGGTAGTACCACACTGGGGAAAAACAAAACAAAACACCAGAAGCTCTCTCCCTGCCCTTATGATGGGACCATTCCCTTTGGAGCACACGTCACGCTCCAAAAGATGTGCGATTTAGCTACAGGAGACGGGATTCATCAGTAAGTTTATCCTCTCCTGGTTTTCAGCACTCTGATCGAAACAGAATCAAATTCAGGAAAAATAAATGGAATCTAAACAGAAAGCAGTTATCGAGAGTCCTATCGGCGTCATCCGAGAGCTTTCACGCAACTACCTTCACAGCCTCTCACTCAGAAGCCCGTATGCTATGCGACGTTCACACATCAGTTTTATATACCGTTATGTGGTAAGCACAGCTCACTCATCATAAACCAAAACCAAGCGAAATGCATTCTTTCAATTCAGAATAGACTATTAATCTGTTCTTCAGGAATAGCAAAGAAGATGGGAACGGTAAATCTTCCTAGGCTGTTTTCTTAAAAGTGTCACGTGCAGAAAAATTCTTCTGCCAAAACACCTTCTCAAAAATACCGAGCAAGTCTGATTAGTGGCTGCGCATAATGAGGAGACTCGCTGAGACACATCGCTTTAACTTCGCGTTAAAAGCCGAAAACATTTAACGTGACTTGCCTCATCCAATACTATCATCTGGACATGCTCGACTTTTGCTACTCCTTTCTTGATGAGATCGAGAATTCTCCCAGGGGTAGCTATCACCACATGCACTGTAAGGTTAGAAGGGTAAAAAAAATTGTTAAGATGGCAAAAACAATGTTTCCAACGTTCACGGCCATGTTTCATACAAATTGTTTGAGAGAATAATGACAGCATACAAACAGCGAGCAAGAGATATTGTAGTCTGCTCTGTAACAGGCAAACAATAACAACAAGCAGAAATTCCACCGCCACGCTGTAACAGCCACGAACAAACAACAACTGTAGCGTAGCGAAAGCGCCCCGACCTGTATCATCAAGCCTCATTATGTCATCTCGCAAATTGGTTCCTCCTGTTGTTGCCATCACTTTGGCACCTCCCATGTGTTTGCTGACTTGGATACAGATTTGACTGACCTGCAGGGCTAGTTCACGGGTGGGAACAATCACCATTGCTGAAAGTTAAAAACATCAGCGCGAGTTACTAGTAGCACACCATATCTTAAATACTAATCCTTAGAGGAGACACAGACTTTACAAAAGTTGTACTTCTATGGTTTTGGAGTTCCACTCTAGATATTCCTGAACAAGACCCAAAAACCGCTTATGACAAGGCAAATTCCATGCAAAGGCCCTCCCATCCCTTGACGTTCCCTCTGCACGAGCCCCCCCCAGCCAGCACGCTTGCTTACTACTCCAAATCCGCTTCCCAGGGCAAGACGGTAAAGCTTAGAAGACGTCTTCCATTTTGAGCTTTTGAAAGCAACGGTGGGACTTTAAAAATTCCACCTCTCCACCAGCACTCCTCATTAACTGTCTTCGAAAGCACCAGCAGAAAACCTACGCTGCTGAACTTCATCGACCAGTTTTAGGTTCAAGTCGGCTACGTAGCAACTAATACCATTACCCGGATGCAGCCAAGCGAGATCCATCTCAACTGACCTTGTATATTGTCCTTCTTTAAGTCTAGCCGTTCAAGTAAAGGAATGAGGTAGGCTCCACTCTTGCCCGTTCCATTTTTCGCTCTAGCCAAGATATCCCTACCAGATAAAGCAATGGGGATGCTCTCCTCCTGAAATGCAATGACAGACAGCGCATGAGCAATCACAAGCCACGCTCGCTGAAGAGCCTGGCCAAATTTCACTCTCCTCGCTAAAAGAATCATGTGAAATCTGGCTGTTTCACGGACAGAATATCCTGCAGCCGCAAGCATCGCAGACTCACAACAGGAAGGAGTTATACCTATCAGTAAAGAGCTCCCCAGCAATGCAATAGCTCTGCTCCCCATATCCCACTTAGAAGTCCTTATCTTGCCCGGTCATAAGAGAACAAGGGATCAGGTGCCACAGGAACAGTAAACCCATACCGACACGTTAGGAAAAAAAATGAAAAAATAGTAAAAAAAGCGAAGAGACCACGACGCTCACTAGCAAACTCCTCCTATGGAAAAAGAAACCCACCGACATCTTAATATCGGAACCACTTCAGCCCGCGCAATCCAAACCTGCACACTCCTGTGATATACTTTTCATAAAACCAGCAGGCTTTCCTTTCGAAACTTCGGCTACTCAAACACAGGCCCCGAGTAATTTTCACTTTACTTTCTTTCACAGCAACACTTAAAGAACCCTCTGCCTTTTGGAAAAGCGGCAGTTCAGCATCTGCTAGAAAGCAGACAAATTAACTAAAAGCCACAGGTTTTTCACGCCTTAAGCCGGTAAAATGGCAGAGAAGTGTCAGCGACAACCCTCCAAAGAGCAATTAAAATAGAGTTCCACCTCCCCACCCGGCTGAAGTTTACACATCAACAGGTCTTCACAGAACAAGCCTTAAAAGTAAAAGCAAGATGGAGGGACAGAAAAGTGAACTTGCTAACATTAATCTCTCTCCCACAACCTCCATTACGCTTCTTCCAGATGCTTACAACAAAAAGGCAAAGACTGTGTGGTAAAGCCATAGTTATCCTTGTAACAACTAAAGGTATGCAGCCTACAGTAACTCAGTTTTGTGGAAAATTTACACAACATCCCTGTCCTCGCTGGGACTACTTACGCGAGGGATGCTACGGAACAGGGAATTAACACGCTAAGCCCTCCACAGTGAAAAGGAAAATCCAAGTTAACCTCTCTACAGCGTAAGTCAGTCCCACCTCTAAAGTCACCCACTGCACGACTTAGCGATATAGACGGGCGTTAGAAATTCTCACCAAAGGGCCACTAAGTTCTACCGTTCGCAACCCCAGTTTTCCCACACCACGACACAAGTATCCAACGCTTGAGCACGAATAAGAATTTCAGTAAATTTATAAAAATTAAAAGCTGCTTGTGAGTAGTCTGTTTGTAAATAACCTGAATAGGAGATGGTTTTTCCCAGCCCATTTCAAAAATTCCCATCAGCAACTCCCGTTTCAAACAGTAATCTTCAAACTCGTTTCCTTTTGTGGAGGTCACGTCCTGAACAATCAAAAAAAAGCACATATATAAGATTAGGTCATACAACCTGCAGCCGTAAATTGATCTGACTCGATAAGAGATTGCCCACGCAGGAAGACCACGAAGTGCATTCCATTACTATACAAGAGTTCCCACTAATCGGTGCAATGCCGTACAGCGGAAACATTAGCTTTCTCATAACCAAAAACAGTTCCGTGAACATACACTGACATCTTTCGATCTGTCTTGCAAGAGACACCGACAATCAGTCCCACTGTTAACATGAATAAGCTAAGAAACCCACGGTAAACCCGTTTTCGATCTTTCCACGAGAAGCATCTCTCCTAAGCAGTTGTGAAAAAATATTTTTTTTTTTTCATTTCAAACAGCAAAAGCTGAATTGCTTTTGAATCTTTGCTCAGGACAAATATTTTGCCACTGCGGCTTTTCCCACATCTTTTATTTAATGTTTATTCCTACAGTTCAACCATCCTTACCGAAGTTTTGATTCTCAAATCCTTTGGAGGGAGTTTTAAAGTCTTCTTCCAGTCATCACCAGGTCTAGAGCAAAAATAAAATAAAACTAAATCTTAAAAAATCTGGTTTAATAACTTCATTTTGCATTTTAATTTCCTTAGATACAGTGATGAACATGTAATATTTTCACCTCCTAAAAGCTAAAAGCGCCTACGCATATGAGCTCAACTCTTCTCTGAGCTAAGCAGGATGCAACAGGCAGGAAACTATAAACAGAGAAAATCATCAGCCTGCCAAGCGCACAGAAAATTTGTGAAATTTTTATCCAGTCACGATTCAAGCCCCATTTTCAGGGTACCTAATCAATCCCGTAGAACACATATTCAAAACTGAGCACAGACTTAGTCATATGACAGAAACTTGCTATAATAAATCCACAAAAGAATATTTCATCATTTAGAAGGGGGGGGGAAATCTTCTCTTGCCCAGGGAACCTCCATTCTTAACTCACGAGTAATGTGAGAAGATTAAAAAAACACCTCTGGGGAGAAAAGTAAGCAAGCACACACTCCACTTGTTGATCAAATGTTGTCTTCCGCTCTCAATGAGACCTAGACACCCATCCTCTCTCGAAAGCCACCGTACAGAAAAGAGTAAGTCCTTCTCTTCCCCAGTCCCAGGAAGTCATGAGTGAGTTTTGATGAGTTTCACTCATCAGTTTCATTACTAATTACCCAATTAAAAAAAAAAGGGGGGGGGGGCAGGCAGGGGGAAAGGAGTTAGGCAAACTTTAAGAACTTGAGCATTCCATTACGCACTCTCTGACAACAGCTGGCAGTTCCTTCGCAAATTATCAACTAACAAAATAAAAGACAATGTAGTTCAGGGGGAGGAGAAACCACAGGGGGAAAAAAGGAAAAGAACACATTACCGTACCATCCGAGTCTTTTCCACCTTTCAGAACTTTCAAGCAGCACGCTCACGTTTTATTAGCACGCCCCCAAAACCAGGTTTGATGACAGGAGGGTATCACAGCGGTACCATATTATCTCAGCTCAGGCTTTGATGAATTAAAGCCGGAGCGTTACACCGAGGAGAGCAAGCGCTACTATTTAAGATCCATGACAAAAGATAACCGACTTTAAAGAAATTCTCACCACAAGAAAGAACTGTAACAAACAACTGAAAAGCATACAAAACTGGACTGAAACTAGGTGGCGTTTCCTCCTCTGTCTTAAATTTCAGATCAGGTCCTTCCCGCTTCCCAACTTCCCTCTCACGTCACTTGCAATGAGCAAACAGGATGCTGCTGCTGCTCAGTGGGCTACCTCTGACAAGTGGCTACATGTTCTGAAAAGCAAAGCATCCAATTCGATTTCCACAACAAACACATTGCAAAGATCACAGTCAGAGACAAGCTCGTGCGCGGAAATACAGCTTTCCTCTCATAATGCCCATCCCAGGACACTTCTAACCGCCAACGTCACAAAACAACAGAAGAAAAACTTTTTAAACACGGGAACCCAAGAACAGTTTCCCAGACGTGACTTTCAAACATTAGTTCTGTGGCAGCCAATACAAACACTTACTTAATAGCGGTGGTCATACTCTGTGCTTGCTGTTGAGTGCCGTTATTGATTGTGTTGGCGTTTTTCAGCTGGTTCATCTGTTGCTGAGTCTGTGTGCCTCCACCTCCTGGGCCCCCGCTGGGTTTTACAGGGCCTCTCAACTGCCCATTCTGACTGGATAGACCCATTATAACAGGGTTCTCTGTTCTGGCCGTGCTCATGTTTTTATTTTTTTAAAGATGTCTTTTTAGACTTCAAAACTTTGAAAGTCAGTACAGAAACTGTAATAACAGTTTATTAGACTCTCCAAAACGAAGAGATAAATAAGTCTTGCTCAATATATGAGTCCTTTATTGCAATGCAGGCAAGCACCTGTAAGTCACTCAAAAGTAAAGTAGTAACTTGCTCTGATGCACTGTGGATCAACTTTTTTTTAAAAAAAGCCCTCTAACAAAGTTGAGTTATATCAGAATTCACTTGCTTCAATCTGAAAGAGAAGCAGACGATAACAATTAGTACGTGGATTTTTTTCTAAGTAAACCACATCAGGTTACCTTTGTATTTTACGAACTGCTTCTTCCCGGGCAGCGTGCAACAACAGTACTCGCTCTTCTGTCTTCTCGGTGCTAATTATCGAGACACACCAAACTTTTTCCCCCTTTCGATAAAGCTGAACCCACCACCTTCAGTCACCAAAGATAATTTCCTACACAGCTGTACTTTCAGCAGCCTTCCGGTGAGTAGCCGCTTGAAAAATACTACCTGTCCCCCTCTGTAAAGTAAGCCTGAACTACGCCAACTGCTTTGCCGATTCTTGAAATTCCCCCACTTCCGGGACCCAGCAAAGCAGACCTAACATGCCAAGAAACAACGTTTTGCACAAGTTTGTGACAGGAAGCAAGACCACAACATCAGGTGAACATTCCAGTTACAACTGACAAAACCCTCAAGTTACCGTGATCATCGTTTTCGCTTCAAAAGGGAAATAGAAATGATGGGGGGTTTCTTATTAAAAAAAACCAAACAAAAACAAAAAAAACGCAGCTTACACTCCTCAAACCCAAATGTTAGTTCAACCAGCTTAGTCAAGCTATTAAACTGGGTGTCGATTTAGCACCATTCGGAATAGCGAAACCAACGATATCATCAAGCCGAGCTGACGGTAACTTCCTGTTTTGTTAAGTCTAAAAATGACCGAGCCTAAACTGAAGCAGTGAGTAATACACATTTACACTAGATACCTGGCTTCCTGCTTATGTGTTCCGCATGACGTTACCTTCCAGCTGTCAGTAACAACTCATATTGTGCTCAAAAGATAACATTTGGTACACACGACTTCATACTGATGCGGTATTTCACAGAAAGGTTGGCAAAACTGTAAAGAGATAATACAAAGCCTGCACCTTCCCTACAGAAAGTAAGCACGGCCCAGAGCTGAAAAACTCCTTACGATGATATTAGGGAGCCAAGACATTCCCAGCCCAAAACCTTTCAGAAGCAACAGGAAGTCAGGTTGCCTGTACAGTTTCTCACCACAATGTGTCTCTATCTTTGGAAAACGCAAAGGAAAAACCAGCAGACTACCGCTTCCTAACTTCAGCATCCACCAAAAAATGTGCGTTTCCCTAGTGAATAAAAGGCACATTCAAGAGCATTTCAAGAGGACAGAAAAGAAATTCAGACTCTTCCCAGACTTCCCAGCTGTTTTCACATGCGTCAATTCCTGTTTCACAGCAAATCTTTAAAGTTTGCAGATCTAGCATTTTTCTGCTAGTTCTCTTCCTGACTGGAAGCACTGTTTCGAGGCATCTTTGAAGAGAGATTTCTCCCGCCCGTTAACTTTGTAAAAACCCAGTGAGTCACAAAAGTACACCGGGCCGCCTAAAAGACCCGGACACCGACGAGTTCTCCAACATGGGAGAACTCGGCACCTCTCAGTCCCTCAAACTCCCTCGCTCGTAGCTACCCTTGAAGCGGACAGCGATTAAAGAGGAACGCGCAGCCTCATCGAGCCCAACAGATCTCCCCGTTCCGAGACGAGAAGCGCCACCATTTCGCAAACCGGCGGTCCGACGGAAAAAAGGGCCCCCGCACCACGACTCTCCTTTCCAGGCGCCGACCACGTAGGCAGCCGGGCCAGCGGTCAGGGCAGCCACCGCTAGACATTTCCCTTCCCCTGCCAGCAGCCGCCCCCCAGCCCCGGCACAAAGCGGCCACGCAGCCGGCCCGGCCGCAGGAGACCCCCGCGGTGCCCATTGTTTCCGGCGGGCCCGGGCCGTACTGCGGCGTCGCCCCCGCCGGGGCAGACCGCGGCGCGGCCCCC
>Ga0065711_1012101_pt1 | contig 14304 bp, 13 predicted proteins | sample Hoacrofraction12_FD_59098 | JGI IMG/M metagenome (GOLD analysis project Ga0065711, IMG submission 59098) | Hoatzin crop microbial communities from Cojedes, Venezuela - Epithelial fraction 12 v2 (version 2) | ecosystem: Host-associated > Birds > Digestive system > Esophagus > Crop | place...
GTCCCTCACCGTCTCGCTGCCCGCCGCCCTCCAGCCGCACCAGCCCTTCCAGATTGTCGTCCGCTACACCACGGCCGATGGCCCCGCCGTGAGTACCGGGCGGGGGTGGGAACAGGAGGCCGCGTCCCGGGGCTGGCCGCGCCGCCCCGACTGCCGCTGCCCCCCGCCTGCGGGGGGTGCCCGTCGGGAGAGGTTTCGCTGCCCGCCGGTGTTCAGGTCGCCGTCCCCCCGCTGCCTCTCCCCCCTCGGCCGCGGCGATGGTCCTGCCGAGCCGCCCGCCCTCTGCCACCAGCGCCCTCGAGGCTTTTCATCCGCTGTCGCGACAGTCACGTCGAGGCCCTTCGTCCCTTAAGGGCGTTGCAGTTGTTGGCGAGGAGCGTGCCTGCCTCGACGGAACGCTTCGGGACGGGTGACGGAGCCCGCAGGCACAGGAGTGACCCTCTGGGTTTTGGCAGGTGCTCGCAAAATCGGGCCTCGCGCGCCCGGGTCGGTGCTCCGGCGAGCGTGGTCAGGAGCTTGGAGAAGAGCGGGGAGAGACCTCACTTACTCCTAAAAGCTATTCCTGGAATAAAGGGTGAGAAATGGCCCAAAATGCATGTTTTGGTGTGGCCGCAGGAGGTGCTTCCATGTCTGTGTGGATCAGCCCTCTTCAGCAGTGAGATGCTGTGTAAGTTCTGTCACTTCTTTTAGACATCTGGTGTCTAGAAGCACTTTGTTCCTGGCATTTTAGGTGCTGCCTGGCATTATTCCTGGTCTTTTAGGTGCTGCCTGACAGATCTGGTATTTTTAAGAAGTTATGACAGCAAAAATATGAAGTTATCACTGGAACATCAGTGCTTTTTGTTACTGTCTAGTCTGTTCTGGTTGGGAGTTAAACTCCCGTGATTTTTGTCATGTGGTTTGTGAATCTGTTTGCAAAAGAAATGGTTTTTTTTTGAGAGTTTTGCAACTTTAATGCCTCTGTCTTGCCTAATGGAATTGACTCTCAGCTTGCTGGTTTTGTGTTGCCGTTGCATTGATCAAAACCAGTAAATATGTGGCTCTGTTTGACTGTTATGATGTTTTTAACAAGAGCAGGAGTCCAACGTGACGGTTTCATGCAAAACAACACAATTCCCTTATGAAAGGAAGGTGTTGTTGAATAGGAGTTTGCTGGATCTTTTTCTGTCTGATTTTAATACTACATTGAAGCTCACAGAAGTAACTTCATCCTCCAAACGATCTGGATACATTGACTTGCACGGAATAGTGAGTTCCACATGAGGATTTTTATTGATGGAAGTTTCCTTTGGTTGTATGACGACCTTTTAACATGCTGGTCCTTCCCTAAAAGCACAGAAATGAGGTGAAATTCTGGCACTCTTTAAAGTGAGATCTACTTGTAGGTGAGGATATTCCTTTTTACCTCTGGAACTCCTGGTTTTAGTATCTCCATGCACAATGCTCTGCTGTAGTTTTCCTGCATTGAACAGGTACAGGGGAGATGTCTTTCAGGGCCCACGGTGTGTTCAGAAGATCCTGTTATTTTTTTTCCAAGATTTCTATGAAGAAACCTGTTTCTTTTGTCCACTCTACACCTTGTTTATGGTGGGAAGGCTTCAAAGCCGATTTGGTGTTGCTCTGTGCTTTGTAGCAGTTCCCCGAAGTCTGGCTGAGCCATGCCTCCCGAAGTACACGATAACATGCTTCCCTCCTCTTTAACAAATTGTTTTGTTTTAGGCTGGCCTGCACTTTCTCCTGGGTTTTGCCAGCCCTATTGCCAAAGGGGCAGATTGTCCTGCTGCGTCTGCGGGGAAATGATCTCGGATGTAACGGAATACCGATCCGAGGCTCGGCTGTAGGGATGATCCAGTGGGAGCTGCAGGGCACTGACTGGTGGGATGTTCATTTCGTCTCACCTTGCATTAACACGCTGCCTCCTTGGCCCTGCACATGATCCAGCGTCAGGGCTGCGTATCTGAGGATGCTGAGAGTAGGGCATTCTTTCCATTCCCTCTGTTCTTTGTCTCGCTTCCGCTGGATTGGACATGAAATAGCTGTTCTTCATCCTGTCTTTCCAAGTCTTCATTGTACCTTTAATGGCGTGTGCTGCTTCGGTTGAAATGAAGCTACGACGTCTAGTGTCAAAAGATTATTGATGGTGGCAGTGTCAGGGGCATGCACTGCCCTTTTCAAGTGATACTGAAAAGTAGAGGCAGGCGTGCTCACTGACATAAACCGTACCGCGTTTCCTCACTCACTGTTGTAGATTTTGGCTGGCAAAAGATTTGTCCTCGAGTAGCACCTGTTCTAGGCCTGCATGTTCAGCATGCTGAACTATTTTTTTTGGATCCAAAGTCATTTCGTACTGTTGTAGTGCTTTTCTCTGCATAAGTGAAGCAGCTTTACAGTGTTAGACCTCTCTCTTCTAAAAAGTTCTATTTTCTTTGGCCTTTCGCTGAATATAATCTTTTTAGGTCAGGGTTTATTTTCTGTGGGACTCTTAGCATACTCGTGGGACCTATAAAACAGTAAATGCACGTTACAGTGCAGCATGGATGTGTTGGCAGTAAGACTAGCATTAGATTAGCTTAAAGTTGGAAACCTGTTGCCTTGAGATACCTGGTTTGAGCCGTCTGGATGTGTTATTTGACTGCCCCATGATTTCTCGCGTGGAGGAAGGAGCCAAGATCTGTTGTTGTTTGATGGACACTGAGAGACAGCTGAGAGATTAAATCTGCCTTTCAGAGGGCGTTCCAGCTCCCTGTGCTGTTATATGCTGGGTACATCACCAGTTTGCATCAGAAGCAAGACTGTCATAAACATGGTGTGTGGGCTGAAGGCACAGTGTGTCAGTGACGGTAGTCCTGCTCTTCCTTACCTCCTTTTCCCTCACTCCTGACTTTTTTTCCTTGCCTAGAGAGAAAAATGTACATCTGTCACTTGCCCACTGTGTCACGCCTCTGATTTGGCAGTGCACATGTTAACACCAGTGCTGTTTTCTTTCCATGACAACCTTAAATGCAAACCCTGCTCTGTTCTGGTATAAAAAATGATAGCGTTTCCTCGTCTTTGGGATTTAGTAAGAAGGACAGCCCTTTTTGCAGTACTGGAGACTTCCCGTCCTTCCGATAGATTTGTCCTGATTCCTGAATGCTCCTAGAGTGACTTGCTGTCCGGATGTGCCTTGCTCCTGTCCCATCCTCTGCATCTCAGATGTGCAGTTCGCTTTGTCATCAGGTGGAGCAGCTTGTTGTTTGTCGAGAACAGAAGCTGTGGAGTTGCTGCTCTTCTTGGGAGCTTCATCAATAATGCAGATGGAGACACGGAGTGATTTGAAACTAAAAGAGGCTTAGCTAATTGTCATTTTCTGGATTTGGGTAAAAGATTATTATCTAAGTCAATGAAAATGGTATTCTTGGCAGGTGCCTTATAAAGTGTGAGCTTTGCAGTGTGTGGGTGGGGGGAAGCCTGGACTGCCCAGCGCCTCTCTTCAGCAGAAGAACCAAGCAGCAGGCTTTTTTACTTGAAATGCATCGCAGAACAGCTTTAATGTGTGCAACAGCTCTCCTGTATACATGAAAAACTAGATAAAAATGGTGAGCGTTATGATGATGTCATGCATATTTCCAAAGGGGAGCACAGGAGGGATTTGGGTACAGAGTCCCTGCAGAGATCCTGCTCTGTCCCTGTGAACTGCTCCATCCCCTGCCTCTGGCAGTGCCCTGGTCCTTGCACTCCTTTCTGGGACGCTGCTTGTACTCATTTTCCCCAGTCCGTAGTCCTGCCTCTGTCTGGCAGCATGGCCTGGTCTATTTATATTACAGATCTATTTATATTGTTTCAGGATAGCTTTCCTCATTGTTCCAAGTGCATCTGGAAAGAGAGACGGAGGCTTGCCATGTAGCTGCAGACGTTAGGAAACAGGGGGGAAAAAATACTTCATCCTCTGCAAATGTTTCCCCTCTTGGCCTGTGGGGCTGGTGCTTTGTTTAACTTCAACCAAATGTCAAATAAAGGGGGACTGGTTGAAAATAAGTTGTCCTTAATTTACGGAGTTTCTTGTAAATAAAAATCAGCTTCTCTGTTCCCCATTGCTTCCTGCTTATGTTTTCATCCTGCTCTGGTCATGGAGGACTTCCCTCTATCTCTCTGCTCTAAAGACATCGTCTGTCAATGCTTTTTCCTTCCTACTCTCGTGTTGCAACTTAGGTCTGGTGGTGTCTTACTTCTCTGTTTTCTTTGTTAGCCTTTTCTGCTTCTCAAACAGAAAAGGAAACAGCCTGTTGAAGGTGAGTCTCTTGAGCAGGACCAACGATATAGATTGTAAGTCAGACTTTTTGTGATACAAGCACAGAGCCACTGATCAGAGGAGTGTTTTTAAGACTTGTCATTGGGGCAGATCTTTAAAAAGTTAATTTCTGAGCTGCTTTCCTGGATAGTTAGGAAACTATGACCCTGGATTAAAACACAGCAATTGCATTGTTATGTGAATGTGTGTTCTGGGGGGAAGCTATTAGTTTCAAACTGTAGGTTTTAATGAGGCATTTATCTCCAAATGCCTGCTGGAATAGTTGTCTCTAGTTCCACAGTGTCACACTGCAGAGAAGATACCTGCGTTTCACACCAGTGAGTATCTGTGGAGTGGAAATCTGTAGCTATGTAGTGCACCTCAGCTGTGAGTTGGGGATTTGGCCAGTGATACGCTGAACTGCAGCGCGTGGGTCTGAATGGTCGCAGAGCCTCAGCCCTCATGGTGTATGTGAGGCAAGGTTCGTCAGAAGTCACGCTTGAAGCAGGTTTCTGGCCCAACAGGCTTGAAACGGAAGAGCGTGATCTTAAAAAAAATTTTGAGGTAAGAATGCTGCTCTGAGATTAATTTTACTTCTAGATAAAGGTTTTTAATTTTGTAATGCCTCCCACCTGAAAAAACCCCATTTGCCAGTGGAAGCGTGAACCGCTGCATGAATAACTGAAAGCTGCTTACAGTACGTTTCCTACCACTGATCCCGGGGGTGCTGCCGAGGTGGATGATTTGGGAAAGGAGCATGTTGGCGTCTGAGGAGAAGGGTCTAAAGGCAAGGGAAGATGATAACAAAGAATAATCTTGTAGGACAGAGGGAAGAAGAGAAAACTTTGACTTCCAGAACACCGGGAGGCTAACTAGGAGACAGAATTGTAATGTGCTGCTAAAACCAGAGCAGACATAGTACCCAGGCTTCTCTTCTGTAAGTATTTCATTGCTTTCTCTTGAGGACCAGAACTGAACTACTGTCTGCACCAACTGCTGTTCCCTGAATTCAGATTTATGGGTTGCTTTGATCCAGGAATTCAGTGGACTCAGAAGTTTTATTCCTTGTGCTTGACAGTTCCTGAGACTTTCAGTGGTTCCAACTTTATTGTAAGTTTCACAATATTTGGTATTTTCCCTAAATGTTCAGCTCCAGAGTTCTAGGAGTACAAGAAAATCCTTATTTAAAATTGTTCCTTCCACTTCAAAGTTGGAGGCAGGGAACATGTGAAAGCATAAACATTCCGTTTGAAACAGAAAAACCAAAAAGGCAAATAACTGCACTTTTTCATATTATTCTTAATCTGTTCTAATTATTTGCTGAGGGTCTGACTCATGGTTTATTTGCTGTTTGATACTGAAATTGATATGTTCAGTGGTGTTTATTGTTGGTGGTGTTTTGGTGGTTTTTTTTGTGACCACCCAGAATCTCCTTATCCCCTCTGTAAAAAGAGGCCTCCAGTGTCATTGACCAGATGTTTCTTACATATACTGACTTTTTTGCATAATGTCAAAATGTTTGATGCTTCAGCCCGCAGGGCAGTGTCAGGGTCAGAGATAATGTTGTGTACATTGTTCAGCCTCAGGGCTTTTTGGTTTGTGGGTTTGTTTGGGTTTTTTTTGTTTTTGTTATTTTTCTTCCCCCCCTCAGCCTGTGCTACCTGACCCCTACTACTCCTGTTCATGTTGAAATAAAAACATGAAGGTATTCGGAGTACACCCTCTGAGAAGAAGGTTGTGTGGGTGTTCGTTAGGGACTTATTAACCAGGCACATTGATACAACAGAAATCGCGAGTGGCTGGAAGACGCTATCTTGTGTGGCACCACTCAGTGTTCAGACAGTGAGAAATTACTCTGAGTAGTCACAGCAAATAAACAGGCGTGGGAAGATGTGTTGTTGGAAATGGAAATGTGCCCTGTGCCAGGTATGCATCTGGGGAGCCAAACAGCTCCTCCTCCACAATCCTCTTGATTTCAGGTTTTCGTTTTTGGCCGTTCATCCTACTGTTTTTTATCGCTTTCACAGAATGGTAGGGGTTGGAAGGGACCTCTGTGGATCATCTGGTCCAACCCCACTGCCGAAGCAGGGTCACCTACAGCAGGCTGCACAGGACCTTGTCCAGGCGGGTCTTGAATATCTCCAGAGAAGGAGACTCCACAGCCTCCCTGGGCAGTCTGTCCCAGGGCTCCGTCACCCTCAGAGTGAAGAAGTTCTTCCTCATGTTCAGACGGAACTTCCTCTGCTTCAGTTTTGCCCGTTTCCCCTTGTCCTGTCGCTGGGCACCACTGAAAAGTGTCTGGCCCCATCCTCCTGACACCCACCCTTGAGATATTTATAGGCATTTATAAGATCTCCTCTCAGCCTTCTCCAGGCTAAACAAGCCCAGCTCCCTCAGCCTTTCCTTGTAGGAGAGATGCTCCAGTCCCCTCATCATCCTGGTAGCCCTCCGCTGGACTCTCTCCAGTAGCTCCTCATCTTTCTTAAACTGGGGAGCCCAGAACTGGACAGAGTACTCCAGATGGGGCCTCACTAGGGCAGAGTAGAGCGGAAGGAGAACCTCCCTTGACCTGCTGGCCACTCTCTTCTTAATGCATCCCAGGATCCCCTTGGCCTTCTTGGCAGCCAGGGCACACTGCTGGCTCATGGTCAATCTGTCATCCACCAGCACTCCCAGGTTCCTCTACGAAGAGCTGCTCTCCAGCAGGTCCACCCCAAGCCTGTACTGGTGCATGGGGTTGTTCCTCCCCAGGTGCAGGACCCTGCACTTGCCCATGTTGAGCTTCATCAGGTTCCTCTGTGTCCAGCTCTCCAGCCTGTCCAGGTCTTGCTGAATGGCAGCACAGCCTTCTGGTGCATCCACCGCTCCTCCCAGTTTGGTGTCATCAGCAAACTTGCTTAGGGTACATTCTAACTCTTCATCAAGGTCATTGATGAAGAAGTTGAACAAGACTGGGCCGAGTACTGACCCCTGGGGAACACCACTAGTTACAGGCCTCCAACTAGACTCAGCGCCGCTGATGACAGCCCTTTGAGTTCTGCCATTCAGCCAGTTCTCAATCCACCTCACTGTCCACTCATCCAGCCCACACTTCCTGAGCTTGCCTATGAGGATGTTATGGGAGACAGCATCAGAAGCCTTGCTGAAGTCGAGGTAGACTACGTCCACTGCTCTCCCCTCATCTACCCAGCCAGTCATGCCATCGTTGAAAGCTATCAGATTGGTCAAGCATGATTTCCCCTTGGTGAAACGATGCTGACTATTGCTGATAACCTTCTTTTCCTCCACTTGCTTAATGATGACATTCAGAATGAGCTGCTCCATCATCCTTCCCTGGATGAAGGTGAGGCTGATGGGCCTGTAGTTCCCTGGGTCCTTCTTCTTGCTCTTTTTGAAAACTGGACTGACATTTGTTTTCCTCTAGTCCTCAGGTACCTCTTATGTCCTCCAGGACCTTTCAAAGATGATGGAGAGTGGCTCAGCAATGAAATTGGCCAGCTCCCTCAGCACTCATGAGCGCATTCTGTCGGGGCCTATGGATTTGTGGGTGTCCAGATTGCTTAAATGATCTCTTGCACAATCCTCCTTGACCAAGGGAAGGTCATCCTTTCGCCAGGCTTCCTCTGTTACCTTCAGGGCCTGAGATTCCTGAGGGCTGGCCTTAGCAGTGAAGACCAAAGCAAAGAAGGCATGCAGTAACTCAGCCTTCTCTGTATCCTCCGTCACCAGGACACCCACACCTCGTTCAGCAGCAGCGCCACGTTTTCCCTAGTCTTCCTTTTGCTGCTGATGTACCTAAAGAAGCCTTCGCATTGTTTTTTACATCCCTTGCCAGATTCAATTCCAGGTGGACCTTAGCCTTCCTTGTTGCATCCCTGCATGCTCTGACAACATTCCTGTATTCCTCCCCCCTCTTTCCAAATTCCATAGACCTTTCTCTTTCCCTCACCTCTTCTTCACATCATGTTTCAACAGATCTGGTGGCTGGATCCAGAACTGACGTATGGCAATGCCAAGCCATTTGTCTTCACACAAGGCCACTCGGTGTGTAACCGGTCTTTCTTCCCCTGCTTTGACACACCAGCAGTGAAGTGTACCTATTCTGCTACTGTCAAGGTAAGTGACCGGGTGGATATACTTGGTTCACAGAGCACTCAGCTGCTGTTAACTTGTGAAAGCATAGTTACGTTGTGTGTAGTGTGTGCTTTCACAAGTAATAAGATAAAATATTCATTGTGACACTTAGTGTCATAAAAAATATGGGATTTTTTTAGATCACATTCCGATTCTTGGAACAGAATTGGGGTGTTGCCACAAAGGCAGCTCTGTTGCTTTTCATGCTTGGGTCTTGCCTTCCCCTTACTCAAAGTTGAAAGAGTAACCATGAAATGGATAATAGGAAAGAGAGAATTTGGCTGGTCACTTCCAGTAGTATTACTGATGATGATAGTCAACTGTATTTTATAATTTCTGGAAAGGAAAAAAAAAAGTTTTATGAAAGCAGCATCAAATAACGTTGCATTTTGTGTAGAGGAAGTAATTTGATATGTGGGCACTTTTAGGGGAGCTGACATAAGAACCCATGTGATACAGGAGAAGTAATATCTTTGGTCGGTGTGTTTTCATGGGCTGGGTAGGTTGTGGTACAAAACCCCCACAGAAATCTTACATTTTGTTACCTAAATGATGGTTTTTAGTGTACATCTTCTTAGGCATAGATGAAAAAAAGCAGAGAGATCTAGTGAGTTGATGTGTATGATGTTGGTCTTCCAGGCTCCAGCAGGCATACAGGTGTTGATGAGTGCAACCCAAAGCACTTACTTAGAAGAGGAAGATGTATATCAATTTTACATGGAATATCCAGTTCCTGCCTATCTAGTGGCCCTGGTGGCAGGAGACCTTATACATGCAGACATAGGTCCAAGGTAAGTTTTGCAGTGAGTTGATTCTGCTTTTTGTGTCACTGTGCAGTGCTGCAGGCTGTAAGTAGTAAATACTTTTGAGTCATTGATTAGGGAACAGTTGGGACCATGAGCTGCGAGCGTTCAGAGAGTTTGAGGTTTGGCTGGCTGTAAAGAACTGCATGGCACTGCATTGGCAAAGATACTTCCCTCTTTCATTTGTCCTCTGTAGCTATTACAGCTACTTGCCTCGTTGCCTTAGGGCAATTTAAGGGATCTTTGGTTATCTCTTGCCGTGTATCCACGGAGTGTTAGCCTAAAGAAGGCCTGAGTCTGATGTGAGACCTCTTAGCACTATTACCATACATGGAAGTGTGGTGAGAAGTCAGGCTATTTTTTCTAAGAGATAACTCAGTTTGCTGAAGTATCACCTGATGTTTTCTGTTTTATGACAGGAGCAGAGTATGGGCAGAGCCTTGCCTGTTGCCAACAGCCATCAGCAAACTTTCTGGCATGGTTGAGCGCTGGTTGACTGCTGCAGAGAGTCTGTATGGCCCATATATATGGGGAAGGTGAGTTTAATAAGTCTCCCAGGAATGTGTAACGGGAACAAAATAAAACCGTCTTGAGAAATGATCATGCTTTCTCCCTACGCTAGCTATAACAGGATGAATGAGCCTCTCAACCGGCAGCACTGTAGTAGTCGGAAACAAACTCTGGAGTTTTGTCTCTGCCGGTGACAGAGAGGACCATGGAGGTATGGTGGTGTTTTGCCAGGTATGGTGGGCAGAACTGCAGGTTTCTAAACAATGGATCTTCCCTGAGGAGTGAAGGTTTTTTTTTTTAATGCTGTAGTGTTTTGTGATGCAAATTCAACATTGGGCTGGACACCATTTAAAATGTATGGCACTTCTATTTATCTTCTTTATTTTTACATATGGTGCTTGACATACGATATATTTATTGTGGTATGCCTGAGGGTGCTGAAAATCTGACTCAGTACAGACTTGTTGAGGGTTTTAGTCCCTAAAAACAACATCAATAGTTTCTGAAGTTAAACTTGACTATGTATTAAAAGAGAACAGTTTCAAGAGAATGTTTTCATTCTTTACATGGGAGAAATGTTTGCAAAGGCTTCCTATATTTCTTTGCTAAAGGTAAGCAGGAAGAATGTGTTGTTGTTAACTTACAAATCTTGCTTGAAATGGTCCGAGAACAAGGCCCAGTGTGCCAGTGCTGATCATTGATGGAGAAATTTCAAAAACAAAACAAATAGTACTGTTACATTTTGCTGACACTGCAGGTACACCAAATCAATTAATTCATTCGATAGCTTCCCAGCCTCTCCCTTTCCTGGGAGCCTCTGGGGACTCAATGCTGTATGTGGGTAGAGTGTGTATGTAGAGTACACTTACAGTGGTTCTGGCTCTCAGCCATACAACTGGTGATGAGGTTGCATGTGTGAAGGGAGCATGGTGCTTCTGGGAAGTGCTGGATATGCTGCACATTAAAAGACTGTCTAGTCTTACATCCAAATGTGAGCAGGTCCTTGGTCAACAGAATAAACTCTGTGATCTCCCGATCAGAAGCATTAAGCACCACTGATATGGAAACTTTGTTTCTGAAGTCACAAAATACTCTTAGAAGAGCCTTCCCTAAGGAAAAAAAAACATTTCTGTGTATGTCTTTTGAAATAGTTGTAATTTACCTGTCTCCTCTCTTCCCCTCCTCTTTCTTCTCTCTTCCTAATTTTAGGTATGACATTGTTTTTCTTCCTCCATCCTTCCCTATTGTTGCCATGGAAAACCCATGCCTGACCTTCATCATCTCTTCCATTCTGGAGAGCGATGAGTTTTTGATCATTGACGTCATTCATGAAGTTGCCCACAGCTGGTTTGGAAACGCGGTCACCAATGCCACGTGGGAGGAGATGTGGCTGAGCGAGGGGCTAGCCACATACGCGCAGCGCCGGATCACCACTGAGACCTATGGTATAGCTGCGGAAATATTTCTCCCTATCATGTGTCTAGCCAATAATTGAGAGCTGACCACGTAGAATATTTGCCTTAGGAGCTCAAAAGTCTGTAGGGAGTAGGGTTTTTTTCTGTTTCTGGAACACGCACGTTCCCAAACTTTGCATTGAGCATCTGGATCCTTACAGAGTCTGACATTGTCTTGGCTTTGGGTGAAATCAATACCTGATACGCTAATTGGGGCTTTGAACGAGGTGTGTTAGCACAGCCCTGTAAGGATGTTTGTAGGAACTTCGGAACTACTGTTGGGTATCAGAGGTGTTCATATGTCAGAGCAGGGTGAGCAGAGGATGCTTCAGAGAAACACGTAAGAAATCTTATCATGGTTATACTGTGAAATAACTATTGTCTGAACAAGTGTCCTTCTAATCCTGATCAGTTAGTAGCTACTTACTGTTGGAAAGAATGATGGTAGTACCACTTAGGAAAAAAAAAAAAAATACACATCTACGTAGCTGTCTGTTTATCTGCTTGAGGGTTCCTGTAGAATGGTACAGCCCTGCCTTTGCTTATATTGGTGAACTTCACAGGTCAGTTGTATGGTACTGTCTGTAGAGTATTTGAGTAGTAACTCGTTCCCATTGCTTTTCAGTTTAATTGGATTTTTACTGAAGTGAATAATGGGAACATAAACTTCCCCAGTTTGTCCTGTTATGGTCTTAAAAACCTGCACCATGTGTATTCTCACGCATCTGCTGTAAACAATCTTGAAAGAATTCCTGGAAATCTTGACAGTGAGAGGATTTAGAAGGGTGCCTTTGTTTTTATTCATGAATATTGTTTTTGGAGATGAGCTGATGATAATGCAGCTTACGGAAAGAAATGCTCTGAGATTATGTGGAGATGTTGCGATATATGTTATGTATCTTTGAAAACTGTTTTACATTGAGTAATTGTCAGTGATTAGGACTGTTCTTGTAAGTTGTGCTATATTATAAATGGCAATGATATCAATAGGTCGGAAGACACTGACCTGTTCTGTCTTCCATCTTAGTCTGTTCCTCTGATGTAGGACAAGATCCTTGCTGATTTTGGTCTATTCTCTTGAAATTTAGAACTGGTTGTTACAAGAAGCACTTGTTCAGGAAACTAAGAAATTCCTTTCCCTCCCATTCTTTAGTAACCTCTTTTTGCATTCTGTTTTGTTTCTAAGACAAACCTCTGATCTAGATCTCGCCGTTTCTGACATCATTTCTGGGGTATCTTCTGCTGTTAATAAAAAGGCATCTTTGTAATCACATGGTTTGCAGAAATTGGAGCCCACTGGCTACCACACCTCTTAGATCTTGCTTAATCCTCCTCCCTGTAGCTTGAAGTAATTGCCCTTGACACTAGCTGTCCTGGTTCTTGCTTTCCCCAGTGAAGCACATCTGCCCCTTTCTCTGCCAGTACAGGTTTTTCTATCTTCCAAATATATCCTGGTTCTTAATTCTTGTTTTGCATAGAAACTCTCAAATTGTGTCTATGTAACAAGCCGTGTCGTTGTGAGTTGAAGACTTATCAAAGAAAGCTGAAGTGTTAGTAGTGCTGGATGTTAAGTATCTTCTGAGTCTGAAAATCCGTTTTCTACAGCTTTTTTACGTCTGCAAGGGCACAGGAAAGATCTCTTGACTTGCCAGTGGAATACAGCTAGTTTGGCTTGAGAGCATGTCATGCTTTACACTGCAGTTAGAACAGAAAGTGTAGCCTACCCAGTTGCGGATGTAAAAGAAGTCCTAATAAGTGGAAGGTGAAAACTGTATCCTACAGTATGGGTCAGATGCTAGATAAAGCTTAAAAAAGATTCACAGGATCTATAATATACTAAGTAAATCTAATCCTTTTCTGTTCTCATCCAAGAGATGACTTAGTAATATCCTTGGCATTGAATATGGAGTTGTGTGTCTGCTTTTCTACCAGTGACACTACTTTTTGTAGCACTTGATTGCTTCTTGTAAGTTGCCTGTACAATACTTATTCCAGTGCTGCTCTGCTTATCTTGCAAGAACTGATAAAATGATATCAAGGATGTAAACTTCAGCGTAGTTTTCCCGCTGCTTTGTTTTTCAGTTCACCCTGCTGCATGATCAGAGTGAGTAAATGCACTGGTTTAGGTTCTGACTTTCATTGCAAATTGCAGCGATTTTTTTGTGCTCAAGTTTCTCCACTGTTACATTAGTGTGATTCTGTCTTGCTATTGCTATTACACCTTCAGTAGCTTTCATTTTGTACCTGGTTCTGTACAGGTCAGGTTTTGCTAGTCGTTTTCCCACAACTAACAAATTTCTTTCTGGGGTAGGAGCTGCCTTCACGTGTTTGGAGACTGCATTCCGGCTTGATGCTCTCCACAGACAGATGAAGCTCCTTGGAGAAGACAACCCGGTCAGCAAGCTTCAAGTTAAACTGGAGCCAGGTATTGCTTTTGGCTGAAGCTGCTGTACAGAAAATTTCTGGATATTGATGCTGGAATATAGACCAAAAAGGACTAATTTTTACATATCCTTTATAAAAGAAGGAAAAAATAAATACTGGTTTGTAAACCAGTCTAAAAGTAAATAAGGAAACTTGCCTTGAAGTTTTCTTCAAAGTTGGCTAAATCATCTTTATAAATATTGTTCTGTTTAAGTACAGAACAGACTCACTGAGTAGAAACAGTGTGAAAAACTGCCTTGCAAGTTGTGTGGTTTTGAGCTTCTGAATACATAAAGTAGTTTATAATGAAAATATTTGGAAACCTCATATAAAATCTTGTGTTATTAAATGTTCCTCTTTTTATGTGTTCATGTAAGAATTATGTATGTATGCATAAGCGTACAGATAAACATAAGTACTAGCTCTCCTGTTGAGTGACCTGTGCAGAGGCTGTTGGATTACCTCCTGAGCCAGATGCACGGCTGCACACCAGCGTCACCTATCTTCTGCATTGATAGTTCTCTGGTTTTGTGGTCACCATTCAAGGTGTGAAGCAGTCTTCCATCTAGATGATACTTAAAGCAACCTAAAATGCAAGTGGAAATGATACTGGAACCAAATGGAATGGAAAAGCATCTGTTGGAAATCTCAAAAAAAGGAACAAGTAGTGATTACCTTGTACTGATATCTTGAAAAATTTGTGGTATGG
>Ga0065711_1044107_pt1 | contig 14304 bp, 12 predicted proteins | sample Hoacrofraction12_FD_59098 | JGI IMG/M metagenome (GOLD analysis project Ga0065711, IMG submission 59098) | Hoatzin crop microbial communities from Cojedes, Venezuela - Epithelial fraction 12 v2 (version 2) | ecosystem: Host-associated > Birds > Digestive system > Esophagus > Crop | place...
GAACGGGGCAGAAGCCCATCATTTCCACCAGATAAGCCCAGCCTGAACCTGGCCCAGCTGGAGGGCATTAAGCCCATCCCTGGGTGGGTGGTCTGTGCCTCCCTACCTCCAGCTGAGAGACCCTGCTCTGATTGGGGCTATAAAAGTGTTTTTCAGCAGCTCTCTTTTCCTCTGGTGTTGTCACGTAGAGGTGGTGATGGTTCTGGTTGGAGGTTTAAGGTATGTGGCATATCGTCCCTCCCTGGATCGGTTGCAATCAACTCAGTGGTGGATGTTATTGGTGTAGTAAGGGCTAAACAAAAGGTTTTTGTATTTGTGGCAATGCGTTATGTAGACAGGAAAATCTGTGAGACTTTAAAAAATTTCTGACACATAGTAAATTAAAAAAAAATACCCTTTTACTTAGTGCTAGCTTGACCTTTCTGCTTGGCTCAAGTGCTGTTTCAGTCTATAGGTAGGCTGCTATTTCTGTGTGCATCTGGGTGAGCAGTGTTCTGAAACAGTGTGTGTGCCTTCATCTGAGAAAAGTCCCCAGCGTCCTCAAGCAGGTGTTGGACTGCAGCGAGAGCTGGGATGTTGAGTGTCAGAGGGGAGGAAATAAACAGCTAAGTGTGGTATCAGCAAAGACCTTCATCTTCTAGGCACTGTGGATTTGTACGTGGTAAATAGATAGAATGTGTTAGTAGTCATTGCATTACAAAGCCCTTGTAGCAGGTTCATTATTGCTTTTTATTTTGCTGATTGCACATTAACTGTCTCTGTTCAGCCACCTGGATATCTGGGCCCTCGCTCATTCTGCCTCTGAGAACGGGTGTGTGGGTTAAGGAGGGAAGGGGGCCAAGATCCTCAGAGAGGTTCTTGGCCATGATAGACGTGTTCAATAAAGTGGCTCAGCCTGTTGAAGTGACCTCTTTACGCTGACCCATCTGATAATAAAGTTAAACCACATTTCACCTATGTTCAGGGAATCATTTTACGGGAATGTGTTGATGTTTCGCCCTTCCACAAAAAGCAAAGCGAAGCCTCACGCCCAGGATGCTCTCGCAGGTGATGCAGCTAGCTGGTGTATTCATCGCTTATGATGATGATCACTGTTATCAGAGGGATATCTCATTTTTAGCAGCTGAGCCTGTACAATTCCCAAAGGCTGCACAAGAAATGAGCCACGCAGGGCTGTGAGATATGCATTAGAGAACATTTATCTGAAATTTGTGTTCTTGTAAAAAGCTAAACTGCAAAATACAGGAGAGAAGCAGAAGAACACCTTACTCTAAGTGATGTGGCTTAAAAATGCATGTTCAAGAGCTGGTTTGGCAACTCCACTCTGACCTTATTCCGTTCTGTATTTATATATGTTATTTTTTGGTTCCGTATTTTGACCTTGGTGGCAATGTGTTGTGCACAAATAGTATGTAAAGACAAATGCATATACATGAAGACAAATATAAAGTGTGGCAGCTGTTTATTAGTCTGTTTTGACTTTTGATACAGAGTTTATCAACTGCTATTCCTATCTTTTTATTCATATTATGTTAGCAAAAAAATTTTTTATTAATCAGGACTCCAACACAGATGAAAAAGACAATGCCCAGCTCTGAAAAACAAACAACACCAAAACCCACAAAAAATCCCTGTCTTGTGAATCACCATAGTTACCTGACAAAAAAACCTATCATGTGCTCAGTAAGACTCAGTTACTGATGAGTAGGTAACAATATATTAAGAGATACCTTGTGTTTTTAATATGTGCTTATGAACTATTCATATTCAAAGCAAAATACGAAGAATGATAAAATGTATACATGAAAGCATTTTCTGTTACGAACTATTCAGCTTTTAAGAAGCATGCCTGTAATTTCTTGTGCTTACAGATTGCAGGAGGTCTATTATTTACAATAGCAAATGGAATTTAAAAAAGGTACCAGAAGAAAATGAGTCTTTTGCAGTCTATTGTTTTAAAATGATCAATTACTAAACCACATCTCAAATTTGTTAGCTTATTTTATTGTTGTCTTTAACAACTCTTGAAGATGGACCAGGAAAAGTAATCCACACACTTGTGTCTGTACCCTCCAGGGTGACTTTGCCAAAGTGCAGGGAAAGCCCTCTATGGCTGATAAATCCCTGTGAGTCGTCAGCTTCATTAGCGCTGTTAATCTTCATTGTATTTCTGTGTAGACGGGGAGCAAGCAACAGGTATAACAATTACATTGTCGAGTCTTTGGTACGCTCTTGTGTTTCGAGGTGCGGGAGGCAGCGGCTGCTCGCCCAAGGGAGGAACCGTGGTTACTCCGGGCAGGGAAAGCACCGGGGGAAACGGTCTGCAAGTGCACGGTGCTTGCAGACTGCTCGGTATTTATTGTGTGCACAGGCTTTGTGTTCCTGTGCTTGTCTGCGGTGAGACAACACACCCCGTGTTGACCCTTCTTTGGGGTTTCTCCCACGGGAAATCCGCCTCCCTGTTTCAGCGCGCCCTCTGCATCTGTCCAGCTTAGAACAAGTTTTCAGGTCAGGCCAACTAGGGAAGTTTTGGAGACTGCACTGAAGAAAAAAGCAAACAAATGTCTACTTGGGAAGGGGAGCCCAGTGGAAAGGTCTAAAACTTTTCCAGTTTTGTGTGTGTTTTTTTTTGTCTGTTACCAGCATATTCTCTAAAGCAGCTGAAGATCCTGACCTGATCCTCTCTGACTGCAGGGCTAGTGAGCAGTCTGCCTCCATCCCAGAATAATGTGGGCTGTTGCCTGGATAACCGGGTATGTAGATATATGTGCACAAGTCTGTTTACACAGCTGATCTGGTCAGAGCTTGTCCTTCTCTCATCATGTACCTCCTCCACAACCCACCAGTTTACTTCAACTAACTGTCCGAACATGTACCTTAGAACGAACTTTTAGCAGAAGAAGATTATTAGTGCATCTTTCCCTCAGCTCACAGCAGCTGCAAGCACCATGTTGTCTGTCCAGAGTCTGTTTTGTCTTTAGCTTTTCATCTGGTGACTAAGGGAAACCTCTGATCTTGTCTCCATTATAAATAATTTCAAAGTGACTTTCCGGAATAATGCTAAAAACCTGGCCATACATCTTTTTTTATGGGATGGTGGTTGGGAAGGGCGCAATAATTAGGAGAGAAATTGGAGTGAAGAGACCCTGGAGGCTGCACCTCCGAGGAGGAGTCTCTGGATGTGATGCTCTCCACCCCTCTCCAGGAGTGCAGACCTGGGGTGGTCTCTGCCAGCATCACTGCTGGTCCTGGTGGCCACAGGAGGACCCTGGATCCCCATGGTCCTGCTGTCAACCTCCTGGGACAGGGACAAGATGCTGGTGTCACTGTGCCCCAGGGATGCGGTGGTGCTGGTGGGCCAGCAGCCTGCCCCGGGGATGTCTTCTTGGTGCCACCCCATGTCTGACACCTGGTGTGCCAGCTCTGACCCATCCCTCCTGTGAGGTCCTGTCCCCTTCATCCAGACCTGCCGCTGGAAAATTTGCTTGGGCCTTAGTCATGCACAGCAGCTACAACATCGTAACGCGCCTCTGGTAGAGACATTTTTGCATGAGTTGGTTTGAAGCTCAGCTTTGAAGTGAAGCCATGTAACGAAGCTGCATTCTCATTTGTATATCACAAGCTTGCTGCAAACTTGGGGCGTTATCTTGGCTTCACAAAAATGTAAACAGCAGCAAGTCAACAAATCTCTAACAAAACTGAATTCTCTTGAGCTGAAATCTCAGTGCTGGAGCAGATTGTCTTCTGAAGTGTCTAACATGTGAGCAAAGGTTTTTAAAGATGAGCAGAGCCAGAAGTTCACTTTAAGGTAAATCATTCTGGAGGGGAGTAACTTGTGTTCCCTTGTGAGGATGTTTTCTGGGACCGCAGGTGAATGGAAGAGGATGTTTGGAGAGAAGAGAAGACAGCAAGGCAAATTGTCCCTGCAGGTTCCTGGGCAAGTACCTGAAATTACCATGGTTCCCAGACCCCTGGCTGAGAAATCGTGTGTAATGTAATTGTAAAGGAAGATGATTCTGCTCCTCGTCGTCTTCCTTACAAAAATAAATACAGAACTGGTCCTGCTGAAGAGCTTGTGCAGACAAAAAAGAAACCATTCTCAGTGTAAGTGTTTTCAGAACGATTCCCCCAGAGCGCAGTGAATCGGCGTGGAGCCACGGCGGTCTCGTCCCAGGGATGCTCCTGAGGACTCGTACCGGGAACTCATCTTCTAAAGATCATATTCTATTTCCCAGCAAAAGATGTCCCATCTGCCACATCAAATTTTACTAACAGTGCTGTTGCGACTGTGAGCCTCGCTCTACATGCCCAGAATCCTGTTGTGAACTTCTGCTTGATCTCTGGGCATGAGAGGATTTGCTGCTGCTTTGGTCTCCACCAGCAGCCGCGCTGCCAGCTCCCTGGGTGCGGAGACATCGCACGTGCATCACTGTTCAGGGGGCCTGGGACTGTGCCGCCTTCGTTGCCTGCTATGGCAGTACAAAAGCACTTGTAGTTCTTCCCACGCACACATCTAAAACCTGGGAGAAAGGGTAAATGTCCACCGCTTATACGGTTTTGATTCCAGGTACTTGATGTCTGACTTTAATCTCACAGTTTTTATTCTCCTTGGATCTTGCCCTAAGAAAGAAATCCCAGCTCTAATGTACCCACTGCTGGGAGAGGGGGGGGGGGAAGGGTTTTGGCCATTTAATTTTACATTTTTTTAAATTAGTGTTTCTGTGCCCTGGAAAAAGTAATGCTTTTCTGAAGTTTTCTTTACCTGATCGTGGGGGTGGGCAGCACGGGTTGACAACTTGCAGGGGAAAATACCAATGCAAATAACGAGCCAGAAGAACGGTGTGTGACTGGGGCTGGGATGCGAACCTGCGCCTGCGTCGGCTCCTTTGTCCCTTCCTGTGTGTGCCCGTCGGGTGCTGTCCCTGCAGACCGTGGCTGTCGGTAGCTCAGGAATAAGCAGGGAGCGGGTTCCTCAGCTGTGCCCCTGTCATCCCTGATGCCTCCATGCTGTGGGACCAGCCCAGCCCTGTCAGCACCCAGGGGCTCCCACAGCTTGGGGCATAATGTGCCAGAAATACTGCAGAAATCAGCAGACAGTTGATGGGTCCGTTTTCTTGCTGAACTGGGGTAGGGAGTGAGGGAAGAATGATGCCCTTGGCTGGGCTGCATCTCCCTTTCCCTCCTAGGAGAGGCTCGCAGGGAAAGGTTGTTTGGGGTGGGGACGAGCATCCCATCAGACACAATGGGCTTCTGAAGGGACAATTGGGAAGCACGTGGCCAGGTTCAGGCAGGACCTGGATGAGGAGCACCATGGCTGGGACTGGGTGGCAGGGCAGCCAATGGGAAGGGTCGGGAGGGTGCAGCAAGGTGGGGGAAGCGGCATCGGGGCAGGGCTCCCATGGAAGCATCTTGCTAGACCACTGCTCCCCAGTGGCCTTGGGTCCTGCTGGAGGTGGAGCTGTTCCTGGGGAGATGCTTCCCACAAAGCACTGCCTCTGCACGAGTCGCAGCTTGCAAACCTAAACCCCTTTGTGCTTGTCCTTAGTTACCAGTGCCTGAGTGTGTGCTATACCTTAGCATGCTGCAAAAGGTAAGTATCAATGGGAGGCCATTTTTAGCTATTAGACTTAGAAAATAAAAACCATCTGAAATGTCTAAATATTGACTCTGACTTCTCCCTGTGACATTAGGGAGCCTTCTCTCCCACTTCCAAGTGGAGGACTGTGATTTAAGATGCATACGCAATACAACTCTGGTAATTAAAAATGGCATTTCTGCTAGAGCCCTTGTAGCTGAGAAATACTTAAATGGATCTAAAAGCTGTTCCATTATTTTCCTTCTCATGTTGGTGCTGAAAATTTGGCAAGCCATTAAAGGTAACAGGATGTTGTAGCAAAGCCAGGATCTAATTGCTAGTTGAATCTACTGAAAAATAACGTGTACGTTAAATAGTTTCAACTTTATTCTCAAAAAAACCACCTTTTTTTGCTAGTGTGAAAAAATTGTTAATGGCTTAAATGTAGACTTTAACCTTGTCTGCTGTTTTACTTAATCAAGATTACAATAGCTGTTGGTGGCATAAATGCCCCATACAATGAAAGAGGAGTATGCAAATCACCTCCTGATCAATACTTTTACTGGAACAAAAATCTTTAAAGCTTACAATCAATTTAAAGAGTTAAACTTGATCCCTTTAATTTGATAGAGACCTTTTCCTCGCCTTCGTGCAGGCACTTGTTCCTTGTGTTCCAGTAAAGATTAATCAGCTCTGGGCACTTCCATGCAGGGCAGTGCTTCCCATAAAGGCACCACCTGCAGCGGGCTGAGGTGCTTTTCCAAAACACGTCATTTGATGTCACCTCTCGTGTAAAAGTGCTAAGGTTTCTGTGCTCTTCCCCTGTCTTTCAAGACAGTAGGAACCTCTTTCCTGGTGTTATCCAAACATCAGTGGGAACTTTCAAATAAATTTTATAGTGGGTGAAAAGTGTAGAAGCGAAGTGGTGGGAAGCCTCTGTTCATGATTTATTCATTATTTAAAACAAACATTCTGGGACTGTTTATAGGTTTCATTAAATATTTGTGCCTCATCTAGATGTGAACGATTGCACAGAGTGTTCATGGAAGGAATGGGAAGGGAGTGCAGAGGCATATGCATAATTTTGCAGATGAGTTTCTCTGACTGCTGTGTGCTGCCGTGTCCAATGTTTTCCCCTAACTTCCTTCTATGATCTACATGGCTGATTCTGGATCACTTCCTCCAGCTCCACCTTCCCCCTTCATGTTCTCAATGCTCTTTGCACTCTCGAAAAGTATACACAATTTCATGCTTAACAACTCCTGCCATTAGAACTGATTTGTAATAGGATGTACATATTTATGAGGTACTCTCGGGGCACTGCCTGGGAAAGCTTTTTACTCCCCCCCAGATGTGGACTCTCCTGCACTGTCACATTGGCTGGAGTTTGGCCATCGTCTGCCGGAATCCATGAACACAGTGTGGCAACCACGGCGCGTGAGCTGGAGGCTTGCTGCTAGAGCCCAGGGTTAGTGCACACGGCAGCTCGCCTTCTTCCGTCGGGGATGCAGTGTGAAAGTCCTGATGCATCCCTTCTGCAGCCATGACCTGCCTTGCAGCGCATCATGTGGACTGTGAGCAGCACAGACCCTGTCTGCAGTGAGCGTGTTTTGTTCTGCAAGCAGGTGTAATAGATTAATACAACTGTAAGAGATTACAGCAACTGAGCTGTGAAAGTTTCTCTCTAAAAGAAAGAATTTGAGGCTAAATTAGTAGCTCACTTGACCTTGAAGATGATCTGGCGTGGCCCAGCACCTGCTGGCCCACAGGTTCACCCTGACCACAACGTGCTGCGGAAGCTGACCTCCTTCTGGGATCATAAAGATCTGTGACTAGAAGTGAGTGCAAAACCCCGAAGCCTGTCTTCCTGCACATGCATGCACTTACCTAGCAGATGCGTAGGGGTTCCTGCTGATAAACTTCCATGGTGCACCTGGTCATTATTTTTTTCCTCCTAATGCCTAGGTGTAGGATTGCATCTAAAGTGGAGTTTGAGACCTTTTCCATGGGTCTCCGTGGGTTTGAGCAGATTATCCCACCTTTGCTACAGAAACCTGGTATCTATTTCAAGACTATTGTGCCCCTTCTCTTCTTTCAGTTGAACAGCCCTGTTCAATCTTAACAGATAACCTGCTAGAGCTCACCATTTGACGTTCAGTGCCCAGAAAAGGTTGGAGTGCTCCAAAAGCCTGCGGTAAACGGGTGCTCCGCTGTCTTTCAGGCTGTGCTGTTTTGCTTACTCTCTGAGTGTTTAATGTTGTAATTTCTTTCTAGTGAATTGTATTTTTTGGCCATTTCTGAAATTTTAGTGGGTCACCTGCCCTCTTCACAGCTCCTAGCATGCTAGCTTTGCAACTCCCACAGTCTGCTAGCCCAGAGTTTGCAGATTTTAAACAAAAATGTTAATGAAACTGATGTAGGATGTCTAACTGCAAAGCTCTGCCCCATCTGTTCTTCTGTTTGGATAATGATCTGTGTTCTCCAGGACAGGTTTCCAAGATCTTCCCCATCTTCGATGCAATGGCTTCAACTGGGCAAGGTTTGCCTTCCTCAGTTAGGAGAATGCCTTGCTCAAGCTGCTCCTCACCATGAGGTTTGCTGCTGTGTCTTGGAAAAATATTAGACTGAATTGACATGAGGTGCTCTTGACAAATCGATATTGACTTTTTATTTTCCCTTTGTTTCCTTGTGAGGACTTACAGTTGGTTGGGTTGTTTATTTCAGTATTTTTTGGGAAAGTGGAGTTAAGTTTCTGCAGGTTATGGCTCTTCTGTTGACCTTTTGTGTCTGCACAAGACTTGTTTCCCATGAAGAGTACAAGAGGGGAATTAAATCTCAGCACGAATCAGGATGTCTTAACATCTTACTTAGCGTTCTTACTGACTGATAGTCATGTAGAATAGGAAGGAAAATTTCGAGTAACTTTAAACTTTCCCAGTCATTCTGAGACTCAAAATTTGATGAGGTCAAACAGGTTCTCTTCGAAAACACTAGATTAAGAATTCAACAAGTCAGAATTATTTACTTCAGGTAAGCGGCGATATGGAAGAAATGTAAGAATGGTCTTGCCAAAGCTTGGCTTGTGAACTGAATTCAGCAGAAAGACATTTCTGCAAAACAAGCAACACAAAAAAGAGTTAAAAAGTCTGCTGCCGTGCTAAATTACAATTATGTTCTCTGAGCAGCCCGGGAATCCAGTTTTGAGGGCAGGGTGGGGGGAGGGTTTTAATGCAGAGCCCAGAAATTCCAGGGTCAAATTCAGATTGTTTTCAAGTTTCCAACTTGCTTTCTGTTTGAATAAACCTAAATACTAGAACAGTAGAATGCTTTTTGCTCCTGCAGCCAATGCTGGTAACCTGTCCCAGGTGAGCAGGAGAGCCGTGTGTGCTTGCCCTGGGGGTTCATGTGCTGCTTCGTGCCTCCTGTGGCCATTGCGGACGTGAAGCCAGGGAACAGCAGTGGCCTCGGACGCTGTGAGGTGGTGGGAAAGGGGGAGGACTGAGCACACGGCTGAGACGGTCGGAGTGCTGGAAGCCCAGTGTCCCCTCGACAGCAACAACCTGGTTAGAGCAGGTGTTGGGGCTGGTAGTGCCGTGCTGGAGGAGACCCCAGTGGGAGCCGGCACAGTCCTTCCCTGGGGAGCCCCGCTCCCATCGGACCAGCTCAGCAGTGCCTGGCATCACCCCTCCTGGGCTGCTACCCGTGGTCTGCCAGAAAACACGTCCACGTCTGTTGTGATGTTTGACACAGCTTTGTCAATGGAGCAAGCCTCAGAAGCCAGGTAAGCTGCTGTTCCCAGATCTGCGAGAGGCGGATGGTGGCAGGAATCTGCTGGACCCGAAGGCTCAATGGGGCGAAGCGTGGTGGGTCCGAGAGGCACACAAGGGGCTTGTCCATACAGCCCTAAAATGCCCTAAAACTGTATGCAGTTGCTCAAGTGGCCTCAGTGCCTCTGAATCTGCAGCAGGAGCTTGTTTCTCTGAGACCTGCTGGACTGGGGTCTTACTCTGGAGAGCTGCTCACCACCAGCTCCTCTCCTCCCAGGGTCCCCACCACCACCTTTCTTCTGCTCAGCTCCCGCCTGCCACTTGCAGCAGCTTTGCAAACAAGAGAATTATGCAGACATGTGCAAATGCTCGTAAAAGCACCACACATAAGAAAATTCATGTTGTTAACCAATTGCATAAACATTCATGTCAGAAAATGCAGTGAAATATATGCAAAGCCTATTGCTGCAGATTGCCTTCTCTGCAATTAGAAGTGCAGAAAAATGTGTAATAAGTATCAAATCTGTTTCCAAACAATTAAGGAGAGAATGAAACTTCAGTGTACTCTCAACAGGTTTCGAAAAAATGTTGCAGTGCTATGAATGTTAAAATCTATGCACGCATCTATTTGCATATATCCATGCATGCGATTATCTACATTACTACAGGCAATAAATGGACTGTGATCTTATGTACAGCACGAGCAAATAACTGATGCTTGATCCTACGGCTTCTCTTAATGTTTATTTCTCTTTGTCCCTCATTTGTGCATGAAGGCAGTCTGGTGCTCCCTCTTGAAACTCAATCAGGTGTGCTGGGTACCAGGCTAACTGGGTGCACTTGTGTGTCTGCATCCAGGCATTCCTGAGCCACTGAATCCTGACATTTTCCAAATGATTTGCAAGTGAGAAAAAAATACCATTGTGTAATGCGTAAGATGACTAGATCTAAGTGTTCTTACCTGTTCTGCAATTCTTTCCTCTCTCTAATAATGGCAACACATTTAAGAGTCCTGAAGAGATTTAAATGAAATTTAATTTTTTGGTTTGAAAGGCACTAAATTTAAAAAAAATATTTTTTTTTTTATAAAAAGCTATATGGAAGAACTATACTGGAATTGCAATCAATAGTGCTGTGGAAAGTATATATTGGCTTTTGAGTCCAGGGTTCATTAGCTGGACACAAGAAAGAGGTTATATCCTTGGTGTAAAGAACGTACATAGAGAAGATGCAGAATCCCATCTCTCTCTGATTCAGAATTTATTTCAAGAATTTAGTGATGGGTTTCCTCACATGGATGGACACATTTTACAACCCAGGCTAGATACACGAGGGCTATAGTGTCATCCTCACGCTGTTGACAGCATGGGGTGCTCAGGACGCTGGGCACATTGATTCCCAGGCCACTTCTGGTATACGTGTTTCTTTTAGATCAGTGGTTGCTGCCCTGTACTCTGGCAATATTTGCAGTGATGATGTTCTAGGCATAGCGAGTAAGGTAAGTGTTGCCAGGAAAACGTAATGTCCTGGTCGGAAAAGCACAGACAAACATTTTGCTATATATGAAGCTTTCATTCAACTCCTGGTTATTTATTCAAAGAGTTTGGTCCCTGCTGCAGAGCAGAAAGCAGCTTGCTCTGGTTATTTATGGCTCTGACTCTGCAGCGTGAACCTTGTCCCCGGCTTTGCTCAACGGGAGCCCTCGCTGCATGGGCTACGGAGTCCTTCTAGTATAAACACGTCTGTCTGAGAACTGGAAATGCATCTTCAGTGAGAACTTGGGTGTGTGACTGGGAAATCTGCTTGCTGTTAATATTTTCGCAGCAAGAGTTGACCTGTAGATGATAAGAGGAAGAAACAAAAGGGATGCAAATATGGTCTTACTTATTTACAAATGTGATTAATCATCTGCAAGCAAGTTTTTTTTGTCGCAGAACTGATTTCTGTTTCTCCCCAGACACGCTGAGCCTTTTTGTGTTCGCACTGGCAAACACATAAACCCTCCAGTCAGATGACATGTGTCACTTAAACCTACCCCAGATACAGATTTGATTTATGTCAACACATTTAAACTTGTTAGATTTAAAAGGAGTTTCTCCGCCTGCTCCTCAGTTGCCAAGGGAATGCAGAGTATGTAATACAGCTTTTAAAGCCAAACCCAAACATCACTGGGTTATCCATCTGATGGTACAAACATATCCGAATATTTATTTGATGTGTGCTAGCAGACCAGTATTGACGTTTTAGGAAAAGTTCTGTAGATGAGGGCTTAGGGAGCTGCGGAGGTAAAATCATGGTGCTTGCTGTCAGGGCAGTGAATGGGATGTGCCGGTCCCTCCGGCTGCACCTCCTTCAGTCTCAGCACCCCAGGGTGGTTCCTGACCTCATCCGCGGCTCGGACGTGTTTTGGGCTGAGGTGAGCAGATCGCACCAGGCACGGTGTGTGCTGCAGGGACATCAGTACCTTGGTCTGGTCCCTGTGCTCCTGCTGGGCACAGCCACGGGGCTCTGCCTTCTGCTGGAGGGTCCGGGGCTGCTCCTGCCTTCAGCCGAGACGTCGACCAGCATCGCCGGGCACGGTGGTGTCCCTGCCTGGGACCGGGAGGACAGACGTACAGATGGTAGGAACGAGCTCTATGGGCGGTGCCCCCTCCCTTGGCATAGTCTGCGTGAAAGCTGATGAACTCTGTGCTTTTGCTGTTATCTTTCTGCTTATAACGCTGCATTTGGAGCAGATTAAACCAAAGTGTTTGCAATCCGTCACTGATTTTGGGAGGAGGAGGGACAGCTGGCAGAAGGGTAAGCCTGAAAGCTTTGCTCCGAGCAGCGGTTATGGGACTTTCAGGTGAAGGCAGCTGGACTGAGCGATACCTGCCGGTGCTGCCCGCAGGGACCAAGGGCCGGAGGGCTGGTCCTCTCCCGAGCTCTGTCCTCCGATTTCTGGCAACCACTAAGCACTATAAAGCCCTGAGACCAGTAGCTGTAGCCTAGTCCCTGCGTTGTTTTCAGTTCAGGGGAGAAAAGCAGAGCATCTTGCACGCAACAAATGCCCTAACCGAAAGCTATCTTTTGGAAAGTAAACTATTAGGTTAGATTAATGGTGAAATTAAGATGTTGACCAAATCAGCACCTTGTCTGCTGCTGACGACGTGCTACAGAACCACACAGTCCACCCCGCCAGGTATAACGCTTTGGCAGCACAGAAATACACGTTCATTACCGCCAAGTGATTAATCAAGAATTTCTCAATCTAAACACTGCTGTGGCTGCCTTTTTGCCATCCAGAGCTAATGTATATGACATAGAACAGAGACCTATTCGGGCTGCAGCTAGCAGTAAAAGCCTTTGGTAGAGGCAACGTGGCTTGAGCAGATCAGCTCCATTTCTCGCTCCCACCACCTCACTGCACCCCCACAGACCCACTGTGCTGGCTGCTGAGCTTCAAACAGGGGAGGGCTGAACACTACTGAAATATGTAGACAGTTTCTGAGCTGTGAATAAATTATTATAACTGTTTTCAGGTGTTCCTTCTAGAATAAGAGATATATAAAACAAAGCCAGGAGAAAATGAATGTTTTATGTAAGATGCAAAGCGACTGTGCCAGGCAGGATCGCTGCTCTTCAGAGTGGGGCTGTTTGCACCAGCCTTCGCCTCTCCTGAGCAGCAGCTTTGTGCTGAAAGTCTGGAGGAGGAAGCTTCATTTGCAGTTTCTGTACACTGGTATTAATATTAATGCATGGGGAAATGATAGCTTTTTCTTCAAGTTCATTTTATTTGCTATATTTCTTCAAATATATTTTATTTGCTGTGTTTTCAAGCATTTAATCTTAAAGCCTGAAAAATCTGGCAGAGTCCTGCCTCCTCATAGTTCATCGGCCTGGCAGGGGGGAAGGGAGAGCCAGAGACCCGAAAGGGAGAGGCCAGCAAAAATTCTTTCTTCAGGTCCTCCGCTGGTGCAGAAGGAAACATTGGCTCATTATTTATACACGTGTGATTTCTGGCCTCCTATCCTGTATTTTGCCGTTACTTATGCATGTTTTTGCTTTTATTTCAACGTATATTTTTAAAAGAGAACCATGAAAACTAAATGAAGAAGGAAAAGACATCAGTGCCGTGTTCTGGCTGAGATTTTACACACATAAAAGCCCTTAAGTGGAGCTGTGTAAAACCCATTGGTTTCACTTCACAGGGGCTTGTGACAAGATTTGCTCTGGCCTTTGATCCACCTCAGCCTGCACCCTCCGAGTGTTGCTGTGAGATTCAGGGCTGAACTCATTCACTATCTCGAGGCCAAATTTAATCAGGATCCGTTAGTTTAGACACCTCTGTCATCAACCGCCTCTCAGATTGCTCTTTTCCCATTTTCTTCACAAAATCACATTGGCTTCTTTCAACAACACCACCACCCAATTTTTCTAGAGATTTTATGGACCTTACTGAATATTTAAAGAATTCTGAATTTATAGCAAAAGGTAAAGGTTATTTGCATGATACTGTCGCTAATATTTCAGTCTGCTGTGAGCACAGTTTAGTCACAGGGTACGTTTGTCCTAAGCAGGCAAATGCTTCTCTGCATATCAGCCGATACCTAGAGAATCAAGCCAAAACAGCCACGGGAATTTCTGAATTTCCTGATAAGGACTATGCAATATAACCCCTCATGTTATATTTACAGTATGGGGCGTTAGTTTGTGGGCTGTGCACTGCTGGGCACGTGGTTCACGTACGATTTTCGTGGCTGTTCCCCCCCGCTCTGCAAGGGGACCTGTCGTGCTGCTTGGCTGGGGCAAATGTGCTGGCCGCGGAGGTGACGCGTCCGCGCCGTGACCCCTTCCGTTTTGCCAGCTTCATCCGATGACAAGCCACAGCATCACAGAATGGTAGGGGTTGGAAGGGACCTCTGTGGGTCACCCAGCCCAACCCCCTGCCCAAGCAGGGTCACCCAGAGCAGGCTGCACAGC
>Ga0065711_1044113_pt1 | contig 14303 bp, 5 predicted proteins | sample Hoacrofraction12_FD_59098 | JGI IMG/M metagenome (GOLD analysis project Ga0065711, IMG submission 59098) | Hoatzin crop microbial communities from Cojedes, Venezuela - Epithelial fraction 12 v2 (version 2) | ecosystem: Host-associated > Birds > Digestive system > Esophagus > Crop | place...
GGGGGGGGGGGATGGGGAGTGCTAGATGGGAGTGGAAAGGTGTGCAGGGGACATTTCTTCGTTGTTTCCTAACTGGTTTAATCTTTTATGTATTTCTTTATGTGTTTTCTACTATACTAAAAAAACCCAAATGTTGGCTTTATCTTCTTCTGGAAGCTTCACACTCGTTACAAGGCTAGATAGTATTTGAGAGTATGAACTACATGAACACTCAGTGGCAGCATTCTGTTGTCCTGAAACCATGTGACAAAGTGGCAGAGAGGACTCATGAGAAGTGGCTCCACTGGACAGGTGCTGAAACCATGCAGTGTATTTTACTATTTTTTTTTCTTCCTGCAAAGCAAGACTGATTCATTTTAAGGTGTTCTGGAATCCAAGGTTGAGTCAACATTGCATATGAGACTGTACATTATGACAAGACATTCCCATTTGGAGATTTACTGAGTAAGCACTAGTCTTATAAGCAGCAAGGGAAGTTCTCTGGCTTGCAAGAAATTACCTGCAACAACCCTTTTCTTAAATAGAAGAACAGCAGGTGTCTGTGTTTGTCTCAGCTCTTCCTTTGTTCTTTGTTTTTTAGGCAGTCAATCTGATGAACAATTCATAAAGTCATGGAGTATGATATTAGCCAAATGATTTATACGGTCTTTACTCAGATGTTTCTGATTATTGTTCTAAAACCATAATTTTGCATTTTCAGTCCATATACAAAAATAATTCTAGATAAAACTGTAAAAAAATACAGATCATTTAAGAATAAAGGAAGGGTTCTTAACTTTGTACACTGAAGGGTACATTATGTTTTGGTCATGCTTCCCACTGCACTCAACCTAGGAGCAGCATCCTCAAAAGCTAGTGAACACTCAAGAATTGTCTAAAGTAAAAAAAAAAAAGTAACTGACAGGTCCATTGAAGCAGAATACTCAAAGAGGATTAATCAACTAGAATTTGCAGTAACTCAATTGTTGTACCAAATGTGATCAATGATAACAAAAGAAACATTTAGCCAAAAGGGAAATAAATATCTGTGGTCCTCTCAGGAGTCATTTATTGATTGCACTTGATTTGTCAAGTGTTTTTAGTATCTAGGACTAGTGTCAGGCTGTGAGTAGTACCAGGCTTCGTGACATAGGGGGATTATGTTACAATGCTGTATTTTTTCTTCTTTACTCTTTGATGAAACTTGTCTTTTAGACACTTTATTTCCCTTGGTGTCTTAACAACATTTTATACTTAGGTATCTTTGTAGAATAGTACATATGTACAATATACAGTCAGTTGTAACAGCTAAGGCTATTCCACATGGATCTTCAACATATTAATTCTTATTGAAGTCTACAATATAGACAGTCAAGGTTAAATATATTTAAGTGTTGTCCTGAATACAAATGATTTTAGAATATTCTTTGACTGCTTTCTTTTATCAGAACCCATTGTGGAGTGTCTTGGACCTGCTGCATGAGAAGTGTGGAGAGGTCTGATGAAGGTTTGAATGCATTGATATGGGCATACTGACAAAGGAAGCATACACTATTTATTAAGTCTTTTAAAATTGCCAGAAGTGCACTCTAGAAGGCATATGTTCTGTTAGGACAGTAGGTATCGGGTAATAGATTTTCTTCTAGAGTAGCAAGCTGAAGTGGTATCTGAAACATAAAAGTATGTTTCATACTTTTTGTAACAAGTATAAAAGGGTATTAGAGACAAAAGTATGTGATGTATCAGCATACTCTGCAACAGCAGTAACTGGCAATCATTTGAAATGGGCAATCTCTTAGATTATAAATTATCTGTTGTCTCCATCATCAAATTACAAGGAAACCAGGGTTGGGGAGATAATCCCATTTGTTTGCAATATTATCCTGAAAAAGGATTGTAGCGTGAAAGTATACAAAGAAATATTTAACAAGGAAAGAATTGTTTTCACAATAGGTTCAATAGAATTTAGTGGTGTTGGAAACTGGGATTTAGACAGAATCTGGAATGCTGAAAAGAAGAGGGAAATTAGTAGATATATAAATCATTTAAAAATCCTGTGTACAAAAGAAATAAGACCAGTTTAGAATATGATTCTGGATGAAATTCTCCCTAGAGAGTTAAAATTATATATTAGGGAAACTAGAATCATCCCTGAATTTTAATAAACCACAAATGAAAATTTTATTAAAATTCACTGCAATCATTAAGATAAAAGGAAAATATTTCATATGTGAAAATCCTGTAGAGGAATAAAAGGAAACAGCAATATCTAAAGAAAATAGCCTTGTTTGTTTTCAAGCATAAGGAGAATTCAAAGAAATCTGATTAATAGTTTCAGGAACTGTAACAATATATTGAAACTGAGAAAAAAAATTTGTAATGAGCAATTTATTTAAGGTTAAAGTTTGGTCATATGAAAAGGTCTGGCAATGACCCTTTAAACATCAAGCAAGAGGAGACTCCTGGTTTTGGAAGTCTCAGCATCCAAGTTCCAACTGAAAACCTGTGTTGCCAAGTAAGAGAAGAACTGGATGTCAGTATCTAGAATACTTGCTGATAACAATCCAAATAAGAAGGTGAATTTAGTTTTCTTCCAGTGTATTTGTTTTTTTTATATGTTTGAAACAGAAGAAAAACAACAAAAACATTTTCTTCCATAATCGCTATTAAATGTAAGTATTCTTCATTTCCTCACGTTCACTTCTGCCTTAGGGATCCACCTATGCATATATTGATTGATTCATCCGGGACTTCTTACAAAGCATGTAGTTTTTTTCAGAATAGTGAAGTACATAGCTTTTTTTGACTAAATCCAGAATGATACAGGCTATGGTAAATCCTATGTCTGCCCATTGTTTCTTATTAGATATAACATTATTTGATTTAGATTTTCTAACGGTACTCTATAAATGAGCAGGAATACAGTCATGTAGAAGAATATATTGTCTAAATTGTTTTGCGTCTTCTGACAGTGATTATCATACAATAAATGGTTTCTTTCAATATCAGCCTGATAAAGTCTTTTCCTGAAAAAAAGGAAGAGACTTTGTAGAGAAAGCTGACCAGTTTTGAAATGAGTAAATTTCATAGATAATACACCTAATTTTGACAAGGATTAACTCTACGCTATTTTATTTATATGATAAGTGGAAGGCATTTTATTTGTAATTGCATCTCCCTACCTTCTTACTCACTGGGAGATAGTTGACAGTTTTCCTTTACTGTGGCAGCATTTTCAAGATGAAGCTTTTGACTTACACATATGCTAATTTTAAAAAGAAGAACTTTTTCTATTACAGTGTTAGAGTGTCTAACAGGGAGAATTTCCACAATGTTCTTGGTGAATAAAGATGTCATTAAAATCTGAGCTAATAGGCACTGAACCCATACGCAAGTGATGTTTGACCTTCAAGACTTTGTATAGTCATTGCTGTAGCTGCATGCAGCTGTAACAGAGCTGCAGCAGCCTTGGATTTTTTGCTTTGGTGAGAGTGAAAAGCGGAGACTAGAAGGCTAGACAGTGAGAAACAAAAGGCTTGAATAAGATATGAGAAAAATACTTGCATATCTATTGCTGGAAGTGGAACTCTGTATTACATGGGAGCCTACGGAGTTGTGACGTGTACAAAGAGGCCCCAAGGGGCTACTTCATCCAATCGAAATTAATTGAAATTGGATTTTGCATAAATAGAAAATTTTGTGGTCACCAGTTTCGTGAGCTCAGGATGTTCAGTTTTCCAACCCAGCTGTTTACATGTACTGTGTCACTAGAGAGAAAGGAATACTGCATCAAACATGATGTTCTGAGGTTTACAAAGCGGCCAGTCATCATGTTATACTGATACATTTGCAAAATACGCTTAAAAATATTCAGTAGCAAGGAAAACCTACATCAAGACCTTTCAATATAGCTTGAGTCTAGGGTCTGGATTTCCAAATAAACCAAAAATAGTTAATAATCAGAAATTATCAGTGGAGAATGACAAAAAGGTTGCCTTCATCCCAAGGTCTGCCATTTCAAAGTCTTTTCTCTTTCTGACTAGAGGGTATGAGGAAAAACCCACAACTACTTCCCTTATAAACTTGCAAAATAAGAGGAGGACAGGAAAAAAAAAGAGGAGGATGTAACATACTGGACAGCTATATAATACTAACGAAAATTTCAAGCAGCATTGCCACAGTGTAGGGGAAGTTGTTGATGTTCTGCTCCGGTGTTGCTAAAGTTTCTGAGATCGGAAGAACTGAGTTCTGACGTCTTGTATTTTGCCTGACCCACTGGGAGTTAATTTCACTAATCAAAGCAATATATCCTTTCCCAGAACCTTCCTATCAATGACAGTGAGCTTCTTCATAGATGCTTCATGACACAGGAATCTCACATAGTTTCTATGCCACTCGATTTATTCTGGAAAGGACTTGGGTGCTGACATTTCACCAGGTATTAAGGATCCTGGCTGCCAGCATGTGAGAAAACTGTGGGAGGTTTTAAGACTGCGTGTGTGTGTACACAAGGTATGCATTCTAGACGACCTGGAAACACATCATGATGCAGGATGGAGAAGGAATGAGCAGCCTGAAAGAAGCTAATTAAAAAACAGTAGAATTTCACTAAGACACATTAGGGAAAGCGGGACATTTCTGTGAATATTTCGCAAAAAAACCTGAATCATAGAATGTTTGAGGTTGAAAGAGACCTCTGGCAATTTTCTAGTCCAGCTCTAGATGAGTTTTTTGACTTTCTTAAACTCATCCCAGCAAGTAGTGTCTCTAAATTTGTCCTGGGTTGCGTGACCCTCCTTCCACTCTATACTTCCTTTTGATACTGGAGTTTAGTCAAGAGAGCCTTGTTCATCCGTGAAGAACTGCTGACACCTTTGCTTGATATTCTGGTCATGGGGGTAAGCCATTCTTGAACTTGGATGTGATCCTTGAATAGCAAGCTCTCCTGGACCCCTCTTCTCCCCACAGCTGTCTTCTGTGAGACTCTTCCAAGCAGGTCCCTGAATAAAAGAAAATCTGCTCTACTGAAGTTGAGCTGTGATCCTACGTATTACCTTGTTCCCATCACTCTGGGTGCTGAACTCCATCATCTCCTGGTCAGTGCAAACAAGGCTTTCCCTGACCTTCCCATCTCTCACAAAGTCTCTTTTGTTTGTAGATATCATGTTCAGAAGAGGACTTATGCTTGTCCAAGCTTTGATGACCTGTGTTAGGAAGTTATCATCAATGCTCTCCACAAATTCCCTGTATTGCTTGTCGCCTGCTGTAGTGCCCTATCAGCAGATATCAGGATAGTTAAAGTGTCCCATGAAGACAAAGGCATACGAATATGACACTTTCTCCTGTTGTCATAAGCACTCATCTGCTGCTTCCTCCTGTTGAGGCTGTCTGTAACAGACACTGATGAAAACATCACCCATGCTTGTCTACCCTCTAACCCGTAAGCTCTTGACCAGCTTGTCATCCATACCAAGGCAAAGCCCTATGTGTGCCTGCTATTTTTTCACATGAAGGGCAACTCCCTCTTCTTTCCTTCCCAGCCTGCCCTTCCTAAGGAGTTTGTACCCATCCATTGTAGTCCGTAAGTCACGGGAGTCTTCCTACCACATCTCTGTGACCCCAGTATGATCGTAGCCTGCACCTGCACACAGATCTGTATTTCCTCCTGTTTGTTCCCCATGTTGCGTGCATGAGAGTACTGGCACTTCAGATGGGCACTCGGTCACGCTGATTTCCACCCCTCCCCCAGAAGTGTGAGAGCATTCCCCGTAATGCTGCTGTCTTGGCACTTCCTTGGTTGTGTGCATATGCTTGAGGTGGACCCCCTTTGCATAATTTGACTACTGTCAAACACCGAGGATTTACTCTACTAATTTTTCCTCAAAAAATTCAATCAGGCATCTGACAGACATTTGATAGATATTAATTAAATGTATGAAGTAACATATTTGACAAGTGTTTCTAGTTGTTTGTCTCTCCTAGAAGGAACTGGTTCAGAAACTGTCTAAAATACAAAGCTGTTTCACTGAATATTCATGTAAAGATATTTTTAAATATGTGATGCACAGCAGTTTTGTTAGCAGTCAGTATTTACTTCAGGATAAAGAGGACAAGAGGCTAAAGAAATGTTTCACCTTAGGTAGTAGACTTTTAGATCTAACTCAAAATGAGCGCATGCATTTCTGAAAGGCAAGTTTGAGCACAGAGTTTTTTAAAAAAACCTGCCTGTCTCCTTCTAACCTGGAACCTGAACATAACAACTTCCTACATGAGGGTGCCTGAAAAAAAAGCCAGCTATGGGATCAATAATTGGTGAGACTCAGAATTCTAAAAGATCTAATCTGTCGTATCAGCTTTTCATGGATCTATTTGACATTTTGGAGGAGTTGCAGAAACATGTTTGGATACCTAGAAATACACAGATTCAAATACAGTTTTCCGTTGTTCAATGTGCAGTTCTTGCAGCCCATGATTCTATAATAAAAACTACTCAATTTACAGACTGAACAAAACTCAGCAAATTGGCTCCTTAGGTTCAGTTCTCCTTCAGTTGTCTCACCCAAGACACTATAAAGAACTGCCTTGTAGGCTTTAACTGTGAATAGTATGCTCTGATCTACTCCTGCAACTTCACAATATTTGAACTTTCTGTTTCCCAGGGCACTGCAAAAACCTTTTGCTCCTGTTACTCTTGAAATAAAAAGCAGTGTTCTTTATGAATTTTTAACACGGCACACTTTTCCTGCAAGTGCTTTCAGGCAAGTCACGTCAGTATCTGGACACTTGAATTTGAAGCTCAAAGCCTGACTGCCTCTATTTGTAAGCAAGTGTGAACAGCATGAGCACAGTAGTGTCACTTCCCAGTAAATTCAGTGTTAAGAAATTACAAATGTATGTACTATAGAACAGTTTGACAAAACTGTATTGAAATACATTATTCATAGTAATCTTTTTCAAAACCTGGCATTTTTGAAAGTTTTCCATTTTGTGCATCATAAAATTGTAATGTTGATTTAGAAAATGGTAAAAACAACAACAGAAAAAAGCCGAATGTGTTTAGCCTTTTGCTTTCAAAGAATTTTTTCCAAAGAAACAGTCTGTTGCTTTTTCCTCACCTTAAGGACTGCTCATTTTTTGTTTAATTATCACAAATGAATTATAGCTGATCTTAATCTACTATGGCACGCCCAGCCTGCATTTTGTGTGTATGCATGTGTGTGATCAGGGGAAATAATATGTGTCAAGACTGGCTTGTAAAATCAGTTCTAATCCTTTAACCTTCAGCAGAACACTGAATAGTTGAGGGGTCTATGGACACTGACATTTATGGCAAAGCAGGAAAATAGATGTCTATTGATGGGGCTGTATCTCTGATCATAGTTCATAGCCCTCTTTCAGTGGTGGAGTTAGCATTACCTGCTTGATGTCAGGCACTGCGGTGATCGCTGCCAGACAGTCCCAGGCTGATGGTCCCTGGTCTCCTGTGCCAAAGATAGCTGTTTTGCTGATATGATCAATATAATTCTATCACTGTCAGTACTCATTTCTTCCCTGTTTCTCCATGCTAGTCACTTGCTGACTTTTCCCCTCTGTACTCTTTACTTCTGAAAGATATTAGCACAAGGGAAAATAAAAGTGAGCATTTGCCAACTTCAATCTTAATAAACTTCAGGTTTTGTTTCACCCCCCTTCATTCCCATAGCAGTATTTATGAATGTAGTGTCATTTGTAAGAGCTGCCCCCTGAATGCAGAGACAGTTTATGTGTTTGAAAATGTCATTGTGACCTAAAAGGAACAGTCACTTTGTTGAGTTTTACTAACTTGTTGAATGATGTTTCTTCTGTCAGAAGACTTTATCACACTTGTGAAAAAATAAATGGCTGTTACCAGTCTTATCTGAAACAGCTGTTACAGATTTTATAGACTTCTGCTGATGTACGTTAAATATTAATTCATGACGTTTTAATTTTCAAAATATTTTCTTTCCTCTACTGGGAAAATGCTACACTCCATAAAAGTAGCTTTGCTGTTTTCCACTCTTTCTTTAAAATATTGCAGTAAATGAATATTTGCTTCCTGTTCCTTCTAATTCATAAAAAAGTGCTATTAGGAGCCTGTGGAAGATAGGGTCTGAAAGACAGGGAAGCTGGAGAAAGAGGCGTGTCCATTGCCCTACCTCTTGCACTGTAACCTCCATCATAAATGCACTTTTCCAAGGAACAGAGCCTGCCTCTGCAGAAAAATCAGATCAGCTCAGCTCTGGAGCAGGTGTACTGACTTGGGGAAAGAAATGTTATCTTTTCCCCCTGTAACTTTCCAAAACTCTGATCACCCCCACAGTGGTATCTGTCCATACCACGATATCTTGTTTTAGTATCACTGTCATGAAGACTTCCAGTGGTACTGTCCATCATTTTATGACAGCTACTTCCATTTGATTTACACTGGAGACTGACAAATTTACTCTTAACTTTAAATAAAATTAAAAAAAAAAAAGTTATGTAGGAGACTAATGATCTTTTCAATGTCAGCTGCTGAGAACTCCTGCAAATGATAACTGTTAATTAGTACTTTCCATAGCCTAACATTCTTTCTATCCAAGAGACAAGCTACTTTGGGTGTTCTGAAACCATCTGCTCATCTTTCCACTCCCTGCTTGTTCAATTTAATAATGAGAAATGACATGAAAATGAAAGAATGCTACCGTACTTTCTCCAGTAGTTTCAAGAAAAAATAATCCAGTCCATGAGCAAAGTAAGATCTGTGTCATGGCACATAGCTAGCAAAATCCTGTGCTAGAGGAATTGATGGGTCCTTTTTTCTTTTTTTTCTCTTTTTTCTTAATGCCTAAATCACAATTGTTGAGTTTTAAAAGCATAAATTGCACAAGTGATAATTATATCAGTAATACACCAAAAAAATGGATAAACAACGAACCAGTTTTCATATTTCCCAGTGCTTTAAGACACATTGATGTATATGCAGATATACAGCCTCCTTTTTACTAGTAATAATTTACAGCTTTCTGCTGCCACTCTCCAGCGCTGTCAGTCGAACTTCTGTCCCTGTTGGCCTGGCTATTCTGAGAGAAGCTGAAGTGGCAGATAGCCCATCACTATAAGATGCACATTAATTTTACACTTCCTTTCTGAGGTGTGTATGTGCTGCTGATGTCTCCTTCAGGATAATACAGCTGTATCAAAAATCTTCCAGTTCCTGAGGAGAGATATTTGGATGTAAATATAGACCTGTAGACATATCTTATAAAGAAGTATAAATATACAGCTACACTTGCAACTATAAAATTAAGGTCTTCATAAATTTCTGCCTTTTTACATATAGCTGTGTGTGTAATATCACACACCTATAGTATATAGTGTGCATATATGGAATATCTGTGTTGGAATGTATAAATACCTATATATGGATGTATAAAGATATATTTCTGTGTATGTTAAAAAGTGCGAAGACCAGATGTATAAAACCTGTGGATTAAGCCCCAACATCTGTAGTAGAATAGGCAGCCATATCTCCAGTAAGAAAGTCCACCATAAAATCCATTACAGGATGCAAAATCTTCAGAAAGGGATTCTCAAATGTGGAGTGGGGAGCTGACAAGATACGTGGCAGGGAGCACTGAAGACATGGGTTGGTCTGACTCTCCATGGAAAATGACAGGGTGTGGGTTCTTTCAGGGACAGGACATGAAGGGGCCTAGATATCCTGAATCCTTGATGTGTGCTGATCAACAACGGAATATCAGGCACACTCAGGATGGGAAAGGGTGTTGGCTACCTTGTTTTGTGTATTCTGAAATACTCAGTGTACTACATATACAGCTTCTTTTTAGCACATGTAAAGGGTGGGAACTGAAAGAAAAGGAAGTTTTTCTTTTGACTTGTTTTATTTAGCTAGTATGTGAGTTTTGTGTGCACTGTCTTCTACATCTGTTTCTTGAAGAGTTCAGTAAGTGGAAGTTCCAAGTCCTGCACCTGGGGAAGAACAACTCCAGGCACCGGTACACAATGGGAGCTGACTGGCTGGAAAGACGCTTTGCAGAAAAGGAGCTGGTGATCCTTCCTGGTGGGCACCAAGTTGAACATGAGCTGACAATGTGCCCATGTGGCAAAAAAGGCAAATGGTATCCAACATTAGCTGGAGTATTGCCAGCAGGTCAAGAGAGGCAACCCTTCCTTTCTGCTCAGCACTGGTGAGGTCACACCTGGAGTGCTGGGTCTAGTTCTGGGATGCAAGAGAGATATGGACATACTGAAGAGAGTCTGGCAAAGGACCACTAAGATGTTGAAGGTACTGGAGCATCTCACATATAAGGAGACTCTGCGAGAGCTGGGACTGTTCAGCCTGGAGAAGAGAAGGCTCGGGGGGATCTTATCCATGTGTATATATATCTGAAGGGAAAGTGCAGAGGATGGAGACAGGCTCTTTTAGGTGTTGCCTAGTGACAGGTCCAGAGGCAATGGATACAAACTGAAACAGAACAGGCTCCATCTGAACAACAGGAAATACTAGCACAGGTTATCCAGAGAGGTTGTGGAGTCTCCCATCTTGGACATAATTCAAAAGCCATCATAACTTGATCCATTGGACCAGATGACCTCCAGAGGTCCCTTCCAATCTCAGCCATGCTGTGATTCTGTGGAAGATTTGATGTCAATTTGCAGATGGTACTAAGCTGAAAAAAGCCCACAAATAAAACCTGGTTACAGTAAGAGCTGAAAGGCCTGTGTGTGTCTGGAAACTGTATAAAACTACGAACTGTAACCAGATATTTTGGAATATGAAAAACACATGGCATGTGTCCAACGAACACAATTAAAAATGAAAAATTTGGGCTTTACTGGTTTTTACCTCATCTATTCTAAACTATACTTTTTCCTATTTTTATTCTTCTTTTTATATAAGTCCTGTATAAGGCAAATGTTGGATTATTTACTGTATTTTTGTTATCATATCCCTGCCTTTTGCAACTTTTTTTCCTTTCTTCAATTGTGTCTGATATGTGCTGAAATAAACACGAAGATGAAGAAATGGGCAAATTACTCCATGATTTACAAAAAAAGCCTTTTATTGGTTTTCCAGATTATCTCCTCCGACCAAATTAATAATTTATTTCACACATTCAATTATCAATATGTATAAGAAAGGATGATGATACCTGCTGTTTGTAGGAGAAATCTTGTTTGTTTAGTTGACAGAGCTTGGCCTTAAAGGAAATTGTTATTGTGTTCTTTTGTATTAATTATGATTGTGATGAGTCTTTAAATGTGATGAGGGATCTTCACAGCCTCTTGACTCTGCAGAATGTAGGTGTAATCTCATTGGTTGGAGAAGCCAAACATTTTTCCCAAGATTTTCAAGTCTTCTGTTGGCCTATCATCTGACTTTCAGCACCAGTTCAAGCCCCAGGTCTCATTTTTTGACATCTTCAGAATGTTGTGGCCAGGTGCATCAGCCACTGCATATTAATTCATGAGAAACCATTTAGAACAGTGTGACTGTCAATGCCTGGGGTGAAGCTACTGAGAGGCTGAGATAAACTTAAAACTCAACGGGTGTAATGATAAAGTTGTATTCTTCCTAAAACTGGTCTCTTCAGGTCAGATTGCCAGATTAGCAGTGAATTGCTGGGGCTGGGTAGCAGTGTCGCAACGACTGCAATCTGTGTTTTATCTTTTCCAGGCATAAATGGACAAAGCACAGTGAAGCACAGTGTATGTGAGGTCTTATTTGCAAAAGGCTGAATTAAGGATGACAAAATAAATGTAAAATCCCAATTCATAACAGTTTGCTATCCTATTGGTGTAATGTACTGTTAGTATTGGGAAGAACTCAGTAATGAGAGATATTAGTTACTCCACTGCTCAGAACTGTATCCCATGGGGATTAATTAAGCATAACTATTTGAACACCTCTGAATGGATAGCACACAGTTCCTATGTGTATTGTCCATTTCCTTGTGTTGCAAGGAGAGATGGCAAGTAGCTGATTCAGAAGTGTTTGCTGTTAGGTATTAATTTAGGCTTTGGTGAGTCTTACTGCTTCCATATATTGGGCCAGAAGACTGCTAGAATTTTTCCACACCCAGTTCAGGAGAAACAGCCGTGTCTGAAATAAACTTAATGTCTGTGTGTCAAACCTGAATACAGAGTCACTCCATTTTTCATCCTATAGTTAGTTTTGAGTAGCATAATTTTATTTTTCATGCAGAAAAATCTGCAACTCCATGTTACGGCCTACACAGATACAAGCATACTTGGACTTTCCTGATCTTAAAATTGTGGCTGAAACTTGTGCTATTGAAAGATCGATTTGTTTTCATACTGTATAGTGCCAATGTAAGACGCAGTTCTGGAGCTGACAGAGTATCTCCTGACATAGGTGAAGTTCAAAGAACTCAGCACTTCAAAGCACAAAAGCCTATATAATTTTTAATCTCTCATTTTTTGCAAATCATCTTTACATTCTAATTGGTGTAAATTCTGAGTAATCAGTTTTCATTTTAGAAATTGTCATATAGAGGTACGTATGTCCACAAATGATTTTAAGTGTCAGCAGTACTACCCAGAAGATTACATAAACAGTGCCCATGATTTTGAAGTAGATTGCAGCAATCAAAATACAAGCTACACTGCCTGTATCCTTGTGTTCAAGGTATTCAGGATTTGGAACTTGTTTTAATCTATGACACTCACAATCTGAGTTCAGTCTATCACAGAACACACCAAATATTGAGGAGTCACCGCATCGCCACAGAAATGGCACAGCATTGTAATCTGGACAAACAGCACTTTACTGGATTTTAATAGCTTAATTTCTTCTCTTACTGAGGGAAAGAAAAGCTAAAACCATAATAATAAGAGTTTTTGAAGTGGAGGTTAGATGGGCTGTGGAAAGCTGTGAGCAAAACATGTTATTGTCTTGTGATATGGAAATGCTGAGGCAGTGTAAAAATTTTGCACTTGCTGGAAGGAGACAGCCAGGAAAATTAGTCTAAAAAAGACAGACTTTCACTTTGCAAAATGTGTTACCAGTTGCAGAATGGGAACATCGGGTGCTGAATGAAAACTCCTAAACTCTGTGTACTCCACCAGCACAGAGTATGTGTTTCAACAATTGCTGCACTCACTGGTGACAGTAGAAATTCTTCTTTTGTCTTCTCATTCCTAGCTACTGATTTGCTGTATCTTTCCATACACAAAACAACGGAAGTTGGAAGGGTTCACTTGGAAAATGTTTCATTTATTCTTCTTAGTAAAGTGATTCACGTTTTGAACCCCAGGTTTGCAATTTTGTGAGTCAACCCTATTTAAAAGGGCAACCCAGAACATCATACAGATAAGCAAAAGCTCTAACTTATCTCCCTGTCTCCCAGGCAAGTAAAGGGTGAGAAAATGCCATCACGGAAACTTGGTGGGATGAATCCCACGACTGGAAGGTAGCTCTTGATGGCTACAGGCTGTTCAGAAGGGACAGGCAAGGAAGGAGGGGCGGGGGCATTGCCCTTTATATCAGGACGACACTACAGAGTGAAGAGCTGTCCCTGAAGAATAACCACGAGCAGGTCGAAAGCTTATGGGTAAGAATCGGAGAGAGAGGCGACAAAGGGAACCTAGCAGTTGGTGTCTACTACAGGCCACCAGATCAAGAGGAGCTGATAGACAAAGCGTTCTTCCTCCAACTCCAGGAGGCTTCGCGCTCGCAGACTCTTGTCCTACTAGGGGACTTCAACTACCCTGACATCTGCTGGAAAAGCAACACGGCAAGCTGTAGGCAATCCAGCAGGTTCCTAGAATGCATTGAGGACAACTTCTTAAGCCAGGTAATAAGTAACCCTACCCGAGGGGATGCGATACTAGACCTGGTGGTCACCAATTCGAGTGAGCTCGTTGGGGATGTCAAGATTGGAGGTAGCCTGGGCTGCAGTGACCACGCACTGGTGGAACTAACGCTACTGAGGGAAATGGGAATAATGAAGAGCATAGTCAGAACCCTAAATTTTAGGAGGGCAAATTTCCAGCTCTTCAAGGAGATAGTCAGAAGAACTCCCTGGGAAATGGTCCTCAGGGACAGGGGAAGAGAACAGAGCTGGCAGGTCTTTAAGGATGTATTCCAGAAAGCGCAAGAGCTCTCTATCCCCAAGTGTAAGAAGTCGGGCAGAGAAGGGAAGAGACCGGCATGGCTGAGACAAGAGATGCTGGTCAAACTAAGGAAGAAGAGGGAACTGCATAGGCAGTGGAAGCAGGGACTGGCTTCCTGGGAAGAGTATAGGGAAGCTGCCCGGTTGTGTAGGGAAGGGATCAGG
>Ga0065711_1009245_pt1 | contig 14301 bp, 10 predicted proteins | sample Hoacrofraction12_FD_59098 | JGI IMG/M metagenome (GOLD analysis project Ga0065711, IMG submission 59098) | Hoatzin crop microbial communities from Cojedes, Venezuela - Epithelial fraction 12 v2 (version 2) | ecosystem: Host-associated > Birds > Digestive system > Esophagus > Crop | place...
TTCAGGACCTGCCTGGACAAGGTCCTGTGCAGCCTGCTGTAGGTGACCCTGCTTCAGCAGGAGGGTTAGACTAGATGACCCACAGAGGTCCCTTCCAACCCCTACCATTCTGTGATTCTGTGATACAGTCATAGGAATCCTCCTGAGAGACCTTATTCCCTGCGTGCATGCGCGCACACACGTGTGCACACTCAGGGGCTGCAGACACAACTGGCCGACCACAGCAGGTTCAAGACAGTGAACGACACCTCCTGCCTCCAAATAATTTCAGACAGGAATTTCCATGACAGAGCAGACCAGTTGTCCACAGCATTCATTGCCTCCCCCTCACCCCCCCAACCCATCACTAATATCGGACATTTTACAAAACTCTGCAGAAGACAGTAAAGTACAGGCTGCCAAGAGGAAGCCTCTCCGAGGGGCTGGCTCATGTCCTGGAATTATAGATGCACAAACACAGCTGCATTTGTGCTATTTCTAAAAGGCCAAGGGCAAAGCATCTAATATACATTTATATAGATATGAAACACCCCTCTGGGGATTTACTGCTTGCACCCGAGGAAGTGAACAGTGGCAACAGCAGATAAATAATGAAAAATCAATTATGTTTTAAAGAGCCCTTTAATTTTAATAGTCTGTGGTGATGTTAATCATACAGGGAAGGACATTTTTAAAGCATTTCTCTTGACACTTACCCTTACGATGCCTTGGTAATTTAAGCATGTAGTTGTGATGGGGTAGAGCTTTAGCAGAAGAAAGAGGGATATAATTTATATTCCAGTTTCTTAGTTTTTACAGTTCTGCTCTTCTGTTTTGAGGCATTACTAAAGACTTGTCTGAGTATATGGGATATAGCTTGTCGTTTCTGAGTTTTAAGCCACTCAAAACAATCTGAGAAAGGAACTACTTTTTTACTGTTTTCTGTTGTAATTATATGTGTGATTAAGGCATTGTTGAAATAAATTGAGGCTTTATGATTTTATTGCTATTTCTTAGCACTTAAACCTGAACTTCTTTGAACTAGCCAGCACATTAACACATCATGAGAAGACAATCCTAGCTAGTAAGGCAGAAATAAGCCCTTCATAACTGTCATTTCAAACCAATAAAAGGCAGCAACTGCAAAAAAAAGGGCCTGAATGACTCCAGCATTTCCTTGACAATGGGATATGAATCCTTTTGCTTTCTGAGATTTAATTTAATCTAACGGTGACTGTTCTCTCACCTGTTCTCACACAAAATGAGCTGACGTAGTTCTTGTAGCGGTTCTGGGTCACAGCCACAACTCTGCAGCTGTCCTTGCCTCCCAGCTCTGCAGGCAGCCTGACCTGCAGGACCAGCGACACAAAGCGAATGTGGACGCGTGATTTGTTGAAGTACGTGAGCGCCTGAGGCCAGCTTGACCTGCCCCTGCCCAGGGTGCACCTAACAGCCCAGCACGTTTCACACATCTGCCCTTATGACCAAGGCAAGCTGAGCAGAAGCACAGCTATGCGAAGCGGCCGAACACTGGCCGCTCGGCGCCTTCTGTGTGGTGCCCCGCAAATTGACATGCGATTCACGTTACAGAAGCCGGCAGCTCTGCATACTCTACGCACTCTATGCTTACACTCAACGCCTTGCTTTGGAGAACGTGGCGCAGCCTTTGCTTATCTGCAGGTAGCACTCCCATGGCAGGAGGATGGGCCGGCGCACGAGTGGCTCTCTGCTGGGAGGAAGTGGGGTTCAGGCTGTGGAATAGTGGAAGGGCAGCACCAAACTTTAGCAGACTGAAAACGGCTAAGCAGAGATTAGAGGCTGTGTCACAGCAACCCTGGATTGTGCCTGCAGCTGACTGCAATGGGCTGTGGTGTAGCAAGACTTTGTAATGAATACAGAATGTTAAACTGATGAAATGTTTCTGCAGCTGGTTTGTTGATACTGGCATCACACCACTCTCAGAGTTGGTCCCTGGTGTTTCACTCAGTTCTGAAGCCTAAACTGGCCACAGGTCACCAAGATGGCCTGGGGCCCCATCGACGTGCAGAAACTGCTCTCCTGCCAGTAACGGTTTCCAGTAACAGATCCTACTAACTACTTGCTACTGAAGGCAAGTTCCTCCGTTGGAAGAAAGAAACCATGCAACTGAAACGTGCATGCTTGAGGCTTGCTGTTTTACATACCGTGTCTTGAAGGACCCCTTTCCGGCAGCTGTCGTCAACCGCAGTCGACATGTTGGAGCTTTCCCTTGCCGCCTGGCCCTCCATATCGTTGCTTGTACAGTGTGGCGGTCGTCTTCAGCGGCTGAAAGGGAGAGCTGGGAGCCCATGCTGGTGCTGGCTTCTGCTTTGTTGTCTAGCTTCAGCACGGCTGAGTCATGCTGAGGGACACTGACATTCCAAAAGAGAGAGGGGAGGAAGAAACGTGCCCTTCGATGAGTTTTAAACTTTATCCTTTGCCAAGTCTGGGCCTTGTTTACTTTTTTGCTTTTATAAGAGAGATTAAATGTCTTGATTTTGTTCCTGGTGGCTTGCTCCTTCTTCTTGCCAGAACTAACTCTGCTATGGTGCCAGGGTTGCAAATACCTCAAGAAAAATGTTCCAAAGCATTCTTTAATTTGCTTTAAAAAAGCGGATGCAGTTCCATTGATTTGAGACATGTTACACAGAATTTCCTCCCAGGAGTTTCGTGAGCATCAATGAATGGTCACTATGTCTGGATGAGACCTGGGATAAAGAAAGTCATGAAAGCTTGGTATTATGCTTAGGCCAAATGCTTTCTACTGGAAAAATACCCACCTTCTTTTTGTCCTGATGACACTTCGCAGTTTGAACACATTCATAATCTCATGAACTGGCACAGTCTGACCTGTCTATCAAATTTTATAAGGACTGTCTTGCAGCAGGGAGGGGGCAGAAAGTTACCTTAAGCGAACTGTTAATGTGCAGCGCCTCCGCCACAACAGTGTTAGGCTGATCACTTCCCACTTTTAATACCAACAAGTGTCCACAGACTTACATAGCACACTGAGAGCATCTGTTGGCACAGAGCCTTACAGATCACATCTGTCAGCAGTGGTCTCACCCTCTAATTTGCAGTCCCATCTGAAGGTCATCTGAAAGAGGATTGAGAAGTAACACTGAAGAGTGCAAACCCAAGTACTAACCACATGGTTTTCCTCCATTCCTTCAAGAAACATAACAACAAAAACCTGTCAGGGTGACAGCTGTTTAGTGAGTAGAGATGGGGCCAAATGCCACATGAGTGCAAACAGGAAAGATCTTGCTTCTGCATTACTCACTCCTTGTTTAGCCCCTGCAACAGCCAACAGACTGACAATGCACAGGGGTGTACAGCCATGCAGAGTCAGGCCAACGTTGCTAATCATGCCACGATGCACCTACCCCAGATGGTCCTACCCTGCTCTCACTCTCACAAAATCAACAGAAATAAATGCAGGAAATTTTAAGATGAAAAGAATCCAACACAGACAAGTCCTTCAGGCAAGGATTACCTGTCAGGTCCAGTGAGCAACACAGAAACTTTCCCCAGTCTCGCACGCCAATCAATTTGTCTGAATTGCAGTGAAAAGAAATATGTCTCAAAATGCTAAACACAAGAGCCTTGTTTTCATGCCTGCAAAGGTGCCTAAATTGGTGCACATTCAAAGGTTGCCATCAAGTAGTCTCATCTGTACAGCTTTTCAGTATTTTCAGCTGCTTGGTGCGTTATTTCGAAAAGACAAACATACGCAGTGCTTGCCTAATGCTGTCTGTCTGTGAGTCTCAAACTTCTTCGCAATCTAAGAGCTTTGACAGGCCAGTCGTGACAAATCTTGCTGTAGCGTCCAGAGAAATTAGAAGTCCCATTCTCTCTCCCTCTGCAGGACACAGCTGTCTCTGCAGCAGGGCTGCCAGAAGGGAAGGCACGCCTGGTGCTCCGACACCCCAGTGCCACGTCTCCTGCCTAACTGGCTGAAGACACAGATGTTTAGAAGCTAACGCATCAGCACGCACCGCAGTGGATGCTGCACAGGCAGGCTTTTCTCCTGCTGACTCTCCTGTGGTGTTGGGAAGTGCCGGCAGGCGGGTCGGGGACCCTCTGCAAACCCTGTGCCCTGGAACTCTGCAGGGCTTACCCGCAGGCTGGCTGGGGCGCAGGGCTTTTCTCTTGGTCACCACAGAGTCTACATCCAGTTTGATCAACATATACTTGATGTCATATCTCTACTGCATTAATTTAGGAGCTAAGTTCTGTATCTTCTAATTTGGAAAAGGATAAGTAACTTTATTACCAGGAATTTGCTTTTTCTTCTGAGCATTAGGATGCTGTTGACATTGTATCAGCTCCTCACCTTGTGACGTGAACATATGGAAGTAGAGGAAAAAGGTACAAGCAAAGCTCTCTGTTTTTTGTTTTGGTTTGTTTGGTTTTTTTTTAAATGCAAGACAAGGACAAATAACTATTTCCTTTTTGGAAAACAGAAAAAAAATCTGCTTTGACCTTAAATATTTTCATTCACAATGCAGAGAAATTTTAGAGTGAATTTTAAATTATGGTATTATTGTTGCACTACAGGCTTTTAGAATTCTTCCTAGTAGCTATTTCAAATACGGACAACACATTGTAAAATTGCTGGTACTGAGCAATTACAGTTCTTGCATAGTGGAGGCCAGATTTATTTCCAGTCTTTAATGCTATGCTGTATTTAATCACAGCGCAATAAAAATACATAGGAATGTCATAGTTCTTTTTCCAGCTTCTAAAAATGAATTCCTTCTTTAGCTGCATCATAACACCAGTTTTAATTTACATATTACTTCTCAGGCCTACGGCTATGACTTTCCATTCCATTTACAAGTCCACAATATTAATGCTTTCCATTGTGAAAGATATCCCTCCATTTTAGAGATATCAACAGGAAAGAGAGACAATAAATACCCCCATGGCAGTAGGATTCCATCTCCAGTAATAGGTATGTGAATAGCTACTTAGAAGTGAAGAATTGGTACTATGTTATGCCATAAATATGCTTAGCAGAAATCTCTGCATGCAAGCTATATTGGCAACAACGCATATCTCATTCCTAACGAAGTAAATAGTTTTGTTCCTGTACGTGTGTATGTAAACAGCTACTTTAATTTTTGTCAGAATTAGTTTTCTGGTAGGAAAAAAAAAATTAAAAAACAAAATAAAATAGAAGAATTTCCTTGCCTTTTTGTTTGCTAGTTTGTTTTCAGAATTGCCAGACATTTTTCATCTCGGTCCCCCAGTGCTTGAACGCCAGGCATCGTCACAGATGAGCTTTTTTTGGTGTACAGCAGGAGAACTTCTGGCACAGGGATTTCTGATGCTGGATACGTGACAACATCTTACAGGTTTCATATGCATTTTCCTTACCTTGCCTAGTAAGAAACAAGAAGAAGAGAACACAATGTTCCTAACTTCTAACTGGTAATCTTTTCTAAGCAAGTCTCAAACTACATAGATTACACACAGTTTAGGGGCTACGGACTATTGGTTTTCCTTCATTCTGTGTATGAACTGTGAAAATCTTGGCTGTACCCATAACATAAATAAGGAGAACCAACGTATTATTTTATAGTTAGGGTATTTTGCTTGTGTTGCCTTCACTAACAACCTTAACAATAATCACTACTACCTGGAAAACACTACAGCACCTTAGTGCTTATTCCTTCAGTCCAGTTGTTACAGCTGGAAAATATGGACAAGATTTGGTCTCCACAAGCCCTTCTTCAGGAAGTTTGCATGTAGGATGTTGGAGTTACGGGTCCACATGACTCCTGGCTTGCAGTGTTCTCAGCAGGGGTGGACCCTTGAGTCTGTTTAGAGACCCGCTGGTATCTAACCACAGCTACCTCATGTCTGGCACCTGCATTTAATAGGCACAAAAGAGCCAAACCGTACATCATAAATATCTGAAACAGCTACCGTTTAGAAACAGATCTTTATATTCTAAAGGTATCTCTATCCTTTTGAGATTGGGTTAGAGCAGCTACACTAGCACAAAGGCTTTCTCACAGCATCTAATGAGTTTTTCAGCTTCCATTAATCACTCAGGTTCCTGAGCACCTTAACCAGCAAAACACTTTCCTTTTGATGTAGCTGGCTCTGCTGCAAGTGTTTTGCCAGTAGAGCTAAACTGGTTAGAGGGCACAGTGTCTGCTTATATAGCCAACATTTTTATGCTGGCAACATTTCACGTTTCAAGCCAGTTCAATCTTCTGGGTTTAGGAGGATATAATGGTTTCTCTAAGTTCATCACTATTTTTATGACTAAGAAGTCCTTAGGAATCTATGTTTCCTATTGAAGTCAGAGGCTTTCTGCATCCTAATAAAGGATCAGCTGGCCGTTTAAGCAACCTGTGTTTATTCATTGTCTTTTTTTTGCTCCATCCATTTAGCAAGAATTTCTCTCCCACTCTTGGAATGGAAAGTGAATCCATCTTGTTTGCTGCTTGGTTTCTGCACTGGTCTCTACCTCAAGGCTGACTGGGACATGTTTGGTTCTCACTTTTTGAGTCAAGGTGTCAAAGACACTTGCTATTGTCTTGTGCTCCAGGGCAGTTTTTAATCACATTTAAAATTGAAGGCCGCTCCCTTATTAGATATGGGAAGCATCAAAATTGTCTACAAAGTTTTGTTAACACAGCAATGCTACCTAGAAATAGGAAGGAAAAAAAATCGTAGCTCTGCTAGCAGCACCTCCATCACAGATGCGAGTCTGCACCGGGCTGAGCGATGCTGGCAGCCTGCAGGCAGGCAGCTCCTGGGCAGGAGATACACCTCTGGTGTGGGCACTCTGCGCCTCCCCTGCTGAGCTCTGCCCACATTCCAAAAAGAACCCATGTTTTGTAGCCTGAAGATTAAAATCCTGGACTCCAAGCTTTTGTCCTGCTCATGAACTGCAGCCTCTCTCTGCCCTTAGGCACAAAGGCTGAGGAGGACTGTGGTAACCTCTAGTGACTAATGTTCATGCAGTGAGTTAGACAGAACAGAGAGACCACATCTGCTGGAAAGCTCATTTTAGCTGGAGTAAAAGGAATGAGGAGCAGAACATCAAAGTTAGAGTTGTGCTAGTAAATTAAACATGCTCTGAACTGTTTTCTGTCCCAATGAGCACAGGATGGTTTTCAAGACATGCTCGGCTCTTGGCCTCTTGGATAGGGTGGCCACACACACGCTGCTCACTGGGGTTGCTTCCTAGCCCATGCCGACTCCTGACCCATACCCTGGAGCTGCCTGGGAGAGTGACAGTCAGCACGCGTGGACACCATGCCAAGAACAGCACTAGCAATTGAACAGCAAAGGCCTCAGAAATGTTCTCTGCCACTGTCCAGTTTACTAGCGTCAACGCAACCAGACATCTAGGGGGAAATTTGCCCTCCTGGTAATATATCTAAGCACAATATCCAGTAACAACAACAAGAAGAAACTTCTGCCCTAGCATGGAAAGACTGATGTATCCATAAATATGTAAGATAGTATAAATGGGACTTCAGAGAGTTGGAGGCATTTCAGGAAAGTCCTGGTTGAAGCACATGACTCCAAGAAGGCAGCTGGTACTAGTAAACCCAATCTTGCCTGCATCCTCTGTGAAGATTTATTTCCTATTATTTGTTCTCTGTTGCTAAAGAAACATCATCAAAAAACAAATAATGCAAAAGTAACCAAGGAAAAGATGTCTTACACTTTATCTTGCTCCATCTCTAAACCAGAATCACCTAGTATGGAGTTCTTTTCTTCAAGGCAAGAGAAGAGCTTCGCTTCTCCTTGCAGCAGGGACATTGCACACACCCAGCAGGGTGCGGTTACAGAGCACAGCCCTGCCTTGCAGCAGAAAGCCCGTAAAGAACAGACCATTCTTCTACAACAGATGCTCCAGCGAATACAGGCTGCTTTGTAGGGAAAAACCTAATAGTTCTTCCCATCAAATCCTTAATATCCTGAGGACTTCTCTCCAAGGGAGCCTTGAACAGCCAACGTGAGCTAGAACGGCGTGCTTCTTTCCCTGGAGTGCAAAAGGTTACAGTTCTCCAGCCAAGAATTGTAGGGAAGCTAAATTTATTCCTTCCCTACTTCTCAAGGGGGTGGGGGGTGGAGGCGGGGGGAGGGAAAGACTGGCTGGAACAGATTTTGTCAACTTATTTGCTTGCTGTTTTATGCTTATTTGCTTATTTTTTAACCTTGAATATATCAGGAACAGCAAGACTGACTTTTCCTCACAACATAGTCCCTCCCTGATACATTTATTTTGGGCTCTCACTTTAGCTGATGGACTATAACAAAGACAACATTTTTTCAAAGTGTTTATCTGTCATTGGAGTTGCATAGCTATGTATAAAAACAGAGTACTTTACACTGACTTCTTAAAATTCTTCTAATTCAGCTTTCCATCTCTCGATTTTTGCCTTGCAGTGTCACAGAATTTATTCTGTCATGATAGCCGACTTCTGTTGAAGATACTTTGTACACAAAATGCACACAGTTCTTTCAATGCCTTGTACATGAAATATATGCAGTTCTTCCCCTTACCTCCCCCTCCTTTTTTCTTTTTTTTCTTTTTTTTTTTTTTAAAGGGCTTTTTTTTTTTTTTTTAAAAGGTTGACAGGCCCGCTCCACCAAAAAAGGCACAGGGCACAAAGGCAACTTCCCTTCTGATATTTTCCAGGTAGGAAAAATTTTAAATCCCTCAGAGTCCAGCAGAGAGAACTGTATATATACACCTGACAACAGGGGAATTCCCCCGGCTATTCCTTGCCAAGTACCAGCAGATACAGAAAACTAGGACAACTTGCTATTTTAAATGAAAAGGCAAATGAAGAACTATTCTCCTGCTGCAAGCTCCAGGAGGTCCCCAGCTCTCAGCAGAAACCTCCCACCTATCTCTCCCTCGGCAGCCATCCCTTCTTGCCTCACCTCCATTCATTCAAGTGATTCCCAGCCAGGGTCCCTGATCCTCTCTTCCCATGTGAAATACCAATTCCAGAGGCTTTTTTACATGCCTGGGAACAGAGGTCACAGACAAGAACAGCAGACAGTGGGTAAGTATACATACCCACACAGCCACATCTCCATGTCCAGGAGATCCTGAATTTAGAAATTTATCAAGAGTATTTAAGAGTCTTGTAAGTCTGGAGACTGCTCACTCACCCAGCTCCCTGCAGTGTTACCGCCCACGTGTTTTTTATATGGACATATCTGCACTACTTCAGCAGGGATGATTTGCAGATACCCCAGGCTGGCTCAACCAAGAGAGACAGACAAATCAGTCAGCACCATAGCTGTATCACCCAGGCCTGGGTGCAGGCAAATTTGCCCAACTCAGCAGCAGAGTTCAATTTTCAGACTCAACGACTGGACTAACAGCAGTTCAGATCTTGAGATCCAAGCCAACTCCTGCACATAGTGCGGTGCAGACACATCTGCAGGATCAGAGAGCTCACAGCGGAGTCCCACTGGGTCATATAGACATGAAATAACAGGGAAGAAGGGCTGTGAAGACCTAAAGAGGTCATCTGATCCATGTCGTTCCTCTGAGTGGGGTTTTTTTTTCAAACTCGAGAGAATTGCCTCTGGCACAGCAGGTAATTGAACTGGTCTTTCTCAAAACTTTGTGATAAGCGCACTGATCACAGGGCCAGCCTTCCTTACATGATGCAGTCTTACCCATCACCCCTTCTAACCTGATTTTGGAGGAAAGAAAGACAGAGAAAAAGAGAAAAGAGAGAAAAGAGAAAAAGAAAAAAAAAAGAAAGATAAAAAAGAAAGAACAGAAAGAAAAACAGAAAGAAAGGAAGAAACACAAAGAAAGAAAGAAAAGAAAGAAAGAACAAACAAAAGAAATCAACTCACCCTCAGATAAAGCATTTTACTAAGCACTTCTGCTGGCTTCTTAGCACGGCCTACAAATAGCATTTCAATTTTGATAGTAAATCAAACCTGTCCTTATTTCCTCGTAATTAGGAGGCTCCCAGAGTGAGGAAATGGCAACAGCAGGAGGTGGGCTGAAGAGCAAATTCAGTACGATGCCAGCCATGCTTACTGGCAGGCAGCGCCTTTGCTCTGCGTATGTGACTCAAAGGCAAATGTTCTCTCTCGACACACACCCCCTTGACAGTCAGCAACGACAGTCACCTACTCCTGCCCCCGCACCCACCCTTTGCATCTCTCCACCTCCTTGTCTGACAGAGTTACTCTGTACAATTAAGTCCTTAACCTAGGCATGGATCAATCTAATTTAACATAAGTCTTGTGAAAGCCATTGCTTTAGAAAAGTCCTGAACATAAAAAACAGTGACCCTCTTCCCCAATTGGACACAGCATTTCAGCAGTTTTACTGCCTAGAAAAATTCTGCTTACCTCTGGCTGTCGAAAATGCTTGCTTTATTGGTTTGAGAACGAGACAAGCTGGCAGATGGTAAGAGGTCAATGATGCCATTATAGTATCAAGCGATATCCTGTGACCAACACCTATGTTTCCTTCAGGCTTACTTGCTCAGATTGTAACACAGTGTTGGTTTTTTCATACAGCCTTCATTCTGTTCATCACTTCACAACCTCTAAGCTTCCTGCTGATGTTAATAAAAGCCCACACTTATTAATGCAGGACTTTATGTTATAAAGTCAGTTAGAATGAATCATAGAATGCTTTGGGTTGGAAGGGACCTTTAAAGGCCATCTAGTCCAAACCCCTGCAGTGAGCAGGGACATCTTCAACTAGATCAGGTTGCTCAGAGCCCTGTCCAACTTGGCCTTGAACGTTTCCAGCCATAGGACATCTACCACCTCTCTGGGCAACCTGTTCCAGTGTTTTACCACCCTCATTGTACAACATTTCTTCCTTTTATCCAGTCTAAATCTACCTTCTTTTAGTTTAAAGCCATTACCCCTTGTCCTATCACAACAGGCCCTGCTATAAAGTTTGTCCCACTCTTTCCTATAACCCCCCTTTAAGTACCAGAAGGCCACAGTCAGGTCTTCATGGAGCTTTCTCTTCTCCAGGCTGAACAACCCCAACTCTCTTGGCCTGTCCTCATAGGAGAGGTGTTCCAGTGATACTCGTAAATCTAAAATCTCCACTTACTAGAGTGATTGTAATTAAACTAAGTACATCCTTGCTGTTTTGAGAAGACAGGAAAGCTCTAATATATAGGTTCCTAAATAACGCTACTTAGACAAGCCTAACTTGCTCTTTTGGGGGGGGATAAGAAGGCTCTAAGGTAGACTCCTAAATAATGTTATTTAGACAGCTCGGCCTTGGGAGGGCAGATGCGCCAAGCTACAGAGATCAAGAGGCACGAAGAGGGCAACAAGACCAAAGCACAACAACCTGGAAGGACATGGTACACTTGATCTTAGAACTGAGTTTGCGCAGAAACACAGGTCAACCAGTGGACACTGTGATGAAGAGTACAAGCCTTCATCTGAAGACCCCTGACGACCACTCGGGGACGCTAACAGACATGCGTGAAAGACATTAACATATGCTAATTACTTCTCTGAAAAGTCACGAATATGCTAAGCATTTCTCAGAGATATAATGCATATGTATATTGTGATTGTATTTAACCTGAAATGACAGGGTGTTTGGTGCACACGTTTGGAGGAGAGATCCCCATGTGCCTGGCGCCATAATAAAGAATACCTGCTTAATAGTCTGCCGACTATTGAGTCTTCAACTCCGGCTTTTCACGGCACCATTTCTGGCGACCCAGATGGGACCCACTCTGCCTGGCTACAGGACCGGCTGAGAACAGGACTCCCTCCCTAGGGTACCCCCGGGATCTCCCGGAGGGACTCCTCGCCTCAGTCGGATCACTGCAGGAGCAGACAAGGACCATCTAAACAAGTAAAGGTATTCTTTGAATCTTTTTTCTCTGTTTTGAAATCTGAGACCGGTCATTTTGAGAGTTCTTGTAAGTCATAGGAGACGTCCTACACTGAGCGCTGTATACCAGGCTACTAGTGCCTAAGGGTATACCGGTACATTGGTACAGGCATGGGTTAAGCTTTGTACTTCAGTAATAACGTAGTTTTGGTATTGCTATGCTTACACAACCCGCTCAAGTTGTACTTTTGGCAATATGGACTTGTTGGTATTGAACTTGGATATTGGATATCTCAGATATTGGCTGCTTAACTTACCTGTTAGGCACTGTAAAACCAACTACTCTGGCTTTTCGCAGCATCACCAGCCCTCTGATCATTTTTTTGGCCTTCCTCTGGTCCCGCTCCAACAGCTCCATGTCTTTCCTGTGCTGAGGGCTCCAGAGCTGGACACAGGACTCCAGGTGGGCTCTCACCAGAGCGGAGCAGAGGGGCAGAATCACCTCCCTTGACCTGCTAGCCATGCTGCTTTTGATGCAGCCCAGGACTCATTTGCCTTTCTGGGCTGCGAGCACACATTGTCAGCTCTTGTCCAGCTTTTCATCCCCCAGTACCCCAAGTCCTTCTCCTCAGGGCTGCTCTCAATCCCTTCATCCCCCAGTCTGTATTGTTACTGGGGATTGCCCCAACCTGGGTGCAGGACCTTGCACTTGGCCTTGTTGAACCTCATGAGGTTCGCACAGGCCCACCTCTGCAGCTTGTCCAGGTATCTTTGGATGACATCCTGTCCTTCTGGCGTGTCAACTGCACCACTTATTACATTCAGTTACATTAGCTTCCTGTCACTCAGGAGACAAAAGTGACCTACATTTATTCATCTGAAGACTGAAGTGGGGTCAAGAGAACACGGTTCCAGTTCCCGAGCTCTTAAACCCTAACCTCTAACCACTACCCCATTTTTTCCCTTTGGGATGCTATTGTTTAGCCCACTAACTCTGTAAACCTTTCATTCCGGAAACAAAAATTAGGATCCCGCTGTCCTTCCCATCACCTCCTGGTCTATCTCAGTGTGTAGTTCACAGATACTGCCATCTTTGTGTAGGTGGAAAATGATCACCCTGGCACCAGTAGAAGAGAGACCACCACCAAATCCTTCAGATACTTCCTCTCAGGAAGGAATAGGTAATGCTCTCTGTGTAGCTTGTTTTCCTCCTCTGATCAGAGTAGTGAGTTGTGCAGTACCTGGATAAGGAATTGCCATCCACAGGACCCACTGTCCACTCTGTCCTGCCACCTCAGCTCAGCAGCACACCAGCCCTCCCAGGAAGACCCCACCACGCAGACGCCTCCGCACAGCAGACCCTCAGCTTTACCCAACGCGCTGCCTGCGCCGGGTTAGGTTTGTTGGTGACGCAGTGCTGGAGAAGGCAGCACAGATACACGGCGGCTCTCCGAACTGGTCAGTCACACTAATTAATCTCGAGCGGCTGCGGATTGTAAACTCCTACCCCACAGCAGTTCCCCCAGAGCCTCGTTTCCTGTTGCTCAGGAGAAACAGTGGAAAATAAAATCCTCTCCCTTCGGATTCTTCTGCCCTTTCAGGTTTTCCAGCACGAGAGAGGGAAATCGGTTCCTCAGCAAGAGGAAGCCCTTTTCCCTGCGAAACTTTGTGCAACCCAGCGCCAACAGCATTCAGGCGTTTGCATTTCAGACCGCGCATTGCTCCGCGTACGGAACGACGTGGGAGCAAGGCGGGTGTGGGGCAGGAGCAGCGACGGGGAGAGGCCACCGACCGCCGACGCCCTGGAACCAGATCTGCTGGGAATCGTGCAAGACGCAGGGAAGGCTATTTCTCTCTCAGGCGGAGGATTTATTTAAACCCCTCACTAAGTGTCAGATACACAAGCTTGCTAAGATAACGGCCCTTATCATCGCAGCAGCGCCATGATAAATCTTTTGTCTTCAGCTCCTAGTGGCTGAACACAGAGCCTTTTACAGCTGCTTTCTGAAACCCGAGAGGTCTGCACGGACAGTAAGACACCGGGGAGATGGGGCAGGCCGAGGCCGGCGATGCGGGGCTTGCTCTCGCCCCTGCTCCCTCACCGCCGGCACCGGGATCCCGCCGCAGGCCCCGCTCTCACGGCGCACCCGCTCCCGCACGCTCCGCAGCCGGCGGCCGCTAAGCTTTCAGCGTGGGGCCGGGGCAACGGCAACGCCCCGCCAACGGCAGGACCTCACCGCCCCCCCTCCCCGGTCCCAGTCCCGGCCCCGCCCGCCTCAGCTGACAGCGCCAAGATGGCGGCGGCGCGTCACGGGGAGTCCGGCGCCCGGCTCAGCTGACAGCGCCAAGATGGCGGCGGTGCGGGAGGGGGAGCTCGCCGCCCTGCAGAGCCTGCTGAAGGTGAGCGGGCCGCCGAGCTGCTGCGAGACGGGGCGCCCGGCCCGGCGGCGGGGGCTGCCTCTCCCGGGCCG
>Ga0065711_1044114_pt1 | contig 14301 bp, 10 predicted proteins | sample Hoacrofraction12_FD_59098 | JGI IMG/M metagenome (GOLD analysis project Ga0065711, IMG submission 59098) | Hoatzin crop microbial communities from Cojedes, Venezuela - Epithelial fraction 12 v2 (version 2) | ecosystem: Host-associated > Birds > Digestive system > Esophagus > Crop | place...
GAGGAGCTGCTGGAGAGAGTCCAGCGGAGGGCTACAAGGATGGTGAGGGGACTGGAGCATCTCTCCTGTGAGGAAAGGCTGAGGGAGCTGGGCTTGTTCAGCCTGAAGAAGAGAAGGCTGCGAGGGGACCTAATAAATGTTTATAAATATCTCAAGGGTGGGTGTCAGGAGGATGGGGCCAAACTCTTTTCGGTGGTGCCCAGTGACAGGACAAGGGACAACAGGCACAAACTGAAGCACAGGAAGTTCTGTCTGAACGTGAGGAAGAACTTCCCTCTGAGGGTGACGGAGCACTGGAACAGGCTGCCTAGGGAGGTTGTGGAGTCTCTTTCTCTGGAGAGTATTGAAGACTCGCCTGGATGCAGTCCTATGCAGCCTGCTGTAGGTGACCCTGCCAAGATGACCCACAGAGATCCCTTCCAACCCCTATCATTCTGTGATTCTGTTTCTGTTTGTGATTTCCTGTGTAAATAGAAATGTTAGGTATTGAAGAATACATATAATTTAAAGCCAAGAGGAAAAAAGTTCATGGTTTATGAAATGCAACAGATAGCTCTTCTGATGACAGTAGTACATACTGTTCTCTGCTTTTCTTATTTGAACAGGTTCAAAGCCTATAGCTTCCATATATTCATTGTCTCACAGTTGTTATGGCAGTTTGAAAGATGTGTGCATTGAGAGTTTTGCTTCAAAACATTTTGTGCATCTAATTCCTAATGACACAGTTATCTGCAGCTTGATACTCTGTAACAGAAATGAAACAACATGGGATGAATTGAAGGTAGGCAGATTTTCTTGAAATCTTTCTTCAAAAGTCATGATTTTAATAGAAAAATAAAAAAAGTAATGATAAATACAGATAATGTGAGTTTAGAAAAGTGATTTTTCAGTATGCAAGTGGAGTTTAGTTGGAGTTTAGGTGTACAACTTCAAGAAAGCAATTCAGAAATGCCTTCTAGGATTTCAAAATCCATGAAGTGCTCGTGTTCATTTAATGTCTCTATTGTAATACAGGAGCTGTTCAGAGACAAATATTTTTCACATGTTCTTGAGGCCAGTGCTGGATAAACGTTTAAATTCTTGTTACTTGGCCTATGAAAGCATAGAAGAAAAAAATGGCCATCAAAAGGCCAGCAGCAATACCTGCAATGGTCATCAAGCATAGTGTTACATTGAATAGTTGCTCTAGAAATTTCATCGATACTGATTGACTTTTTCTATGTAATCCTGTTTTGCAAAAAGAAGGAATAAAATACAGATTTTTGTATTTTCTTCTTTTTTCTACCAACTATGGACAAATAAAGAAAACTTTTCATTAAGATGGTTTTGGAAATCACTCAGCAGCTTTATATCCTCATATAATTCAAGTTTATGAAGTCTGTACCAGAAACTACTGAAAATTCTATTCTAGTAGTTTTTCCAATGGGGGCAAATCCTATTAATCATGGTATTTCTAATGACACATTCATATGGTTTTCAGCGTGCCTGTGAAACTGCAGAACATGTGTTACAGTTAACAATCAAGGAACCTTTGGCCTTGTTAGGAGGTGGCTGTACAGAAACTCATTTGGCTTCATACATAAGACACAAGGTATGTAAGACAAGTTTTTAAAGCTGCTTGATATACTTAGGAAATTATGTAGAATCATTGCTACAGTTAAAGCACTTTGTTCCTAGATTAATGTTGCATTTTTGCTGTCTACTAATATAAAACAAAGGGGTCTATCTGAAGCACTTGGTGGTAATTACATCTTTCAGACTTGTTAATACTATATTTGTACTTGTTAATATTTTGGTCTTTATTATAGTGCATATTTTTTAAGTGTTGAAAAAAAGTAGCACTTCTATATTGAAAGATAATCATGCAAAGCTCAGTTTTGACTTGTCTAGAAATTTTTCCTATTGTGGAATAATCATCACATCAACAACTCTTTTAGTTAGGACTGAACCATCTGTTTAAAAAAAAGCAACAGTATGATGTATGTTTGATGAAAATTATTTCTGTAAAATGGTGTTCTAATTTTCTGTTTTCCTGGTTTTGTTTTTTTTAGAGTTGTACTCTGTCCACCAGCAGTTTTAAAGATATAGATTGTTCTCAGACACAATACCAATTGGTTGCTGATGGGTTTTGCCGTTCTCTGGAGTCTGTAGCTTGTGCTCTGAATCATGATGATGGAGAAATTCTTACGGACATGGTTTATGGACACTGTTGGTTTGTTCCATCAGGTTTTCCCTCTGTCTGTAATTGGTCAGATTTAGTTTCAAAATGTGGCTGTGGGATTAATGGTAACACTGAGACTCTCCACTGGAGGCTTTTGCAAGGCCAGTTTGGCTCTCCTGTTATACACGGCTGTCCTGAAAAGCCCTTGGTAAAGGTTGCTGACTTTCTGACGTTGGACTGTTTTGCTGCAAAGTGTAGTGGCCTACAAGTAGCTCTGGAGACAGCCAATCTGATTTTGGATATCTCATATGTAATTGAAGATCAAAATTAGCTCTGCTCTTATGTGAATTGTGTTGCATAGCAAAATACTTAATTGAAAGCAGAGTAATATATAACATGTTAAGATACTTTAAATGGTTAGAATATGGGCAACAGACAAATTTTAAATCAAACAGCTGTTAGGTACTCCTCTGTTAATCTACTGTGACCTCAAGTATTTTCAAATGTTTAACGTTTAGTTAGGAACTGTTAAATGATTAGCCAAATACACAGTGAGCCATAGTAGCATATGACTTATAAGTATTCAAATTAGTCTGTTCAAAAGAGTGAATGACACTTCAAAAATTGAGTCTCTAGTGTCCTTCTGGGATATTTGAGTGTTCTCCTTCAGTAAATAAGTGGTGAATTTAAGGAGTCCTGTATGATATTCACTCTGTGTTAAGTGAAGTTTTGGATGTTTCTGTGACATCTTCAAAGGAAGGAGAAAATGGTTTCTCTTGGAGAGAAAACATATATTAAGGATTAGAATTTATGTAGTCTCAGCAAAAGCTTTACACATTCAAACAGACTTTTGTATTGCAGCAGAACTTTCACTGATGTTTTTCATTTTGTAGGTAAAAAAGGCTTTGCTTAACAAATATCTTCAGCCACTTGTTTTCAAATTTTGTTCTGAAGATCTAGTCACCATATACTGTATGTGCTTTCTGTTTCTAAATGAATAGAAGATTTTAATTCCTATGTAATTAAATTAGCAAATTATTAAATCTCAACCTGGAGATCTTAAGGTAGCACGTAGGTAATGGAAGACTTGAAAAGAAGTGGCAGGCTGTGTAGAAAAAACTTTTGTAAAATGCACCTTGATTGTCTTCTGTGGAAAACAGGGCAGTTCATAAATGATTTTTCTATTATTTAAGCAAAGCTGCAAGAAAGAATATCCCACTAACCATTCAGTTAACTGTTAACTGTGCATAGCTTCTTTTCTTTTAATGAAGAAAAGCTTTAAGCTGCTCAGGCTTGTTTTGATCTTCAAATAAGGCTATGGACTGATCAAACTTTTTCTTTTCAGCTTGCCTGCAAGATCAAAAGGGGTGTTAGTTTCTTGCTTGAACTCATTTTCTTTGTCCCTTTTCTCCCTCTTTGCTTTCAGTCACAAGGGACAAATTGTTCATGACATGCATTTCCAGAAAACATCCAAGTTACTGATAGACTAGTCTGATTATTTGTTTCCTGGTCTCTTAGTTTTTAATATGTTTACTGAGTATAAGCAGTAGAATTGTCTTGTATAACTCTGTTTTTAATTACATATTTCAAAACTGATTTTTCCAGACCTTTTGTACAAATTCCTTTTCACTTTAAGAGCATAAATAATCATTTTCTTACTGGAAAAATGAAAAGTTACTTCAGGTTCTTTATCTTTTTATGACCCAAAATGATTGCTTCAGTGTTGTAAGGCATCCTTTGGGAATTTGTGGAAGAATGTTACGAGGGTTGAGATGGAGGCTGTTCAAAGTTGGTTATTGAAAAGACTGCTTTCATATCTTGATCCTCCCATATACCATGGACCATATGAAAACATCAGGAATAATGAAGCCAAATGATGGTGTATATCTTAAGGCCCAGAAGAATGTTGGTAATACTTCATCTGAGTCTCTAACTCGGAGTTGAATTAGAGTATTTTACTTCCTGTATTAGCAGTTTGTTATGCAGTGCAAAAATGTTGAGTTTAGTGACTACAGCTGTGAAGTGAAAATTAAAACATTTAAGTAGAAGTAATTGCTAGTATTCTTTTATCTTGGTGTCTGAAGGTTGTTTCACAGTGCCTGTAAAACCGCTCTTAGCTCCTATTCTGGTTTTGTGGGTTTTTTACCAATCAAAGAGATTCACGCTAGGAAATTGTGAAAAAACGAAATTTAATTTTTAGTGAGTAGATAAAAATTCATTTATAGCTGAACTAAAGATTGTTTCATATATAGATAGTTCTAATAACACTGATTTTTTTTGTCTCCCAATGTGACTGAAAAGGATAAATAAGCAGCTGGCACCACTGCTTATGGGCAGTTCACGTTCTGTTCTCTTGTGCTGCAGTCTTCCTGAACCTTTAGTGGTTAGTGTTACCCTACCTTTAGTGAGTGACATAGGAGTACAACTTTGGATACTGTTTAAGAAGCCAGTAAATAGATTTTTTGACTCTCAATCCAAGAGGAACATAAAAATAACTTTGCTGAACTCCTGTGTTTCTTGATAAAACTTAGGTGCAAAAATGGTGGGGTGTCCCCCCTTGTGTTTTGAAATTGATGAAATGAAATATCCCCAGTTGTAAGTCCTGAGAAACCGCTATGGTTTTATTCCTACTTTCCTTGGAATTCGTTGGTTCAGTGGGAAAAATTAGCATTACACAAGTACTAAGAGACAAATGCTTTTCCCTGATTCTCCTCCCGATTTGTGAATTTGTAGAGTTGCTTTGAGCCATATCTCAAGTCTTTTTTCTGTTTATCTATAAAATGGGAACAAAAGAAAAATCTCTTAAGATATGGAGGTTTGTGGGTGAAGAATTCTAAGATCCAGATGTAAAGTGAAGAACTACTTGCTGCACAGGAACAGAGAAATAGATAATTCAAAACAAACTAAAATATTATTGGTATTTCATTAAGGGAATTTTAGCCAGGATTTATATAGACTCCTTAAACTAGTCTGCTAGGGAAAACTCTCATTTTCTCCCCATGTATCGAACCCGGATGCTGCATTTTGTTTTCCTCAGACTACAGCAGCAGTATATTACTGTTGCTGGCAGTAACCTTATTCATTGCCTTACGTCTTCAGTACACACATCCAGAGAGATGTGACCTTATAACCCTGTGCATGAATGGTTGAACTTAAAGATGATCATTGTCAGGTACCTCAGCAATCCTTATCATATGTATGTCTGAGTCGATGCCTTCCGTGTGTTTCAGAGCAGATCTCCATATGATGCTGACTGCTGTAGATCCTCAAAGACAGGGTAGAAACAGATTTATGAGTTCAGGAAACCTAACCTTCTTGTATTAGTAGCATTGGTCGTTTTTAGGCTAACTAGCTGTTACAGTGTTAGATCTGTCCCAGTAAAGGAAAAGAGTATTTATTGTTGTCAAAGCTTGTAAGAAAAATACTGCTTGGAATCGCAAGCACAGTAGAGCATGTACAAAACAAAGCACCTTGACCAAAAACTGAGTTTTTGAGTTTTACTTGTGCCCTCATTTTGCTGCGCTGAGTAGCAAAATGTAGTATTTGTCATATTTTCAGCAGTGTCACGTGAACAGTCATGTAAGTACTACACTCTGCAATCTCAGAAAAAATAGCTATGAGTCAGTCAATGTCATAGAAAGAACTTTAACTGAATTTGCATTTACTACTGTTCTGAAGATGCAGGAACAGTCTGGTTTTATTGCAAAATACTGCATGCCTTCAGCATGCTTAGAATCTGTGCAGACAGGCTTTTTGAGAAGTCAGTTGCTAGTCATGTTACACTGTTTATTTCAAGAGTTTTAGTATTTTTTTTATCCAGTAATTTACACTTTATTTCTACCTGCTTGTCAGCAGAGACAAGTTGCATGATACTAATAAATAACTTTTTGGCCAGTAACACTGTGATCTTAAATTCTCAGTTAAGAAATACCTTTACTTTTTGTCTACATACATTGCACTGTGTAAATCATGTATATTATAAACTCAAAAGGATATACAAATTTATTCTTTATGCTGGAAGCACAAATGTCATCACAGCATACTTGCAAAGAGCTGACATGTCATTAGTCCAGACACCAATAAAATCAATTGCAGAATAGGTTCCAGGATTGGGTGGGGTACTTTCTATCTTTATCTGTGCTGACTTCCATTGTTCTTGACCTAGATTTACATTAAACATATATAAATGCCTTGTACACATACCTCTTGCAGAATTTTATTTTCATACCTTACTACAAACATCTTTATAAACTTGAACTTTCAAATCTGCTTGCACATGAAAATTCTCAGTTTTGTCATGTGCATGAAGGCCACAGCTGTGTACCCTCTGGCTTCAGAAACTGATTACTGGTGTTTTTGTTATTTTTTTGTCCTGACATCAGCTCTCTTCAGGTACATGTTAAATACATATTAAATACTAGCTGCTTATTATAATGCTATTATGTGTTGTCTGCTAAGCATTTGTGTGGCTGCATACCACAACATGAACAGCTATTCCTTACCCATAATGTGCTTTTTATAAACCATTAGGTCTGTTTACAAGTGGAGAACCTGAATCACCTCTCTTCAATCTTTAAAAGCCATCCTTTGTATCTTCTCCCTTGAGACTTATAATATTGTTAGTCTGATCTGTTACACTTGGTGAGTATTCAGTAAAAAAAAAATGGGAGGTTGAGGGAAGAATGAGTTCCCTAGTCTGTAGTTACAGCTGGAGAAGACTGAGTCATCGCTTGTGTGTGGAGCTACATAGGATCTTCTGCTGGTGGGTGGTGTACTCAAGGGTGATGACAGTTATTTTCAGGGAATTGTAGGGACTGTGGTAGTTGCAGTTCTTGAAAGACTTTGTGACTTTGAGAGGCAGAAGCAAAACTATTACACCCTAATTTATTACTCCTTATTCATCTGCCAGTGGACCCTAAGCTCTAGCAGGTTCTGTCTTAGGGTTTCTGGTATGTTTGACTGGGTTATGAGTGTGCTTTTGCAGGTCAGTGTCTGTGGGTTGTCCATGGTCAGCTTCCAGGTGCCTGGCCAGCTTCCAGGTGCCTACCCAGCTACTCACTCACCATCTCAACAGGACTGAGAGAAAACAGGGTGAAAAACCTCCTGGGTCAAGATAAACCTCCTCCCCCTGTGTTTCTCATTTTTTTCCCCTTGTTCCTTATTGTTAAGTGGTGTTTTGCCCTTCCTGAAATCTGTTTGTGCAGAGGTGCTGTAGGCGTGGCTGAGGGGCTGGGCTGTGCCCTGTGGTGCAGCTGCTGGAACTGACCTCTCACCACAGAGGCCACACAGCCTCTCCTGCTGATGCCTCTGAAATACCTCTCAGTACGCCATTTTGTGAGCCCGCTTTTAATTGTTTTTGAAGGATGTTGAAGGAAAAATTGCTGATTTTAAAGAAACTTGGAGGGGGAGAAAGAGCCAAGGAAGAGCACTAGAGATATTAGCAAGGCCTAATCATGGAGGAGGTGCTGGGAAAAAGATCTTGCTTGCGTGGTGAGCACTTCAGGAGGGACGTGTGCCACTCCTGGATATGAACCAGCCAAAGGACTGACCTCAAAAAACAGGCAGCAGGGGCAAAGAAAAAACCAACTTCTGTGGGATATGGATGGTGTAAAGGTGTGGTTGCAGATGGCTGTTACCTAGGGCAGATGTGACAGGGTATCGTGCTCCCCAAAGAGGCAGATCACTGGGACCTACCTATAGAGAAATGAGGGTTCTAAGGTGTGCTTATGGACTGAGGAGCTTCCTGAAATGGGCACTTTCTGGGAAGGCTGAGATGGCTTCCCAGTATCTTTGAGAAGGAGAATGGCCCAAGAGCCACTTGATGTGGGGCTCCCTGGCTGGAGTTCAGATGGGAAGACCACCTTCCCACAGGCATAAAAGCCTCCTTAAGTGTGGTCTGAGGATACGAGCGTGCATGTGATGGAGATGGAAGATTGACCCATGACCCTTCTGTCATCCCGTGACTGTTGCAATCCATGAAGTGACTCCAAAAAGTGAGTTTTTCTATACTTACTTTGTATTGGCGTGGTGCCTACTAAGCAGGGGTGTGTGGCATGGCCATCTGTCTCTGCCAGTCTCTTTTCTCTTTCTTGCTTTTTATTGCTTTGATTTTAAGCAAGCAAGCAAAGATTTCTTCTGTAACTATTAAAGATAGGACAGATTCTTTGCTTGTTTTTACATGTGTTAACCCTGGCCTCCTGTTTTTCTTCTTTGTTGGGGTCAGCTGACAGAGGTGAGAAAATGAAAATCAGATTTTTAATTTGTACCCGAGTTCTTTTTGAGTATTTAAAATCATGATCCTAGAAAGTGTCTCCTGAGATGTCTGAGTCACTGTATCACTCAAGTGTCATGTAGTTCTGTGATCAGTGTTTCACTGACTTCCATGCTTTGTGTTTGCCCCAGATATGTTTGCTGAATCAGGTCTTGAACTGTCTTGTTGTGATGCTTTACTTTTAAACATGAAGTTGTTCATAAATTATGCTTTTTCACTATCATACAGGTGCACTGAAGTGTTTTGGTCTGGCCACTCAAATGTGTTAATGTTCGCCAGCTGGGAACATTTCTAATTGAAAGTTGCTCTCAGCTGAAACACGATTAATCAGGCAGTAGCTAAAACAGTTGAAGATGTCCCTGTTGTCTCTTACCTTTGAAATAAACTGGTTTATATATGTTGATATTTAGAATAATATAATACAAAATGCTAAGAAAGTGGATTACTTGAACCCTGCATTGAATAATCCAGTCACCTTTTATCAGCATGCTGGGCACCTGTCGAAATAAAGTATTTTTCTCCAAAGCAAAGCAGCAGCCAGTTTAGATTTTTAATACTGAAAATTGCTGTGTAAAAATCCTCCTTTGAGTACTGAAATATTAGTGTCAAATGTGAAAATCTGTATACACTTGATTTCTATGCAAATGTAAAATCTCTTCAAGGACTTCTTTGTGTCAGTGTTCAACAGAATAGCAGCATTCTGAGAAGAGCATGAGTGAGCGCACACACATCCTGGTTTTAGGTGTTTAGAAGATCCATTTCATCTGTTTAATCAAAATGGCTGCTAAATGAGAAATCTTGTTCCTAAAACTGCATGCAAAACAGCAGATGTCACTCCAATCTTTCTCTGTGGGCCACAGAAGAATTTGCTCCTGGACAAGAATAACTTGTGTGTGACGTTATTGCTTATTTAATATAGTATATGTTAAGGAATAGATGCAATATATTACAGAATTTGAGGTTAACTGTGGACTGCTGTTCTACACTCCTTCTGTACTGTCTCCATTTGGATCCGTATATGTTGGCATGAAGTAGAACCAATTTATGAAGAGATGTGGGCAATGAGTAGCAACACATACCTATCTCTAATGGATGGCTTATACTTCAGACAGTTAAGGAATTAAGGAATTAACTGAGAAAAACATAGTTTCATGGCTGCATCATTCTAAGCAACTGCTTTAGGAGTGCTTTATTACAGTTCTTAAGTTCACCATGAAGTTAACTTCTTAAGCAAACTGCAGCACATAGTTTGAATGAGCAGTTTATATCAGCATTCTTGACCAAACTGTCATTCCAATTGCTAATTTTATAATTTCGTATGTATAGAAGCCCAGAGTGAAAGTCTTAAGTTTCTTGAGGTAATGCTCATTTAAACATGCACATCTTGTATGACTTTATTTTGCAGCACAGACTATGTATATAGGCCAAAAATCTCATGGCAGAATTATTTCCTGCATCACAAAATTAGAGGCTCATAAGCGTCCGCAAAGTCCATAGTAGGTGCTGTGAGCACTCGGTGTAATCTTGACAATGCGGTTTTCAGCCTGTGGCTGGTGTTGGATGGTTTGGTTTTGTGAGCTGGTAGGGATCTAAAGCCTACTTTGCTATTGGCTCTAAAGACACAAGTGTAGAAAGCAAGATTCTTCTGCTTTATAGGTCATTCTTAGTTGCTTAAAACTTTTAAGCGTGAAGTCACATGGGACTACATCTGAATCTAGTGACTGAGTTGGGGGAAGGAAGATGGAGTTCTTATGTTGGGGGAAGAAAAGGCACTTTACAGCTAAAGAACGGTGGTGTTTTGGGTTTTTTTAAACATGAAAGTAACAGTATAGCCCCATGTTGTTCTGTTTTAAGAAAACTAGACTTTAGTGAGCCTGTGTTGCTACAGAGGACAAAAGCTGAGAAATTGTAGATATATTTGGCGCTGCACAAAATTAAACTTTTTGTGTTTACCTGTAAGTTCAATGCTCAGTTATTAGTTTTTTTCCTGAGACCTGGATCTTAGTAATACTAAAAGTTCTGCTGTTTTAAAAGTTTTGCAACCACATATGGCCTCTACTCCAGTAAGTGCACAATCGGATTTCTGTTGCTACGTCTTGGTATTTTGAATAACTGATTTTTCCCTTTAACCCTTAAACCCTGATTTTTTTAATCTTGTGATTATTTTGAGAGGGATGGGAAGAACTCAGTTGTCTCTTCCCTTTTTTGTTTCCTCTTAAGTTGGCAACAACATTAAGTGATTGCAAAGACCTGAACTTACCATTTTTAAAAAGCAATTGTGAGAAAATTACTTTTGGGCATTAGATGTAATTTTCTTGAGGGGGGAAATTCCTTGAGTGCTTCTTGACAGTTCCTTGAAGTATCTGAAGATTTTGGAGACATAATTGTTAGCTGTGAAATGCTTGGTCTCCAAAAGAGGCATCCATGTGAACTGAACAAAAAAAACAAGGCTTAATATTTCATCGAACTTTGCTAGGAATAGTTCAACCTCTGAGATAAAGCAGAGGTGAGTTTACATTTTTCTGACAAACGTTTTGACTGAAGCTTTACATAGTAAAAGAAGTTGCAGATATTAACCAGTTAACAAGGTAACTATTTATGTTTATCTCAAGGGTGGGTGTCAAGAGGATGGGGCCAGACTCTTTTCAGTGGTGCCCAGCAACAGGACAAGGGGCAATGGGCACAAACTGCAGCATAGGAAGTTCCGTCTGAACATGAGGAAGAACTGCTTCGCTCTGATGGTGACGGAGCACTGGAACAGGCTGCCCAGGGGGGTTGTGGATTCTCCCTCTCTGGAGATATTCAAGACCCGTCTGGATCCAGTCCTGTGCAGCCTGCTGTAGGAGATCCTGCTTCGGCAGGGGGTTGGACTGGATGACCCACAGAGGTCCCTTCCAACCCATACCATTCGGTGATTCACCTCTCTTGAATATGCCTACCAACCTTACAAGCAGTACTTGTGTTATTAGCTGTGATGATTTGTCTGTGGTTGGAGGTGCCAGGCAGGTGATACTAAAGGATTCAAAATAAACGTGCATATCTGCTTCGGAAGTTATATATTTCTTTGTTCTGCTGTGAGACCTTGCGGCAAGGCTGCCTGGCTTGCTATGAGCTTTGCCTTCAATTGAGCACTGGCTTGCTGTTGCTGCAATTGTAAGTCTTTCTTACTTATCTGCACTTATAGCTCCAAATAGAGAATATTTGTCAGCCTAAATGATGGCTGGGCATAGTGAGTGGCAAACCCAGCTGTAACTGTAAGGCACAATCATTTCCATAGCTGTAGTAACTACAATTTTTAGAAACAGCCAAGAAATGCAGAGGAGCAAGTGGATTTGAAGCCACAGGCCCAATGATAATTTCTGATCAGGGGGAAGGAAAGCACTCAATTTTATCATCATTGTGTAGAAAGACTCCCTCAGTAGAGAATTAGATTGATATTTCCAGGTAATAAAAACATAGAATAGTTTGTGTGGCAAGTACACTGTGGTCTTTACTGTCCATTGAGTAGAAAGCATACCTGAACAGTGCATTGCAGATATAAGTTTGAACTTTATTTGGTAAAGATGGGCAAACTACATCCAATATGCTTGTTGTTTGTGTTCAGTAATGTTTAATTAAGAATTAGACTAAATTGCTACACAGACATACTCTTTATAGCTGTCACTGTTAGGAATAAAATGTTGGCCCTACCCCAGGGATATGGCTATCCCCAGAAGTCCAGCTGAATGGGATGTTTATGCTAGTCCGAAGTCAGTCGCATATATATGAACTTTTTGCCATGAGAAGTCATCCAGAAGTGGAAACTCTTTGCTTCAGCCTCTTCTTGGCAAAACCTTCAGGGATAGGTTGATAACAAGTCAAGTTGAAGAAATTCTCAATAGAAGGTTCTTCATGTGATGAATTTGAAGACAGTCCTAAGCCTGTGTGGTTCTGATTATTGTCAGAGCAGGACAGACTGTGCTCTGTGTGTAGACCTTCATGGGGAACCTAGCGATTTTTTGAAGTGAGTGTCTTCCAAAGAGATTCTCAGTGTCAGCCAGATGGTAGGCACAGGAACTGCTGCGTTCCCAGAGCTCACACGAACACTTACTGGTTTCTTTTGGCCTTAAACAATGTGTCAGGTCCGAGATGTCACTGAAAGGGTGCCACAACTTGTAAAGAGCACTGACTACTATCCACTGCTACTCTTTTATGTGGGCACAACTGACGTGCCGGAAGCTGGGCAGAATTATGGAAGATTTCAAAGCCTTGGGGGTGCAAGCAAAAAGCATTGGTGCCCAAGTTATCTTCTCCATTCTACCAGCTGGAGGAAAGGGGGCAGCCAGAAATAGAGGCGTAATGCATATCAACTCCTGGCTTCATGGCTGGTGCTGTCGTGAGGGTTTTGACTTTTATGACAACAGAACATTTTTCAGTGACTATAACCTGTTAGGGAGGGATGGGATCCACCTGTCTAGGAGAGGTAGGGGGATCCTTGGCAGCAGGCTGTGCAACATGGTATAGTGAGCTTTAAACTGAAGGAGTTGGGGAGGCGGGGTCCAAAGTCGCAATGCTCAAGCTATGTCATCCAGCTGGGGAAAAATTGTGGCCAGCTAGAGCAGTGACAAATGTTCCTTAGCTGCCTCGCAAATTGAGAACCAGAAGACCAGCCGCCTTAAGGATGGGCACGGCTATAGCGGATCCTCTTGCACCCCAGCAGGGAAAACTTCATGCTCGATTACCACTCTGAAATGCCTCTACTCCAATGCACACAGCATGGGGAGTAAGCAGGAAGAATTAGAGATCTGTGTGCAGTCACAGGGCTGTGACCTCATTGCAGTCACAGAGCGTGGTGGGACAGCTTGCATGGCTGGAATGCTGTCATAGATGCCTACATACTTTTTAGGAAAGACAGGCCAGCAAGGCAAGGTGGTGGAGTTCCTGATTTTATTCCAATTTTTAAAAAGGAAAATATTCAAATTTTGGGCCAGATCTTAGGAATGTCATGGAGACTTTTGTCTGTTCTTCGTCGTGGGAGTATGGAGAAGTCTGTCATTTCACTGCCAGCATGTTGAGAATTTGGTCTGTTCCTTCATGCTGTTTGAGTACGGAAGGCATAAAACAAGACATAGACAAAAGATAGTCCCTGTCCTTGAAAGGTATGACTGGTGATGACACAAAGTATCTCAGAAGAGATACGATTATGTTTATTCTCTACAGTGGCCTTTAAGTGCTGAGGAAGGAACAGCAAGAACTCTTCTGGACTGTTCTCTTCACTTCTAATAATCAGCAATTTAAGGACTTTCTAGGTCAGGCTGTGTCCGGATTGTTGCTTTTAATAGGCACTGTCAGGTCTATTTCTAAGTTATGCCTAGATGTGCGTCTCTTTAGGTTGTCCATATTCAGAGTGACTATTTAAAAATCTGGCTCAAAAGAAAATCAGGGGATGAAGAAAGCGAGTGCCCAGTTGATATTTCAGATCTGCGAAGGAGTTTGTCTAGGGCTGAACCTTGCTTGGGCTAGTTCTGACTATAACACCAGTACCATCGAGAGCAGCTCTGCTGAGAGGGACTTGGGGGTACTGATAGACGAAAGGCTGGACATGAGCCGGCAATGTGCCCTGGCAGCCCAGAGGGCCAACTGTGTCCTGGGCTGCATCAGGAGAAGCGTGGCCAGCAGGTTGAGAGAGGTGATTCTGCCCCTCTACTCTGCTCTGGTGAGACCTCACCTGGAGTACTGCATTCAGCTCTGTAGCCCTCACCACAAGAAGGACATGGAACTGTTGGAGCGGGTCCAAAGGAGGGCTACAAAAATGATCCGAGGGCTGGAGCACCTCTCCTATGAGGACAGGCTGAGAGAGTTGGGCTTGTTCAGCCTGGAGAAGAGAAGG
>Ga0065711_1044115_pt1 | contig 14301 bp, 9 predicted proteins | sample Hoacrofraction12_FD_59098 | JGI IMG/M metagenome (GOLD analysis project Ga0065711, IMG submission 59098) | Hoatzin crop microbial communities from Cojedes, Venezuela - Epithelial fraction 12 v2 (version 2) | ecosystem: Host-associated > Birds > Digestive system > Esophagus > Crop | place...
AGAAGGAGAATCCACAACCTCCCTGGGCAGCCTGTTCCAGTGCTCCGTCACCCTCAGAGGGAAGAAGTTCTTCCTCATGTTCAGATGGAACTTCCTCTGCTTCAGTTTGTGCCCATTGCCCCTTGTCCTGCCGCTGGGCACCACTGTTATTAGATGATTTCCCTTGGCAGCACTCCCTGGGCCAAAATCCCAGGGACTTAGGAACAGCAGTAAGACATAGAAGATCAAGCTACTGCTTTTTTGAGATTCCACTGGTGTGGCTGGTGTTTTCAGCCCACCTCACTGTACACTTATCTAACCTACACTTCACCCGCATATCAATGAGAGTGCTGTGGGAAACAGTGCTGAAAGTCTTGCCAAAGTCAGGGTAAATCACAATCACTGCTCTCCCCTCATCCATCAAGCCACTCATCTCATCCTAGAAGCCAATGTTCAGGCATCGTTTCCCCTTTGTAAGTCTATAATTTGATAATGACTACTCTCAATCATGTTCTCATCCTTAATATGTTTGGGAAAGTCTTCCAGGATTGCTCCCTCAGTCGCATAAGTCTGACCAGCATGTAGTTCCCCAGATACTCCTTCTTACCGCTCTTGAAGACAGGGGTGACATTTGCTTTCTTCCAGTCCTCAGGAACCTCCCCAAGTCGTGAAGACCTTTTGAAGATAGTTGAAGTGGTGCGGCAGTTACGTCGGCCAGCTCCCTTACCACCCCTGGGTGTGTCCCATCAGGACATTACACACATGTATTAGGATATCTAATATCCTAATTAGTATACATATTAGATTCAGATTTGAGTACTTCTTTTTTTGTGATACATATAATTTTTAAGCTAGGATATGTTTGCAGAAGGTGCTGTAATGCTCGAGTAAGTGAAAACAGATCTGTTTTAATGACATTGACCTTTCAATATACTGAGTCACCATGACTCTTGTGTCAGCCTCAAATATATCCTTTCCAAACAACTTCCTTGGAACTACAGTGTCAGATGAGGAAAGAGAAATAGGCCAAATGCTATTGGAAAAATCCTGCTATTGTGTAAATAGAGGTGTTTGGATAAATGAGGTGTGTGGGCACAAAAGGAGAAGAAAAAAAAGAACCTTGCAGGGGTCTAAAGGGAAGACACGATTTTCTAATTTTTCTCAGGAATTTTATTTTCATAGTCTCTCTCCCTGACAGCAAAGTCTCTCAGCTTTTGATGGATCTACTGCTATCACATTCTACGCTGCGACTTCCAGGGGGGACCCACGGAGGCGGGAACTGGGATTTCAAAGGGGCCCGTAGCCACACGTTCCAGCTGGGCTGCAACCAGGGTTTCAAAATCAAACAGAGAACAAAAAAAGATTTCTTCAGAATGGGGAACTGTGGCATCTCTTTGGGGCCTTTAACAGAAGTTGGGCTCTTTTGCTGCAAATCTAGTATCCAACTGCATGATACCTAACAAAATCAGCTGTGTGCTTAATCCCTTTAGTTTCCTCAGATAAGAGGGGAAATGCTTTAAATGATGCCCTCCAGTTTGCAGTTATTGACTTCATACATTTCTGAGGAGGAATACAGAATGTTCTCTCGGTGCTGGTCTCAAATTAACCTGGTCCCACTGGGTCGAAGCACATACATCCAAATGTTGTTGTTGACTATGATTTTTCTAAGCTAGCTACAGTTTATGAGTTTTAAACTGTTATCAGGACATAGTTATAACTAAAACAGCCTAGCACTAGAAGGAAGATGGAAACAAAGATCCACCCAGCTGGGAGTAGTTTTATTGCTTCCTAAAATAAAAAACGAAAGCAAGAAGAGAAGTTCTTCGGATTTTCTCAGACAGAAGATTTCCAAATCACTATTCCAGCATCCATTGGATCAGGAACAGTGCACATCCAGTTGTAATAGCAGTTTCTCAGGAACCACACTAATAAAAGCATATACAAGATTACTTTATCAGACCTAGTCTTATTTTTCCAAGTTTGTTAAACACTCTGACATCCTTCAGTGGAAAAATAAATCCAATTCTTATTTTGTGCAAGTGGAAACTGACTCAAAGGGCTGATCAAAAGGATGGTTAAAAGGCTGAAATATACTTAGAGTCTAAGTAGAGTAGAGCAGCCTGGAAGAGGATGAATATAGGGGAGAAGTGATAGACACCTATAAAATAATGAATAATGCAATGAAGCTGAAAGGGTAAGGAGGAGGAGCTGTGAGACACACAGTGATTTCAGGCAGCCCACAAAGCGTATAAGACAGCAATTTGAAATAAAGATCAAAACAGAAGAAGAAGTGTGCTTTCATCTATGTCCTGTAAGGCAGGAAATGTGGAATTCATTGCAGAGACTGAAAGGATAAATGGCTTCAAAAAGGGTTTTTACAAGTGCGTAGAAGTTAGTCCTGGGGCTGGTACGGAGATTTCCAGGTGTGGTAAACCTCGGACTACTAACTGGAAAATTACTGGATACAGGAGGGAAAGGATCATGTAGTGTGTCCATAAAAAAGAAGAGTTTTCATGTGAGAGATAGGCCTGCTATCTGATCTAGCTAAGCAAGTCAGGGAAGGGAGCAGGCACCAAGCAGCAAGAAGCACTGACAGCAGTACATTACTCTTTTGTAATTCACATTTCCTCAGCATGACTGTCCTCAGACCTACAGGTGTAGCAATTCTATCAGCACCACTATGATTGGTGTGTAAGCTATTCTCATTTGGTACCATGTTTACACCCACTTTGCACTATGGTCTACACCAGGCTGTGGAGCAAGGAATAATTTGGCACCATGTACTTATTGTTTCCTCTGAGGTCTGACACAGACATCAGCCTACACATACGAATGACTGGCACAGAGAGAAAAACTGTGCTGTCTTCCTGCCAGGTTTAAATATCGGAATTGTTCTCAGTGAGCTGCTCCAAAAACTGCTAAAGTCGACAGCAGAAGTTGCTTTGCCTTCAAAGGGGTTCAAGATGAATTCACACTAGAGAGGAAATCCCAGGAGACATCTTCCACAGACGGACAGACAGGAGAGCATGAGATGATTAGCAAGAGTGTTTTAGTTTCCCTGTTAAGCAATCGTTTAATAAAAGCAGTTTTCAAAAATGTTTCACAATAACGAGAGGATGTTACACTAGTGGTTACAGATTCAAAACAGCTCCACAGGCATCAGCAAATCAAACTATTCAGCCAAGTGAATGGAGCTACAAACCAAAACAAATAGACCTTGGCTTGGAGCAGTAGTAACAGTCTTGCCATTAATTCGTGCTTTTTTTTAATAAAATAACACCAAGCAACCCCGGAAAATCCATGTGAAGCCATTTGCTAGCTTCATCAGCAAATATCCTTCCAGGATGCGATTGCAGGGCAGAGCTTTCCCTGTGGGACAGTGCAGTTTAAGTGTGTACAACCCAGTAGCTTCCCACTCATGTCTGTTCACTCAGGTCACACTGTGGCCTGCTGCAGTGAAAAATATGGGACAATGCAAGGTTGTTGTCCCTCATTTGGGTTCCACAGACTTCAAGTATCAAGATCTATTTGGGATGTTTTTTACTTTCCAGGGGTAGCAGGTGAAAGACCCTGTGTAAGTCTGGATGGGCAGCTGCGAGGAAGAGAGGCATAGTGGAGGAGTGCAGGGATGCTAGCAGCTTTCCCCAGCTGAGGGTCTGGCTGCTGGCATGCATCATGCACTTGTCAAGACAGCAGTAAACATGCAGAAGCGCTCATCCCCACTACTGATCCTCACTTGCTGCATTGTGAAAGAGCCAAAACCAGGTTTGAGAGTCAGGACTGCAGTCCGCTTGGTGCTTACATGTTACATTTGTAGGAGTACAGACCTCAAGCAGCTACTCCCTCAACCATTCACTCTCCAAAAAAACCCACACAAAATAAACTTTTATCTGTTTCGGACAAAGGATGTATTTGGTTTTTTGTTTTTCTGAAGCCTAGGGCTCATGAAATGCTCCAGTAAATTTGCTGTCTGGGCAGCAAGAGGATTTGTTACTAGGATTGCTTTTTCTTCTTTTCTTCTTCTTTGTTTTATTCTTTTTTTTTTTCCCTCTTCTGTTTTTCTTTTATGGAGTATTCATGTTTATTTCTATGCCTTAGGGGAAAACTCAAGTCATTTGGCTGCGTAAGACACCCACAGTCAATCTGAACAGTGCTGCATCTGTGATGGGGAAAAGAGGCAGCTATTTAGAATGCTGGGGATGTTAAACTTGGAAATACGCTTTTTATTTTTACCCTGGAATGAAGCTATGTATGGCTGTAGACATTTCTCCATTTAGACTGTGGGTCTTTCCAGTAATTACGGCCCAAGCCCAGGTCCCACTGACGTCAATGGGATTCTCTCCATTGACTTCAAGGAGCGATAGACCAGGCCTTGCCTTAAGGAACGTAGCCAAGGCAGGATAAAGCCTTCCGGTTTCCCACCCAAGGAAAAACACTGTGAACTTACCAGCACTTGGGGACCACTCTGAGCTATTCCTTCTCCTACCTGTCTCTTTCACATAGAGCATATCTACTCCCCTTCAAATTCTCTCACAACTTCCATGAATGAATCTTGCCCGTAATACCCTCCTGCTTGTCCTCAAAGCCTGTTCATAAAACCCTTGCAGCAGTGCTAAAATCAGGCTGGAGACTGTCTGCCCTTCTGTGGCATCCACTCCTCTGCTGCCTTGCCTTTCCTTTCCAGGTCTTCCTTCTGAAAAGTTTCAAGATAAAAAAAAAAAAAAAGGGACCAACTGCTTACTGTCACACTTTCTACTGTTTCTATTTTTCACAGGTGTTTGCTCTGCATACAATAAAAATAGCTAGGGGCAGCTGGTGCGGTAGCTGGTTTCTTCTCTGTTGACATCAGATGCGTTTTCCTAACAGCCTCAGCAGAGAGCAGGGATCTGCAGCAGGGCAAGGGAAGGGAGACAGAGATACTGGATAATAGAAGTCATTCACCTTCTTCTCACCAGTTAACAGCCCAACCCAATTAGCCCTCAGACATAGCACTAATTACCCTGGGCATGGTGCCATTCTTACATGGCCATTTAGCTTCCAGGAGACAACTTGCATCAGTGTGTCGTGCTTTGTGAGGAAACAACTCGTCCAGCCCTGGCACTGAGATCTCTAACACAGTTCGACAAAAAAGGCAAGCTTTGGCTCTGGAAGCGAAAGGGTAAGTGAGAAGGTGAACATGCAGGCTTGACAAGCTCAGTGGAGCTGAAGGTTTAGCAATGAGGGAAGCGCAGAAAGCATGAGGGAGAGGAGAAAGGCTAGAAGACTGTCCTGGTTTTGGTTAAAACAGAACTGATTCTCTTTTAGTGTATCTTTCTTACAGCTAAGTTTTTCTAAGTAACTGCATTTTTCTGAAGCTGGCTGCACATTTTACAGACACTGTCCGCTCCAAAGCTGGTAACACCTGATGTTTGTAGTTACACTGAGCTAACAGTAGGAAAGGACTGCAGAAAAAGGCCTCCATTTATAATTGTTACCATAGCAGCCAAGGTCACCCACAGATCTCTTCGGTTCCACAAGTGAGGAGTTGGAAGGGGTCATATTTGCAGGGAGGGGCGAACAGTACAGGGGATACGATATTGACCAGCGAGGTATTCCATGCCATGCACATCAGACTCAGTTTAAAGCTGGGGGATGACGAGGGTCTCACTCTCATTGTCCATGGCCGCCTTCTGAAGAGGACCCTGCTCGCTGTCCTGCCTGCGATCCTGATCCAGATTCTGATCCGTGCATTCCTGAGTCCAGTTCCTGTCTGCTGCCGAATCCAGTCCGGGACTTCCTGGTGCTGCCCGGCAGGACGCCAGCGCCCGGCACCCAGCTCCGGGAAACTCAGTGTCGATTTTGTTTATTTTGCATTATTTCTTTTATTATAAATATTATTAGTATTATTAGTGTTATTAGTAAAAATTTTTCTATTCAATTTGTAAGTCTGTCTCCCTTTTCCTCCTCTTCCCTTCCTCTGGTGGGAGTTAGTAGAGAGCGTCTGCCACTCAGTTAATTGATGCCCTGCTTTAAACCATGACAAAGCCATAAGGGAATTTACAGCAGATGATTGGGTTTTGGAAGAGCTATGTCTCCTACCTTTCCACCCTCTCTTTCGTGTGTTTTCCCTTTGCCACTGTCCTTCATGTGTATCAACCTCCCACATCCCTGCTGCAAGAAAGGAGAGTGAGCTGAAAGGATTGCTTCTGTCTCTCCCTCTAGATGCAAGACTAGTCTGAGGGCCTTGGCAGAGCTCTGGAGAGCCATCTGGGCTTTCCAGCCGACTGCTGTCTACAAATTCTTAACCCTACTTTGCAGAGTTGGCAGTTAACCTCCTGACATAGCCAAAGTAAGCACAGTGGTCCAACTATGCAAAGGCAGTCAGAGTCAGATCTTCTTGTCCTCAGGACTTCGAAGATCTGAACCTAAAACTTGCTGAGAAGAGGACCTCTGCAAGCAAAATTAATGTCCAAACTGTGACACTGTGGGACTCCAGCTCACTCTTGTAAAATTCTTCATAGCAGTAGTATAATCTTGGGAAATGTCTAGTACATAATAATAAGCCCATGCCTGCCCTTTCACATTTGACAGCCTCAGCAGTGGAACCATCTGCTGAACATGAGATAGACAGTGGTCAACAGATCTGCATTATTCCACCAAACCTTTAGCAAAAGCTAATCCAAAAATGAGAACACCAGCATTCTTACAAGCTTGTTTTTTTCTTTCTCCTTTTTCTGCCTGAGAAAGGCATCATCTCCGGAGAGATGACCACAACATGCTGAAAGCAAGAAGAGAAAAAAAATCACTTTTTGCCATTTGTTGGACTCATTGACACTTTCAGCACTGAGGAGCAACTCAGAAGATTTCTCTTTCAGGGTCCTCAGCTTATGTAGTATTTCCGTGGGGAAGTAGACATCTGTTCAGGTACCTGTTTTGGGAAACAGAAAGGACAAGGCCATGTAGTTACATTTTATGGCTGAAGGATCTTTGTTGTGGAAGTATCCTTATGCTAAACATATTTTATATTACAAGTAACTATCCAAGTTATTTCATTGTCCCAAGACCCTAACTGAATCCAAAGTCCTTTGAATATGTACACAAATACAGAAGAAAACACATTCTTCTGTAAAAGTCCTCTTTTGTAAGTGAACAACAGAAACAGAAAAAAAAGGAAGAGATGCAGTGACTTGTACAGTGGCGCAAAGAGAAGGAGAAATATTTCCAGGTGTAGACTGATGGTATTTCCATGATAGTGGAAACCGTGACAGTATCTACTCCATGAGGATCTGATTCGTCTGCTTCCTTTTAGATAGTACTATGGGTGCATCTTCCAAATACATTTTCTTTTTAATTACTTTAACTGTAAATCAGTAAAAGGGGAAGAATTTAAGATCCTAAGTATTTTTGGTCATATTACAGCCAGGCCAAAGAGGAAAAGGGAAAAAGATTTTTCATTACAGCTTCCTCTAGCACAGGATAAATTTGTGCTTCATGCACACACCAGCAAGCAGAGGATTAGAAAATAGATGTAGACAGCAATATTGAGAGCAGTAAAGACTGACAGAGTTCTGGCCAAATTCCCTCTCATAAACCCTGAATGAGGCCAAGGGGAAGGTGATAAAGAATCATATGATTTCAAGATGAGGTAAAACTAAACTAGTCTTTCCACCTGACAGTGCAATACTTCTTCCTCTAGTGCATCCTCTTGGCTGGATTCACTGGCTGAATCACTGAAAATGTTAGTAATAATATGCATCAAGTAATAATGGGTTGAATCATTGTGCAACACAGCTCAGCTGGCAATGTTGGTGTTTATGCCACCTTTCCTTAGTATTCAGCCTAGCAAAGGACAACTAGCTTCAGAGGTATTTTGGAGGGTTTCCAGGCTGCATATCATCAGAACCAAATATTGTCAGTGTATCTCTCCTTCTCCATCCCGATACGGTCGAGGGGCTGAACCCTGCTGCTGGTCAGAGAGGAATCACTTTTATCCTTGCATGCTGTGGGAAAAGGTGAAAGAAGGTAAGGCTAAAACCACAGGACCAAATGATACCCTGGACTGGAGAACTGTACCCTATAGTGACTGTCATCACACCAGACACAGAGATGCTGCAGAAGCTGTTTATTTTTAAACTGGGCAATTTGAAAACAGTCAGGCACATAGCCAAACTTGTTATTCCTATGGTTGTCCACCCTGAGTAAATTCATTAGTCAGCCAGAGTTAACAGAAATATTCAAAGGTCAGAATCCAGGCCGAGCTGGATGTGAGTACAGGCCCATGCACTCATTTGTTGTTTCATTGTGAACAGACTATTTACAGAGCGAAGGCCAAGATGTGTTTTCAATTATGCCATAATATACCTGGATTATTGCCACTGCCTGCATGGGTTACATTGGCCTAGAATAACTCAGATCAAAATCTGAAGTGAAGAGGAAATTCCAAGGGGCATTTTAGGAGAGGGTTGCTCTTTATTTGCTTTTAGAGAAAGCAGTAGTCAAGATTAGGGTGGGAGAAGTAAACAAACATATATATACACCCACCATTGCTTCTCCAGCTCAGAGACTGTCTGCGGAATCCCAGACATCTGGAGCTCATTACCATGCTGGCCTCATTGAAATAATTATTTAATTAGCCTCCTTTTCACTTTCTCTTTCTCTCCTCCCTTCTGTTTTCTTCACCACCCAATTCCCAGATGCAGAACTCAGTTTGAAAAACCCTACCAGAACTAAGCTTCCTCCACGAGAATTTGGTCTGTAGGAGAACATTCTATTCAGTCTTAAACAAACATCCTCCATACTTATAGCATGACATCATTAAAAATCTCCCCCTCCCTACAGCAACTAAAAATGTCATTTTGTTTCTGTGTTTTCCATTAGCTGCTCAGAAATTTTGAAGCAAGCAAGCGAAGCAAGCTACATTTATTTGGCTTATGAATCCTTATAGCAGCTACTACTTACAGGAACTTCCAAAGCTAAAGCCATGGTAAATCAAGATTCTCTCTTGACCGGGAACTAGGAGTGCAAATGTGCAGCCTCTTATCAGCAGCTCATTAAAGAGCAGAATATCCTTCTGGAGTGGAGGATGGAGGCCGTTCCCAGAAAAGCAGAAACGAATAATCCTGCCCAGAGATAAAAGCTGGAACAGTTTGAAATGCCATGTTAGCACCACTAGAGCTCCAAAGAATATATGTTTCAAAAAGGACAAAACGGAGCATAACAATTTTTCTCATTTTGTCAGTCCTACAAAAAAATGAATGTAATGGAGATAAAAAACTTCTTTGTTGCAGAATAATGATGGACCCCATTGTAACAGCGTGATGACATAGCGCCTGTCTGGATCAGTGGGCCAGAGCTGAGCAAAACCTCAACAGTGAAAACAAGGACCTGGTGAAATGCGTATAGTTTCATTTACCTGTACAAAGCCAAGTCTCAATCTACAGTGCTGTATCTCTCACTGCAGCAGAAGTGTCTGTACCTTTAGGATTGTCTGTTTGCTTCGGATCCCCAGCTGCTACACAAAACACTCTAAGAGCTCAGGATCAGAGGACTAGTGAACAGGTCAGATATGAACATCTCCATGCAGATCCATGCCCCATCCCTAACATCTCCTGCCACTCACACACTGTGTCCTCTGCTCTTCATAAAGATTAAATACCTGAAACAGAAAAATATGAATGAACTTGCAATTCTCTAGATCATGCTCTAGGCACACTGGGTTTTAATTTTGCAAATGTAGCACACAGATTAAAATGTGAATGGGTTGTTGCTACTTGTCATAGTTTTTTCGGCTTGGACAAAACACACAATTTTCTCTGTGCATTGCACATTTTCTGTGAAATTCCTCTTTACACTAGTAGCGGAAAGATTGGTTGTGGAGCCTGGAAATTTTGGGGGGCACCACTCGTCTTTGTGTTGCAATGCCAAGCGCTTAAGAGGTCCCATCTCTGAATCAAGCTCACTCAACACAGCTAATTGATCTACACCCAGATTTTTAGTGACAGAACAGCTCACCAGCACCTAGCACACAATGCCCTCCTGAATGGATTTGGTACAGGTGAATCTTCCTGCAGACCAACCCTGTACACCCCCTCCTCACTCTGCAGAGAAGATAACACTGGTTATCAAATCAGAGAGGTTTTCAAGTGTCAGACTTCAGAGCTGCCCTTAAGACTCGATTCTTGGTTGCAATAAAGGATTTTAACAGTAACAGTGGTTATTTTCATGTAATGAAATACAGCCTTCAGAAGAGGCTAAGACTGAATACTATAAGCACAGTCTGTTTATACTGAGGAACTAAAACCAAGCCCTTGAGGAGAAAAATTGCAATGTAAACACATACAGAAATGTCAAGCAGCCACAACAGTTCGGCTTATGAGAGAGCAGGCAAAAAAATGTCAGGAAATGGAAGGCCATTTATCTTGTTAAGTCTCTATCCTTATGACACTGAGAGGACTAATTCATTCTGGTCCTACTATACCTGTAGAAATTGCTATCACCATAGTAAGTGATTATTACTTTCATGCCAGGAAATGGAAACAGAGAAAGAATCTGGCCTGAAGTAAAACACCTAGGATGCAATCCTGGCATAAGTTCCCTCAGCAGGAATCAAGCAGTTAAACAGACAGGTACTCAGTAACTAGATGGCATATCTTTGTTAGAACAGAAGAAGTAGGCTGTCTTCTGTTGCCTGAGGTACTCATTTCACACAGTTTTGCAGGACAGAGTACTGTGTGCTTCTCTGCTTCTCTGAGGGTTGTATATCCATCGTGCAGCAATATACCAAACATACTAAAGGTGGTTGGATGTAACCAGCAGTTATTGCTATGGTAGCACACAGATCAACACTCGTGAGCCCCCAGTACGTGCAGGCAGGTTGGCAAGCAGGTTTTGCTGCCTGCACCAAATCCTACACTGCCACGGTGCCACCAGTGCTGGAATGTGCCTGCAGTAAGGTGAATCTACCGACATGGCTGCAAAGCACACATACCTGCCTTTGGTAACTGGCACCGGTGTAGTAGATATCTAATCACGTGAAAGTTTGCAATGAGCCTGCTCTTCCTACAGGCAAAGCATGGTCCTACTTGTCTTACAGATTAGGTCGCCTGGGGACCCATCATTGCTAGATCTACCAGCAGGAGCAACAGTGGTCACAGCTCCTGCCATCCCACTGGCACTGTCTCTGCCGAAGGGGCTTGATCCAATTTGAGCAGATGAAATCAGAGGCAATTCCTGCATGACCTGCGTGAGCTGTTGGTGCTCCCTCTTGCCCCTGCCCTTCTGGCTTCACGAGGATGTGCCGTCCTGGGAAGGCTACAACACAGTGGCAGAAAGCATTGTTGGAGCCAAAGAGCGACTTCAGCCACTGCAATGTGAGAGGAAAATGAGTGAGTGATAGTCAGAGTCCCAAATGGTTTTTGCACAGCATCTATCAGAGGGATAAGCAAGCTGCTTCTTCAGCCCATGAAAAAGCAACTAGCAGGTGTAGAAAAATTCAAGTGATATGGAAAGCATATCTAGAAACTGGCTGTTCATGCTTGCTCCCCCAACAGCTGGAGAGATCAAATGATGTTTGTGGATGTCATTGAAAGATGAGATTTGTAGGCATCATTTCAAAGATAAATGGGAGATATTTCTTCCACAAAACCTCAAAGTAAACTGTTGAAATCTTTGCCACTAAGTAGTGTAGACACTGAAGACTGAAACTGTTGAGGAAAAAAAAAAGACCAGATAAACTGGGTAGGAGGGGGAGGGAATCACCAAGAACAAGAACAACACCATAGGCACAGCTATTTCTTTACTATAAATAGATGTTTACTTATTCTGGAAAAAGAATTCACTTGTAAAGTTGTCTGGAAAATGAACACCTGCTTCTTTCACACTCTGCTAGTCTGACAGGGGGGATATCAAGCTGGATAGACCTTGCTCCATTTGCTGTTCATTTGGATTTGTATTTAGGTCCACAATGAAAGCAGGTGACAGATTTGGGAATTGGACTCAGACCTGCCACATGCAACAGACATCTATATGCTAGCCCTTAACTCTGTCAAAACAAAAAAAAATGATAGCTTTCTGTCCTCCAAAAAATCAGAAGTTTTGCTCTAGCATCCTTGATGATGTAAATATGAGTAGCTACACTTGACACATTTTCAGTAAAAATAGAGGTTGTGAGAAAATAAAGTTTGCCTCTCGTGAACATAGCATCAATACTGCAGATCTGAGCTATGATTTTGTGCCCATTCACAAAACGAATTTTCTTTAGCAACCTCAAAAAACTATTTTTGCATTACATGTTATGATGTTTCATTAATTCTTCGAAAAAAATGTTCCTAAACTAAAGGCCTCGGTGTGTGTCTACATCTCAGCTTGATATTAAGAACATTGATACTTTAGAAATTTGAGAAAATATCTCCTCCACTGAAGTGCTAATCAAGTTTTCAAACTCAGCAAGGCACATATGCATCCGGCACATTGGTGAGTTAAAGAACATCATTACTTTCTCTTGATCTTCCAGGGGAATCACATTGTCTTCCACCCAGACCTCTATTGTTGGTCTGGTTCCATTGCTGGGTGTAACACTAAGCCTATTGTTAGTTTACACCAAATACTCTTTAAAACAAGCACTATCTTCCATTTTATATCTGTGAAGTATAATCAAGCTGTGATCCTAACTAGGGCCTTAGTCACTGTTATCATCTTGGGTAAATAAATAATAATGTTATTATGATGATGGGCAATAAATTATATGTATTCAAAATAGATGTCTAAGGCTTTGGAATGAGGGTGTTTCCTAAAGGAGGGAAATTCTTGGCTGTTGAACTATTTCCAAGAGAGAGTTCTGACGCATCACTGCTTTGAAACATCTTTCACTGCTCAAGACTTCTGATTTGGACTTTGGATGTACTTGCATTTCAGCTGACGGATAAAAGGTTATGCTACAGATTTTTTTTGTTTTCTGAGAGTTGGGGTTTTTTTTGCTAGTTTGTTCTATTTTGTTGTGGTTTCTTTTTTAAAAAAAAACATACTTTCTCGGTGTACTTATACTGGGCTGTTCCACTCTTTTCCCTCCTTTCTGGACTTAAGCAATACTGTTTTACAAGTTTCCATTTATCCCGGAAATTTCTTTCTAAAATTATTAAACAAAACACACATATTAGGGTGCCAAAAAGCAGTATCTTAAATCCATTTCACTATAGGTATCTAAATAAAATTATTTTTATTTTCAGAAGTTTTGAGAACCAGTTACATTTGGAAATGTTAGCAGGAGAAACAGACTTCCACATCCTCCAGAAGCCTGGTCAGGTAATACAGTGACTTGTGTTTGGATTTAGTTACGCAAAAGTACAGGCCGGACAACACTGCAATGTATTTAACAGGAAATTTAAAAAAAAAAAAAAAACAAAAAAAAAAAAACCCACAACAACAACAAGTCTATGTGTGTTTGTAAACTATATACTTTTCATGGAAATCACTGATATTTTGTCAGGAAAGAAAGGATACCAATTACTTTTTTGCTGAAAATTGAATATGTTTCCATCCAAAATGCCACAACAAAGCAATACTGCTTCACAGCTTTGTGGGAATATTAATTCAGAGTTCTTCTGTTCTCATTTTCAGTTATATGCTGTGCTCTTCAACCAGTTTGCATCCTCATAGTGTATCATAAGAAATGACTCTTGTGGTGCCCAGAGACCATTAGAGAACCAGGAAAAAGTGCTGAGATGTAGTCTGACTAAAGAGACGAGAAAAGGTAGAGACATCCAGAACTGGGATCTTGTAAGACCTTCCTCTCTCCTCAGACTGTGAAACGGGAATAATGTTGACCTGGTGCTGAAAATCATTGAGGCTTTACATTACTGCCAGCTTTGTTCAGTGGAGTTGAAGCTGCTGATTTTATTGAGGAAATAAGAACTGGACTGCTAATACTTGTTGGTAGACTATTACAATGGAGATCACACTGAGCCTATGTAAACTCATTTTGTTTTCCTGTCTGTATGTCTGGCTTTCTCCAGGGCTTCGTCCTCCTCTCTTTGTTCTCCTGGTTGTAATATTTCCATACACTTGCAGGGTCATTTCAGAAAACTCTGGAAGAATAGTTATTGTCATCATAAAGGTTGTAATGTATCACATTGACATCTTCACAAAATCACAGAATCACCAAATGGTAGGGGTTGGAAGGGACATCTGTGGGTCATCTAGTCCAAACCCCCTACCGAATCAGGGTCACCTACAGCAAGCTGCACAGGACCTTGTCCAGGCGGGTCTTGAATATCTCCAGAGAAGGAGACTCCACAACCTCCCTGGGCAGCCTGTTCCAGTGTTCCGTCACCCTCAGAGTGAAGAAGT
>Ga0065711_1012021_pt1 | contig 14300 bp, 9 predicted proteins | sample Hoacrofraction12_FD_59098 | JGI IMG/M metagenome (GOLD analysis project Ga0065711, IMG submission 59098) | Hoatzin crop microbial communities from Cojedes, Venezuela - Epithelial fraction 12 v2 (version 2) | ecosystem: Host-associated > Birds > Digestive system > Esophagus > Crop | place...
AACGGCGCTGCCTGGAGTTCCTTCGTGCTGCCCTTCAGGTGCTCTCCTGCTGACCTGTGATCCTTCTCCAGGCTCTCAAACTGGTAGCAGTGGGATGGATTGAGGTTCCCCTCCCCCAGCATCCTTAGTTTAAAGCCCTCTTCACCAGCCTGGCAAGCCCCTGACCGAAGATGCTCTTTCCCTTCTCTGACAGATGGACCCCATCAGCCCCCAAGTTTCTCAAAGTGAGTCCCATGGCTTAAGTAACCAGACCCCTGGCTGTGGCACCAGTCCTGTAACCAGTGTTAAGTTGCCAGATTCGACCAGCCCTTTTCAACCCCTTCCCTTTGACTGGGGGGACTGAGGAAAAAATGGCCTGCGCTCCACAAAGTGCCTCACCACCGCTCCCAGGGCTGTGTAATCCTTCTTGGTTCTCCTCAGGCTGCTTTTGGCTATATCGTTCATGGCCCACATGAAACAACAGCAGCGGATAACAGTGGACTGTACAAGGCTCAGCAGTCTGCTGGTGACGACCCTGATACGAGCCCCTGGTAAGCAGCACACCTCTCCAGAGAGAGTGTCAGGCTGGCAAATGGGTGCCTCCGTACCCCTCAGAAGAAAGTCATCTGCTACAATCACCCATCGCCTTTTCTTGCGCTAGTTGTTACATGGGGAGCCGACTGGGCTGCCTTACTCCGCTCCAGCGTCTCTCCTGATGTGACAGGTCTTTCCTCTTCAGTCTGCGGAGCAGTGAAGCGGTTTTGCAAGGGCACCTCAGGCTGTGGGGAAGTCTCTTCCTCCAGTTGGTCCTTGCTGTTGCAGGTTTCCATTCTTCTGCATGATTGGCCCCCCTCCCCTCTGTGCTGGTAGGGGAGTTTTTGGCTGTTTGGCCATGGGCTGCGGGTCTGCTACAGACTGCACCTGGAACCAGCTGTCAGCCTCCCTGCAGCTCAGCCCCCTGCCACAGGAGGTCCTCCCTCGGGCACACCTTCTGCAGGGAGGTCTGCTGCCTGTCCCTGCCCCAGGAGAAAGGCCGAGGCACCTCTGCCAGCCTGAGGTCTGTGCTGCCGCCTCTCCCTTCAGCAGCTCCATTTGGGTGGAGGCATCAGCCACCGCTGGGGTAGGTGGCACAGACCCCCCAGCCAGAGCTGCAGCCTTTGCTCTCAGACAAGTGCCCACCATTCTGCCCGGAGGGCCAGGTGGGATGAGTGCCCTTGACCCGTGCAGGCGGTCACAGAGTTGCTGGGTGAGGTGCACTTCAGGTCTCCCGCTCGGTCAGTGGAGCGTGCCCTCTGTCACGTCCGGCCCCAGCTGACGCACCACGCTCCCTTCGCAGCGCTCCCGAGGCCGCTTTCGATGGGTGTGCGGGCGGTCGCGGTTGCTCTGGCAATGCCCAGGCCTGGTCAGGTCTGCCACAAGAGCTGCTGGCTCCTGGTGGGTCCCCATGCTGCCCCAGTGGGTCCCAGCCCAAGGAAAGCCCCTGTGTGCTGAGATCTGCCACGCCACTGCAGGTTGGGCTGGCTCGTGAGCAGCTCCCCTTGGGGACTGGCAATTCTGATACTCTTTTTGTCTAAAACCCGTCACCTGGTATCTTCTCTGAATGTCTCTTACTTTTAACTTTAATATGCACTGTGTACAGCTGTTCTCTACGCACATGCCCCATGTCATCTGTGATTTTACAGACACCTGCGAATCCATCGTCCTCTCCTTCCTAAGCCAGAGTCCATCTGTTCCTTCTGTGAAAGCCTTTTCATGGCCTCAGGCATTCTCGATGCTCTCTGGTGTCTCTCCTGGTTATGCCATACTCTTTCCAAGAACAAGACAGCGTTTAGTATTCCAGATATAAAAGCACTATGTGTACCTAGGTTTACATTGTATTTCTTACTGTTTTCCCTAATAATTCCCAGCATTATTTTGGCTGTTATTGAGAAATCAACTTTTGTTCTCATAGAATGATCTACTGGGCTGCCATCTTATTATTCAGTGTTAAAAGCTAGGTCCAGCGGCCAATACAGTCTACAGAAAGTTTGGGTATGGTTCCTGTCCCTTTCCCATGGTGAAGTGCAAATTTCATCAACAACAAATTTAATCTGGATTTTGTGCTCTTGCAGGCAATTCTCTCTCTAAGGTACAAGACTCTACTTCCTAGACATTTTCTCTAATGTATAGCATTGTACCTCCAGTGGGTTATTAACTGAGGTTGAACCAAGCTAAGGGCAAGCACTCAAGCTGACCAGCAACAGGGTTAGGCAGTGCAAACAGTCTCCAATAAACTACAGAATGTGAATTCTCCAAACTGACTGGCCATTTTCCCCAGCTGCCTTCTTTAGCAGATCAGTGTAACAGTGGTTTAAACACTAGCAGTTTCTGGCACTATCTACATACGGCTGCTGCCAGTAATCAGTTGCACGAATAACAACCACAGTGGAAAGCTTGTTTAATTTGGGTTGTTGTACACTTAATCATCTCCAGATGACAGTAATATTGAAGCTGGGTTATATAAACTGAAATATCAACAACTTAAGTAATTTTGGTGTGCTCACTTTCAGTAGTAGTGTTTTCTTATAGTTTGAGATTGCAGAAGCATGTTACACTTCTCTAGATCCCAAATGCCAGTTTAATCTCTGACAACTTCAAAGCAGCAGTTCTGAAGTTTCAGTATGAAATGGTTCAACTTTTTAAAGACTTCAAACCTAAATATAGAGCGCTGTTTAAAAGTGCAGTAACAACTGTACAGTATTCCTGTAAAATAAGGGCATAGTTAAGCTAAATCAATATTGATCCTAAAATTCCCAACTTGATCAACTGCAGTGCTGACGGGAGTATTCCAAAAGTTTTGTCACAGAATGCATTAGACTTCAGTCCAATATTCTAAAAAAAATCAACTTTTAACAGTACTGCTTTTTTGCGTGTCGGTGCTTGGGTTACTAGAGATTGTCTATTTATGCTGTATGCTAACTGACTTGAAGTTCAATATGGGATTTGTATATCACAGAGTGAAATCTGTAATCTACAGTATTAAAGCAAAGCCAGCTATTTTCAGCTAATAAACTACTTGTGATCCGATTAACAGTTAACATAACAGTACCTCCTACTTTCAGCCGTATTTTCACAGGATGAAGAGCATAAGCACCCAGAAGCACGTAACTGGAAGATTTCCAGATTAATATAAGAGTGCAACTACAGCAGTTTGCTTACGAAGACAGTATTGCAAATTTCTATATAATGTCCTTCCTTTTTTTCCTTCAAAGAGCTAGGTGCGACATTTTTGCCGTTAAAAGACACTTTCAAAGTTATTATTATGACCTCTAGGATGTTATTTTTGTGGTACGTGGATTACCTTCTGTTTCTCACTAAATACATTCATGGCATATCAGGAATAATTCTGAAGTGTTACCATGTGGGTTTATTAAAAGCTAGCGCTGTCCTAGTATATAATTTAATTCAGTTATTTCTCCTGTGCAGTGAATGCTCATGAAATGTCAGCCTGAAGTGCCTTTTACAACAGTGAAAGTCAGCCTGATTTAACTAGTGGTTGTAAAGCACTGTTGATAAACTTATTCCTATTACTACTGCAGCTGCATAAAATATATAAAAACCCCAACCCAAAACACCCCCCTGAAGTGACAGTAGTAAATGTAAATACATAATTACTTTTAGTAAAGTAGAAAAAAAATTATCCTATGTGTTCAAAGAAAAATTCCAATCCACACAGAAAATAAAATTCTAAAAACTGATTCCATAAACACTCACTTATCACTTGATATGCTGCAGTCTATAACAGTTCTTTTGCTAGTGTTGACTATTAAGAAAGGCAGCTGTATTGTTGAGTTCAAAGCTGGAGGGCCTTGATTTTGTTGTTCATTTTGCTGATTTCTTTGTACCAAGTTTTTGAATGCTATTTGCTGTGGAAAGAAAGAAAGACCAAATGGTCACTGAGAATAAAAGAGAAGACATCAGTGTTTCCAGGAAGTGGAACTTCATAGCTCTTATCTACCATCTCTCAATACCTTCAGTAATTTTGCATTAAAAAGTAAGTTGTGGCCTGACTTCCTCTTCGCACTAGCGAAGCTCACCAGGAACAGAAGTTAAACACAAATTTTTCACACATATCCTAATGGCTATGCCCCCCTCACAATGCCTGGAGAAGAAACAAGAAAGGAGCAATAAAGCTGGGTGGAGAATGGTTCCCCCTTCCTTTAGAAAAGGCACTGGAGCCAGGTCTTCTCTTTATTTCGTATGCGTAATTATCTCCGACAGGAGCCAGTTACACTGAAACAAAAGTTAACAGAAATTACAGCACTCCCCCACTTCCCATGACTCATGTTCTCTTCTCCGCCTCATCCATCACCCTCTTTTCTCTCTCAAAAGAGTTAGTTTTGAAATTCTCCTCTGAAAGTTTTCAAACAGGTGCTGTTTGTGACACCACTCGCTCTCTACTGAATTCCTCTATCTGACTGCATATGTATGAAAGAAAATCGGTGTTTTTAGGAAATGTTATTTGAGGGACTGGAAGTCAGTGTACTTAACTGCTTTGAGGCACTATGTGTTCCACTGAAGGGGAAGATGGATAGACAGAATCCCAAAGGACTGGTAAACCATTTGACAATGTACATCATCAAGGAAATACGGACAGTTATAGATAGTAAGGGAGCGCAACTCCATCATTTTCAGACTCATAGTCAAGAGGTCCTGAGTTGCCGCCTTTTCACCAGGATAATTTCATGTTACTCTTAGAGAAGCTGCTAATTTATTAGGTCAGACAGGTAAGAGTCAGAATTGTGCTTTAAGTAGAGAAACATTTTTTGGTGATGAAAAAAGGAGAAGCATCAGGTATTTAAAAGTTTCAGTGCATATCTAACTAAAATTGTATCAATATAGTCACACCAGGGAAAAAAATATAGCCTTATTGCCTGTAACCTCATAAAAAGTTTGACTGCATTTAAATTACTGAAAGTCTGCACAGACCAAAACACTTAAGATGACTTATAACTGTATTTATAAAATGCTACTTTATAACCAAAGATGCATTTGAGATACATTTCTGCAATCAAAGCCAAAACTCTAGGCATCTCAAAGGTGCACATCAGAATGTAAAAGAGCTGGATTTGTCAGCCTTGCCTTCTTAGGGTCCAGAAATGTCTCTCTCCCCCAGAACAACTCTGCACATATTTACACAAGTTCAGTTGTAAATTTCGTAGCTTAGAATCAACGAGAAATTTTCCAGTAAGAACTACTCAGAGAAGGCTAACTCTGGGGAACTTGGAGTCAACAAAGGTGACTCCTGAGTTGTTCTCGTTCCCACTAATGTTGACAAAGCTTCACTCGAACACTCACAAAAGCTTGTGGCACGCAGATGCAGTATGCTGTTTTACAATGGGTAAAGATGAACCAGAAAGCAAGGATAAGAGGTCCCCCGACCAGGATCCAGAAAGGTCACAAGCGTGAAACTTTTCTCCCTAATATATCATAGCTGCTAAGTACATCTAGAAAGAATGTCAGAAGTTCTAACATGTCGGATTTGCATTTGATAATTTCATTTATGGAAAAAAATAATTAAAATTAAATATACCTGCAGCAGGAGTTCTTGTAGTTGGGCTCGCTTCTGTTTTATCCTTTCAATCCGCTTCTGTTTTTCTATCTTAAAATATAAGTGTAAATGCATCGAGATAATTACTTAGTTACCTTGTCTGTTCCATTGTGCCAAACTGAACAGGCTTTAGAGCTACATCAGTGTGCTAGCACCGTTACAAAAATCCATACTATCTTTGTAAATGATGGTGGATTCCACGGCACAGTAAGTAAATTGCACAAGTCTTTTCGGCCCTACCCACTTGCCTTTTATTTTCTTCTTTTTCAAACAGACTAAACACACCGTCACGTGAGTTTCTCCATAAAACGGGTTTGTCAAACTGTAATTTCTTTCTTTGTCAACAATTTTAACTTCAGTAAAGAATCAATTATTTCGAGAGACTATTATTTCCTCACCCATTCCTCCTCTTCTGTATTGTGCACTGAGGGGCAATTAGCACCAAACTGAACACTTTCTTGAGGGGGTGTTTTGGGTTAGGTTTTTTTTCCCTCCTGCTCTCCACTCTTGGAATTGTGCACATCCCTTCCACTGTTGTCCCAGCTGCAAGCTACTAGACATAAATGTGTGGAGTCTGGGCTCAGGATCCTCACCTGCATCTTTCCAGTGATGTCCACTTTTCGTTTCGACTACTCATCTGAGACTTGATTAAACTAACAAGATTTCAGGAACAAAAAAGGGGGTAGAGGTAACATTTTCTACATGAGCACAGAATCCATTTCTTGCAACAGTTTTGCTAATGTCAGTTTACGGGACAAAGCTATCTTCAACCTAAGTATGCAGTGTTGTGGACAGCCATAGTACTGGATGCCTCCTGACACTGCAGATACAACCAACAGAGTTTTAAAGAATGTTCTGGGGCAACACTAAAGAATTGGACAGTAGTCATCACATTTAAAAGGTATTTTTCCTCATCATCCAGTTGGTGCCAGCACTGTATCACTGCTCCCACAAATATTGAACTCTTACATTACCTTCTTATTCAACCACTGAAACTCAATGACGCAGTCTGTTAACACTTAGCTGGCCTAACCGCTCCCCTCTCTGTTTTATCAACAATGTTGCTTTGCTCTGGTTCCTTCCCCCACCCCCCAATGTTTAAAATGCTTCCTTCAGAGCACAGTAGATGACTTTCTTTGCTGGGACAAATATGTAACTCTTAAAACCAATAAACAGTACAGATGTAATTTAGACCTGGTTTCTATAGAAGAAGCTTTTTTGTACTGTTTCTCATTTTTTTACTGGTAATCTTATTATGGAATTACACTGCAAGAAGAGTTGGCACTTTATACAGCGTTAAAGGCAAAATATTTTCACACGATGAAAATGCAGCTTTATTTTCTATTATGTCATAGGAAGCAACATTTTAAGAAAATATGCCTGGTTTCCATTTTGTTTATATGTAACTAGAGCCTGAATCAGTGAATAGCATATGATCATTGTAGATGACACCACGAAATCTGAGTTCTGTATTTGTAACAATAACATACACTGAAGATAATGCACTCACATGAATGCATGTAAAATGTAGATTTATCCGTAATTTTTTTTAAAAAGCATCCTTGAGTATAACGATTGAGCATATGCATATTCCCTGGGTGGATGTATTTTCCAAGTTGATGTAATGGACAAGGATAGTAAAAGCTTTTTTCTTACTATCTCTAGAAAGACAATTGATGTAAATAAACCTGCACAAAAAAAATTGTTCTGTACTGGAGAGGCACCCCCCACCTTTTAAGATATTTAATGTCACAAGTACCACAAAAATAATACAAACTAAGATGTATTTACAGCACTGCAGTAAATGCAGTAACTTGTATTTTTTATTTATAGAGCATTTGGCCTGAAGGACAAGCAACATTTGTGCATATAAATTCTGGCATCCCTGCAAAAACATGGTAACTCTTAACCTGCTGGAAAAATAATGGAAATAACCAATAAGTAATACTTCATTTTTTTCCTTGCCAGTTCGTTACTAGCATTTGACATCCTAGCAGGAATTATTTTTCAATTTAATTTCCTTTGAATGGCATTTCCAGGTACAGACCTTAACAGAAAACTGGTCTCCTTTCAAATGTATACCATTTGGTAAGTATAACTGCACCATAAATTCTTTTGACTTTCCTTTAGTTAATTCAGGCTACTACAGACTTTAATCTTAAAAGTAAACCCTGATTTAATCCATGTCCATTTTTGTAAGGTAAACAGTTTTTTAAACTTCACATAATGTATACTAAATAAAACTGAACTAAGCATACATAAATACATCCTTTCAGTTTATTCAAATATCAAAAGTTGTACCTTCATAATGTGCAAGAAGCAAAACCAACCAGGTTCAAACTGAGAAAAAAACCCCTCTTCTAAAGCAGAGCAGCTCCATTATCACAAGCTGTGAACCATATAGCATTTCCCATCTGTCTCAGTTTACCTCTAGATTCTGACATTCCTGAGCTGAGTTTGTTGGAAGGCCGATCCATCTGATTTCCTTCTTCTCCTTTGAAATTATATTCATTGCCATCAGGACATTAAGGGCATCATAAACTCTCCGTCTAATATTTTTCTGATCATAAGCCTGCTAAGAAAACAACGCAGCATTAATTACAATAAAAGAATTCAAAACGGAAAAAAAAGACTGAATGCGTCCTTAATAGATATGGAGAAGATAAAAAGACAAAATCGCAGCTCAAGTCAGAGTGGTATTAAAACATGATGCCTTCATCTGTGCTACTACCTGGATACCACATGAATGTGTTTGGTTGCAAATGGAAACTTCAGACCTGCCTGAAGCCTCTGTGCAGCAAATTCCTATCATGGCAAGTCTGTTACAGTTGAAAAGCCCGACAAGACCACATATGGCAGGTACAAGAGTAGCCCTTTTTTCAAGATAATTCTTTTGGCAGACTTCTCTATTTTGTTTATAATTTAGAGGGAGTTCAATTCTTCATTGTAATTCTATATTTTTGAATTTGAGAGCATAAGTCTTTATATTTAGGAAGTAGTTAAGTAAGTGATGGAAAGTATGGAGCGTGGCAGGACAGTGCAGAAACAGAAGGGACAGAATCCCATGATAAAGCAGACAATTTTGTAATGGCATAACAAATTTCAACACATATTTGCTTACCGAATCTGTAGCTAGGTGGCTGTTAGAATTTGTGAATTCTGATACCAGCTCATCAGCGACTTCATTGTATGAAGTTGTTCCTTTACGCTGAACTTTTTCACATACTTTCATGGAAAAATGCCTCAGACCCTTCCCATTTTTATCTCCTTTTTTGCTTCTCTTACTGGAAGAAGAAAAGTAATTATTTTAATACATAGAATGTTAATAAGCTACTTTGTTACACAGTCTACCTTTCACAACAGGAATCAGGATTCATGACATTATGTACTACCTAAATGAAAAATAAAACTAATCTGCTTTTTTGAACCACTTTCCTGTTTCTTACAAGTTGGCATAAAAGTACAGAGAAGCCCCTTCTCAGCGATTTCTGCATTAACAGTATTTGAACACATGCTACCAGGCAGATGCTTAAAAAACTGGATTTGTAAAATTCATCTCCAGGTAGTTTCACAAAAGAACAACCAAAAAAAGGGAGAAAACCTCACAGGGTGTTTATGTGCCTGGAAGCCAGATTTACAGGGAACTCTCATGTTTGTTCTTAAAATAGAAAGGCTCAGATCCCTATTTACAACACAGCAGAAGATACATCATTTCTCCTACTGACCTAGTACCTGTACCATCATAGTTAAGACAGAGATACAACAGTCTCTTCTGTAGAGAGTAACTACTTATTCGTTGTTTTTTATGGTGTTAGATTAATAACTGGCAACTGTCAGGGTTATTTTCCATTCACTTTTGTCCTTCAGAAAAGCACGAGCTTAGATAATGGAATAATAATGGAAAAAACAGGTGCAGTTGGTTTTATCATACAAACCAGATTTGGATGCATATTTCCACAGAAGCCTTTAAAAAGCTCAGTTGTACTGTGTTTTTTTTTTTTTAAATTACAGTTTTACAAGTTGGTTTGAAAATATGTTTCAGGAAGATCTATCGTTTTACAGAAAAAGGCCCAGTTCTGCCAACAGTATCAAACTAAGGAAAACATTAAAATATAAGAATGCTTTTCAAAATTTCGAATGTATTTAAGAAAACAGAACATTGGAAAGAAGGACAAAAGAAAAGGAAGAGTGGAAAAGAACACCAGAAGATTTTAAAAAAACCAACCAAACAAAAAAACCAACCCACACTCCTAATCCCTTCGCAGATAATCAATTTGAGTAACCTCTGATAGGTAAACAAATAAAACCACCTTCAATGCATTCAAAGAAGTTTTGGAAGTAAAGGAAAAGATCATCTGTTTACAAGCATTCCTCACGTTGAAAACTAGAACAATCCTGTTTCTAAAGATGTGTTGTGTTTGTTTTTCACAACTCCCAGTATCATCTCTAATGTATTTATCAGGAAGTGATAAAGCAGAGAGTAATGAACTATAACTACAAGGAATAACATACAACATGGCTTTTACATGGAGGAGTGAAAACTGCTGAAAGTGGGAACTGTACACTCATCTCTCTGAAGGGCAGTTCTGAAGAAATACAACAAGTATGACCATATACATAAAATATATGTTCAATAATACTCACCTTTCTGAAAAATCTGATTCTATAAATTCTCGAGTCCGCTTTCTGTCCCTAAGAAAAGACAGTTCAAACTTAGATGAAAATAACATTAGCTATTCAGACCAAGAAAATCCACGTATTTGGGACCTAGCTCGGTACTAATGTTTGCTGTTATACATTTACTAAAAGCAGAAAACAGCACAATACAACTTGACAAAATTTGAGAGAAGGTGGTTAGGACTTTGGAGGCTTTCTGAGCTCACTGACAGACAAGTTCTATTCCCAATTCTACCATGTTTTGCCCATACGATTTTAGGGAAATCACTTCATCTGGAACTACAGGAAGTGCTGATGTGAGCTAGATAACCAAATCCCATCAAAAAGGAGAACCTGGACTCCTTTGAAAATTCTTATTTAAAATTCCCCCATGTGGAAGAAAAGTGCCTTTAAATGTGCACAAGATATTCTGTATTTTCAGGACACGGAACGTTTTGGTATCTTTAAAAAAAAGCAAGGTAAAACACGAAAGATGTTCATATTAAAGCTGATGCATATAGAGCTGAAGAGACATACTCTGAAGAAATAGTTGACTTGAATTTTGCATAGGAGTAGCAGTCACCAATCATTGCTGGTTTCCTTGCAGTTCTGTTTATTAGCTACAGCAAGCAGACTTCAGAATTGTATTCCAAACTTCTCTTTTATTCTTGCAGTTGATACAATGCACACCGCTTGAGAACCACCGGTAAATAAACTTCACATTGCTACCTTGCAGTTTCAAACCCAGGGCTCACGGCAGATACTTACGCAGCTAAAAAACTGACACTGCTATGAAGGGAGCTGAACAAAAATGATAGGTTTGAAGATCTGTGCCAGGAAAGCCTGCATGTACTTGGCTGTGCAATCCGGAGCCCATCGGCAGACACCTTCCTCGCCAGCAACAGCAGGGTTTGGTCGTTGGCAACCCCTGTCCATGGTGCTTAACCGCCCCACCGCGCGACCCGGGGCTGGCGGCAGCAGGGCTGGGGCACGGGGCTGGCGGGCAGCGAACACAGAGCTGTCCCCGGGTCCGCACGCAGGGCCGACGGAGGGTGTGTGGAGCCCTGAGAAGAGATATGCTCTGCGCTCGTCTGATTCTGGAAACAGTCTGGAACCTCCGAAGAGAAGTAAACAACGGGTAAAGCAGGGAGTCTGGACTTGCAGTCCTCTGGAACTGTCTTCGCTGAGAACTAACCACTTAGGTTTGACAATACCATGGACCCTTCCTCACCTCTGTTCTTCAGATGAAAATATGACCTATCGTGTGGACTTCTGCTGGGATCAATACCGACTGGCCAGTTTGGAGAACATCTTGCTCCGTTTTATGGGTGAAACAGTAGTTATGCTCCCTGGAAATACTATGTCTAGATTTTGACAGTATACCAACAGAGGGATGGTGCTTCTCCTCAGTGGTGGTGGTTGATGCACTGCAGCTAGGCTTCTCTCTGAGAATCTCCATCACCTGCGTTTGGATGAAGCTTAAAAAAGCTAATGGGCACTGATTCTCTGCTTTAGCAAGCTGTGAACACACTATAGCTTTCCTTGCTCTGGGTACTGAAAGAACTTCTGCCAGGCCTGCACGTTTCACAAAATTTGCAGAAACAAAGTAGTCTTTGAGATCTCCTTTTTCAAATAACATCAGAACAAAGTGGATTCAAAAGGTATCTGAGGAGCTAAACACACATTCAGCAAAAAAATCAAGCCTAAAAACTGCTCAGGCAGGCATGCAGTTTATTGACTCTATGGTGGGTATCTAGCAAGTGTGAAGTACAAGACTATGACAGGCCTTGCTCACAGCACAGAATGAAGAAAGTCAAGGTACAAACATTATACTCTCATTTCTGATATGTGCTAGATGCTCCATTTTCCCATCTCTAAAGCTGGAAAGGTACTACTGACATTCACCACCTGTTTAGAAAAACTAACCCAGATAAGGAAATAAATTACTTTTTAATTTTAAGAGGCAAAGCACTACAATTGTCTTGAGACAGATAAGCTCAGTAGCAGTGGTATTAAAAAAACATAAATCATGAAACGCTGTCAAGACCAGATTCCTTAGAAAAGATAGTCATGTTACTCTGGAGTGCCTCGGAACCCCATGAAAACTTGTTGCTACTGTAAAGTGGTAATAAAAATACAACATTGGTTACATTCAGAATCTTCCATTAGAGCTTTATTCTTAAATGCCTCTTGAAGTGTTTCTGACAGTCTCTCTCTGCTGGCACTTGCTGATATGCTCAACAGCAAAGCTACTTGGATATACCATGAACTTATGAAAAAAATAAAGGCTGTTTTAACAGGACTCCTGAATTTGTAACTCTCCATTTTCACAAAGAAACAGACACTGCCATAAAACAAAATCAAAACAGAGAGTGGAGTGACTGGTGCTTGTACTTCCATGTTCACATGCTCCAGACATCAAAAGTGCATAGCAGGCTAAAGAGCACACTCAGTTATGCAAGAACTAGAAGCCGTAAGCCAACATATAGACACAACAGTATAAATAAAGGAAAAAAAACAGAACAGATCCTCGAACACCTTTAAATAAAACAAAGATCTTACCCGGGGACCCAGCCAGAAGCTTCCGTTATGTGTGTCTGTGTGACCATTGTTGGAGCTGAGTTATACGGACTCCCAATCAGAACACTCCCTGAATTGCTCAGTCTTTGTGATGTGCTTATGATCTATGAAATTTAGAAATAAAAACCGCAGCTCTCTTAAGAAAACAGAGGTTACCACAGCCCAAAAGTCACACGAAGCATGGTACTAAGAAAAAAATAGCTCTGTACCAGATGCAAGCTGCAGTCAAAATATACAGCAGAGATGTCATCAGAAGATCTTCATACATGAAAGTAATTATAACGCTGTTAAGTTTTCTACTAATTGTACTACATTACTGTATTATTCATATGGACAAGACCTAGACAAATAGAAATAATTACTAGGTATGACAGATAGAATCTGTACCTATGTACATCTAACTGTTTCTTCGAGAGTACATCTAGGCAATTTCTTGATCACTGTAATCAATAACACCTCCTTTCCAACGGACTTGTCTCTTGCAATTGTCTCTCTTTGGTACCAAAGAAAATGTGAGCTACAGGCAAAGTATTCTCTGCAGTTTTTAGCATTCACAAGATCTCAAGGCATTCCAGCAAGCTAATAATACAACTTTGTACCTATGGAATGAAATGTAAAGTCTGTACAGTATAGACAGAATTTACATTTATTCAAACCTGGTGGAATTGTATGTACAACAGTTGTTAGCACCAAGACACCTGGTCTCAACTTTTACATCACATCTAAGTTTATTCTTTCAAGTAGATCACCAGAAGAATTTAGAGAGTATTTAAAAATGAAACAGTATTATATTTAGTTGGTCTTTAAAGTTTCCCATTTCCTTAGCTTACTGAGCATTACTTCACATCCCTCCTAACACCACACCATGGTTACATGTATGTTATTTTTTATCTTGAAGACATAATTTTATCTTACTGATTTTTGCAAGTGGATAGCTTGACAGAAACAAGTGAAAACACAGATTTAAGAAAAACCAAACCACAGGTACAAGGTAGGTATTTACTGGTTGACACTGGAGAACAAAAGTTCCCCGGCTGGCTGCTTCACACACTGCATGCAGGCAAGGGAAAGATATCGACTTTTATCAGCTCACTGCTACATTGGCTTAGAGTCAGAAACGTTCTGTGATAGAATGATTAAATTTTAAAAGCTTGTTTAAGTTCAGCACTGGTGTAACACTAGTATGTAAAGGGAGAATCAGTAATACCCTATTTCAGCTAAACATCGACCCAGTCCAGTAACTTTCTGTACCAATTCCCTGCAACCTTATAAGTAACGTTTATTTGCAGCGGGTGTGCGGTGCTGCCCGGAAGTGGCAGACAGGTGCCAGGGAGCAGAGATTCGAAACACCCTGCGCGCTGACACGCGTTTCGCCGCGCTGCCCCCCGAGGGCTCACCCCGCTCCGCCGACGCCTTGCAAAGCGCCGGTCAAACGCGTCCCCGGGGGCGGCCGCGCTCGCTCTGCCCGCGGCGCCGGGACCGCCGCTCGAACCCG
>Ga0065711_1044117_pt1 | contig 14300 bp, 12 predicted proteins | sample Hoacrofraction12_FD_59098 | JGI IMG/M metagenome (GOLD analysis project Ga0065711, IMG submission 59098) | Hoatzin crop microbial communities from Cojedes, Venezuela - Epithelial fraction 12 v2 (version 2) | ecosystem: Host-associated > Birds > Digestive system > Esophagus > Crop | place...
CGCACCCCCCGCACCCCCGCTGCCCCGCGGCGCAGCCAGCCCGGCCCCGGCCCCGGCGAGCTGCAGCATTTCGGTTACTGTGCGCAGAAACGGAGAAGATGGCCACAGTCAATATTTACAAGGATGTAATTCAGACGTTGTGTGACCGCCGCGGGTGAACGAGCAGCAGCCGTCTGCGCCCGGCGGGACGTGCGCGGCGCAGACCCCCCCGCGCCCTCCGCGGCACCGCGCTCCCCCTTGGGCTCCCTCTCCCCGTCCTTGCCCTGACCCCGAAGGACCTGACTCTGCATAGCCGCTACCGGCTTTATCCCTTCCCCTCTCGTCCCCTCCCGTCCTCCTGCCCCCCTCCCCACACCCCTCCGTCACGGCCGCTCTCTGCGACGTCACGCAGCCACACGCGTTGGGGAAGGGGGTCCCTGGCGTCGAGGATCACCGACCTGATCGTAACTTCTCTTACAAAGGATAGAAACAGGCATAAATGTCTGCAGGAGCATTTCTGCACAGCCCGTGCACCCCACGCTTCCACAGGCCTTTGGGCTGCCCAACAGAATGTGCCCTGGCCTGAGCACTCAGAAAAGCTGGGGGGGACTGGGGGCATGCAGGGACACGGTGGGACGAATGCCTCCTGTTAGTCTGTGCTAATGTGCTGATTAGGGGCTTGCTGCGAAACGCGCAGCTCCAACCGTTGCCGTGCCCAGCTGAACCGTTTATGGCCTGGGAAGTGTTGTTGTAATTATATTACAGCAAAGGAGACGGAGAAAGTGAAAGGCTTGGTGAAAAACAAGCTCCTGAGGGCTCCTGCTCGCTCCGGTGAGATGGGAGAGTGTTCTCAACCGTTTGCAGCCTCATACAAGCATTTGCCCTGTTGTCGTCCCACCCCTCTCCCAGCCCTCTGGCACGGCGGGGGTGATCCCCTCCAGCAGGACAGGAGCAGACCCCAGCTCCTGAGGAGGGGCACGGATGGGGCACAGCAGGTTTCTGTGGGCCCTGCGGGCTGAGGCAGCCTTTGGAGCAGGGTCAGCCCATGCACTGACAGGGCACAGAGCAGCTGTCCTTGGAAAAGCCTCCCCTCCTGCCTGCCCGCTGCGGTGGGCTGGATGCTCGTTCCCTGTCTGGTGGCTCAGGAGGAACCGGGAAGGCAAAGATAATCCTCTCCTGCGTCCTCTGATGATGCTGCCACTTGGGCACAGGCTTGGGGGTTCATTGTCTGCGCTTGCAGGGCACATGGCTGTCCCCAAGGACACCTGTGGTCCCCAGGAGCAGTGGGGGTACACGCTGCCCGCCTGCTTGCCTGCCCAGAGCCCCTCAGGGCACGGGCAGACAGGGCAGCAGGTTGCTGGGGGCCTGGCAGATCCCACACCCGCACCCGGAATAAATCACAGCAACAAGAGCTGAGGGCAGAAATCAGCATTTGGAAAGCGGCTCTGGAAAAAAACAAAAGTCTGTGCAGGGCAGGCGCTGCCAAGCGTGTCGAGGCAGCGGCAGGAGCAGTTGGCACTGCGGCGCCTTACAAGCCTCTAAAGCAGCGAGATCTCCCAAATCATCACATGTAAATCTCACACATGCCCGCCCCCTCCATATTTTATTACTTAGATCACAGTTGAAAAGCTTAAATGAAAACAGGGTTTCTATTTCCAGAGCTTGTTTAACATCGTGAATGTGATACAAACTGTGGGCTTCATGTTTTTAATTAAGGGTACATACCCGGCCGTGCATGGAAAAGCAAGTCAAGAGCTGCTGGCCGCATACTGCAGCCCACAGCCGGCTCCCCTGAGGACGGTGCAGCACTGGCCGATGTGAGCACCCGGGCTCCCATGCATCCCACAGTGGGGCAGGGGCCCGGGGTGCAGGGGGAGTTGGGGTACCTGGGGCTGGCTGGAGCTGCAAGAAGCTCCGTGCTGGTCCTTGCAACACCCCTCTCCCAGCCCTTGCCCACGTGCCCAGCCTCAGACAGCCGGCAGACAGGGCTGGAGTGCCAGAAAGTGGCAGCAAGGCACCTTTCCAAGGGATATCGTGCGGAAAGAGCCTGAAAGTGGTGCTCTGTGGCCTAATCTGTCTCACTGGTGGAACCAGGAAAAAAAATCAACCATGCTTTCAGGCTGAGGGGAGAATTTGCTCCCGAGGCTGGGAGCGATGGAGCTCCCCAGCACCAGTCCAGCTCTAGCCAGCTGAGGGGCTGCGTCCCCAGCTTGGCTGCCCGCGGTGGGCGGCCGTCCTGCAGAGCCCGGCTGGCACTGCTGGACCAGGCTCTGCCCGCTCCCCCCTTCCCTGGCCACGAGCAGGGGGCAACCCAAAACCTGTTTGGTAGAGCCCTGAACGCAGTCCTCGTTCCTGGTCTGCACTCCCAGCAAGATGTTGCGTTTGTCCCTTGCTTCGTGCTCTCATTATTCTTTAAATGCTTTCAGCAAACACTTCCTTGGTGTTGCATTCTCACAGCTCCCTCCTCCAGCCGCAGATTCCTTTGCAGTAAACATATACGTTTGAAATTCAAAGAATTTCCTCATGTCCCTGGTACGCTCTGTGCTATGGCATGCTGGGTGGCTAAATAACTACAGCCACATGCGTTGAAGGGCCTGAGAAGTCAGGTAGGTGAGAAATTGTTCAGGATTATGCAAAATGAGGTGTTATCTGCACCGCAAACAGCCACACTTGCAGGGAGAGAAGCTGCAGAGACCTGGCAGCATATATGGCAGCATCTGGGTCAGCGCTGAGCAGTCCCACGGCACACATAGACAAGGATGAACCTGCTTAACCAAGTTGACTGAAATGGTGTCTCTGTCTTCTGCAGGCAGCCAGAGCTGGCAGAGCCGCAGCCTTAGCACGAGGTTTTCCTGCTCAGCCTGGCAGCCCCCAAAGCACTGGGGTTAATCTCGTAATGTGGGGGGAGTGTTGTTAAATATAGCCCGAAGGAAGGAAGAACTGTCCCCTTTGAACATTTCGAAAGACCAATGCCTAGAAGAGCCCCTGGCTTAGAGCAAGGGCGGCTGGCTCAGTGCTCCATCCTTGGGAGCAGCGGGGCCATCACACTGGGCATATGATATCTAAGGGAGGAGATAGTTACGTTGGTCTACTAAAAAGCAAAGATAGTCTCTGAGGTTGCCACCTAATTACAGGCCTTTTTGCATGCAAAGAGCTGTGGAGAAATGAGCTTTGGAAGGTTTCTCAACAGCAGTGAAGGAGCACCTGAAAGATAAAATGTGTGCTTGTTTTTCTTCTTTATGGGTATTTGGTTTGGAGGAATCGGTAAGAGGGTGTACTGAAATTGAAACACATATGCAGGGAGCAAACACACCAACGTCACGTGTGACCATCCCTAAAGTAGCTTTGCTGGTGCTGCTGTGGCAGGTAATACTGTCAAACCGCAGGGCCAAAGACTGCAGGGAGCAAGGAGGGCAACGACAGCAAGAAGGTGAAATGGAGACGTTATCGAGAGGATTGTCCTGAAGCCTGTCAGATGTGACCATTAACCAAACTCTGATTTCACTTCCAGGTCCAGCAAGACTAGACTGAGACAAAATTATAGGCTGTAGCTCCAGTGCAGCACTCAGCACAAGTCAGATATTTCCTTACCAATTACATCCAGGGAAGGTGTTCATTAAGGGAGCTGGATGCTGCAGAAAGGTGGACCAGACTTTGTGTGACGAGAAAGCCAACACCAGGACCTGCACCAGACTCTGTACAAATGCAGGACGCGACCTTGTGTGAATGACCAGTTCTTGGTCTTCCACAAAACAGGAAGGCTTGCACGCTGTTTGTGTTCAGAAGAGCGGATTGAGGGCCTGGGCTGGGTTGTAGTGCGGACTTACGTGCTACGACACGTAATAAGTGAGCTTCTAGCTCAGCTCAGCGATGAAACCCAGAGCCTGAGTTATGGCATGGCAAGGGGAAGGGGCCAAGGGCAAGAGGTTAACCATGAAGCCCTGTCTTGAACCTGGCCTTACACACAGCTGCCAGGCGTGGGGGTAGCGAGGCCGCTCTGGAGGCAGGCAGCTGGTCTAGCAAACATGAGGAGGGGGCAGGCGCCTCTTCGGGAGCTGCAGCAGGCAGTGCTGTCCCCTGTTTCTGCTGAGGAGCAGGAGACCCTGTGGGATGGCAACCCTGGTGACACCCGCGAACTCTGGAAAAAGCACTGCGGTTAGCAGCAGCAAAAGCCCCAGACAAACCACAGACCAAAAGATCCCCAGCCCCTAGCTGTTGCTTCATCTAGGAGGGTGGAGGACCTGTTTCTGTTCTGCGTCTTCGTGATATGTTTTGTCCTGAGAATGAATAAAACCATAAAAGATCTCCAACCAAGGACTAGATCTTAGTTCTTTCTACTTTCATGTGTTTCCCCCCAAAAGAGTCAGAAGAACAAGCTGCTGACTGGGACTCAGGGGCTTTATTTTTTCTCACCGCTTGGTTCCACCTCCATTTTTCATTGCATTTTTTAGATTTCCATCCCCTGGGCCATGTAAAACAAAGCACCTTCCACAGGGCCTCTACCGCACAGGGCCATGGTGTTTGCAGGAGCCATGTTTTCCCGGCACCCCTTAACTCAAGCTCTGCTGGGGCTCTGTGGCCAGCCACGAGGGCAGAAAGGCTCTTGAGAGTGGCCAGTTGCTTTTCCCGGGAAGGAGAATGGTGTGTAACGCAGTGTTAATTAGGGGGAAGCATGGTCAGCAGGAGAAGTTCTGTGGTTTGGTCTGAGCCAGAGTCAGCGGCTGAAGACCAGGCCTCTTGGTTATTCAGCTTCATTCACGTGTGCAAGCTGTTCTCCATTTGGTGTTCTTTGGACCCAGGTGGGATCCATGTCTGCCTCACCAAAGACACCACTCACGGCTCTTACGGCCCACCCAGTTTCTCCAGTTCTCTGCCCTCCTTCGAGTCAATCTGTGTGGGTTGCTCCAGTCTGCACCATCCCTCCTCTGCTGCTCATTTTCTTTTAACCCCAAAGAATACAAAGCCAGAGACTCAAGCTTCACATATGTACATGAACCCTTTTTTCTGTACAAACAGGAGCTGAGACACCCGAAGAGAGGCTGATTTTCCTAATTATATGATAATATATCAATATAATCAACCTTAATAATTTTGCTGGTTTGTATATTTTATCCTTTTCATAACCACATTCCTTTTAACCGTGTTTTAAAATACGTGTTTAATATTCTCTGAGAAAATTCACACCTTCAGTGCTTTTACTGGTCAGGAACGCTTCGGTTCCATTTAACGTAGTATCTCAGATGGCTGACGTCTGCGCTGCATTTGAAAAATGGGTGTGGGTTTGTTTTGATTTAACGTTAATGGTTACAGGTTACATTGCAGAAATCACTGCTTTAAAAAGTTAAGGATAAACGTTCAACAGATAACAATAATAATTATAATTCTAATTTTTCTTCAGCCACCTGTGCAAAAATAAACACCACACGCTGTGTTATTGCATTCCCTGCTATTTATTTCTGTTTTCCCATCTAGCACCACCGGAAAGCATGAAGTCAGGCATTTTTACTACCAATATTCTTCCATATTACAGATATAGAGGTCAACCCATCATTTGAAATAATTATTTGCAGAATGATTCAAACGGTGAGGAATTTTTGCTCAAGTCTGTCTTTTCTTGGCCGGGAGGGAGGAGGATGTGTGTGAGTGAAGGCGATGCAGTAGCGCACGGGGACGCTGTGATTCACAGTGTCTGCCTGGGACCTGTCACCTGGGATTTACTCTACCAGCCTCAGCTCTTGAGTATCTCCAGATACCCCAAAATGTGAACCAACCTGGCAGAGCGGGGCGATGCACGTGGGCTGAGGGGATGGAAGGGGCAGCTGCGAGGGGCTGACTTTGTTCTCCACTTGAGCCACAAGCGGTTTTGTGTGGCCTCGGGGATTTCATAATCCCCGTGCCTCTCTTCTGCAGCTGTAACACGGGAATAATAACGCTGCCTCCCCTTTTTCTGCTTCCTACTCTGCTTTTGGCACACGGCGAATACAAGAGGGCTTGATCTCAGTTGGAATCTATCAGTGCTACTGACATGTTAATAATACCAGCAGAAACGTTTCCTCTTTCCTTCGCACTGACAAAGCTCTGCGCAGGGTAGCAGCTCCCAACACGTCAGCCCAGAGCGTATTCACTTTCAACCCCAAATCTGAGGCATTTTCCGGAGACGAGACAGAGAGGATACAAGATTCAGACTGACTTTTAGGATCTTAAACAGGGAGAAGCAGTCATAACATCCTTCAGTTTGATGGCCCTCCAGTTCTTGCATAAAAAACCCTCTGAAATATCCTCAGCCTCTTGGCTGCTCGCACTGCATAAAACCTTGTGTGATTGAGTCAGGGTTTCGATGATTTTCTGTCTAGAAGCTCTCCCGGTAGTCCCTGGGTCCTGGATAGGAAAGGCAGAGTTGGAGCACGTTGCCTTGGCAACACAGATGTAATTGAGGGGATTTTGTGTCTTGAAGGAAAACCCCAAAGTTAATGCCAGTTTCTGTAAAAGCGGTACGGGATCAGGCACCCGGAGCTGCCTGGGGAGAGCTCCACGCGGGACACGGGATCCTGCTCTCTCCAGCTCTGCTCGGGAGTCACCTAGGAGCAGGTTGGTTTCCTGCAGAGAAAGCCTGAGAAAGTCTGAGGATAAAACAAGGTTGCAGAAAGATTTTCTAAAGATGACTTGCGATAAATGTTTTTGGCCTGAGTTTGAAAATCTCCTTCCTTATTGCTTGCAGTCATATAAAAACGTCTCCCTAGTTGCTCTAGCTTTTACAAAGTTGAGAATTTATAAATCTCTAATGACTTAGAAGATTTCTTAAAGTTTTCCAGTAATAATAAATACACGTTTGTTCAAGCAGATTAAAAAGTCAGGCAGATCATATTAATCTGTTTAACCGTTGCTGATAGCTGTATTATCTCATTTTCAGTAGAACTGAAGTTAAAGCTCTGTAAACAGTTTGGAAATGCACAAACGCTACTCTAGCAGAGGCTAAAGCCAAAGACTCAAAATTCAGTTTGGCTTTCACAGCTATAGCCAGCCTTGAACGTCAATACCTGAGGAAAAGCAACAAACTCACACTCTGTCTGTGTTTTCCTTCTGTGTACAGAATAGATGGGTTCTGCAGGGTGCAAAACATGAGGTGTAGCTGCATAACTCATGTACAAACCATTACTATTTATTATTGGTGAGGCTGAGGCATTCAAGCCACAGAAGGAAATAGCTGGCACATCTTCATTAATTCCTTCTGGTTCTAAAGTAGTTTTCAGGAAATAATTCTCCAAGACCTTGGCTACACACACAGCACATTTATTTGGAGTTGGCAGGGGCACCAGAAACCATACAGTTCACAGAGCCCTCGTTTCTTTGGACTCTGAAGGTGTTTATCAAAAATGATTTTTAGACACATTAGAGCCACGCACACGTACATGGGATCAGTCCTGTGACGCTGTGTCTTCAGGCACTTTAGGTCTCATCATAACACCCACCCACCTTATGAATAAGCTTCAGAAATTCCCCAACGGCATTAAGGGTTACTTTGAGAATGAGGAGCCATCCACCTTAGCGTGGCAAGTGAATATTGGCTTTGCAGGTTTTTTTCCTCCAAGTTATTTGAGTATAACTATTATATTTTCTTCTGTATTGTCACTATTTGACTTGTGACCTGAGGGGTACTTTTCTTGTGGCTTTGAGATCTAGCCATGACTAAAACCAGAAGTTGAGATATATATTCAGACTTTTTTTGTCTGAAAAATAGACAGAAAAGCTTGAATATCAGTGTCTCTCATGAGATGTCCTGATTTCATGCATTACAGCAGGGCCAGAAATAACATGAGAACAGCTTTTCTCACAGTATTTCGGTAGTTCTTTTCTGGCCATTGCCAAAAGCAGGATGTGAAGACATGCATGAACATTAAAGCAAACTCTTATTAGAACAGTTCAAGTTCCTTTCGCATTGTAGTAAAAATTTGTGTCGATTTTTATTCTATTCAGACTATTTCAACCCTTTCAGTACTTCAAAAATCCTTCAGTGTTTTTTCTTAATAAATCATTCTGCTAACTTAAATGTGATCTGTGGGTTTTAATCTTTTTTTCTTTTTTTTTTAAACACTGGCCAAGAATACGACAAAGTGCTCAGACCTAAATTGCACATTTGATTGTGTGCATAAATGTTGGCTATCGCACTGGCTATCCCATTGGCTTTGCAGGCGTTCCTCATTTGTGTGATATTAGGCATCCAGTAAGTGTTTGCTGGACTGGGACAGAAGCTGCCCTCAGATGCTCAGGGCGGGACCGCAGCCTCCACCAGTGGGGACGTGCCCCAGGGCATAAGGACAGAATCTGTTTCAGCTTTGCATAATTAAATTGTTTCCTTCAAAGCTGTCAACAAATTCAGGTGCCCATCACCTCACAGCATTTCCACAAAGTAGCAAAACGGTATAGAGTTACCTGCTTCAGCTGCCAGGGTAAATACTGGGAGTAAGTGCAAGCACAAAGGCGGGTCTCAGCCCGCTCCCATGTGCTCCTCTGGTGCGGGCTGTGCCCGGGGCAGGCAGCCCTGGCAGGGCCAGGGCAGGTCTCGGTGCTGTCCCTGCCCCATCCCGGCAGTGCCCGTACTGGTACTTATGGCACCGTTGTGACATGCTCCTGCCTGTCTTCAGAGCAATAGTCTAAACACGTGCTCTGCCCAGGTAGTGGCTTGGCCCTTCCTGGAGAGAGGGTCTCCATCTGCACCGGAGCTGTGGTGGCATCAGCCAGGGTTATGGTCGTCTCTGCAGAGATCTTTCCAGATCTCTGAACATGGGTGCTTCCCAGGGCACAGCGGAGGTCAGCAAAGCCTTATTGGACTTCACATTCTCCATCAGGCTGAAGCAAGGCTGCCTGTTTTAATCGATTGGGGCAACACTTGCTTGCCTGTGTTTCCTCTTCCTCAGTTCAGTCAGGAAAGAAACGTAAGGACTTGGTCAGCAGCTTGTTCACACAGTGTCTGCAGCGGTATATTGCTGCCACCGGCTGGCTTCTCCACCAGGCACCTCACCCACAAACTAGGTTCTCCAACCAGAGGGAAAGTGAACAGCACGTTGGACTGACCAGGACAGCAGTGAAAGTCCAGATCTCCTCAACTGACCTCTTCACTGGCTGCTAACCCCAGATCACCATGTACAACCAGGTGGTTGGCTCAAGCACTCGGTCTTCTTAGGAATGCTGTCACCCCATCAGGTCCTGGGTGGAGTGGGTCAAGGCATGGTTACATATAGAGAGGAGACCTCTACATTTGTGCTGAGACTCGCCCCGAGGACAGCTGAGGTATCAGTGTCTTACTGAAGATGGGTGAGTCACAGCGTGAAAATAACTGCCTGGCAAGCCACCAAATGCCAGGCAGTTTGGGGTTTGTGGATCCAGCCCTGGGATTACGAATCTCAGGATCTCAGACTGAGAGGGAATTTCAGGAACAGCCGAACCCTAGCAGAGGGGTTTGCTGTTCACCTCTTTCCAGACAATAGCAGGGCTAAAACCACCCGGCTGCAAACTACTGGAGTTGAAAATCGACCTCCTTCTCAACATTTGTTGACCCTCTTTCAGGGGCCTATAATATCTGCCTCCATGCATAGGGGTGCGGATATCTGGGGAGGAACACATGACCTTTTGCAGTGCACAGGTGACACACTGCTGGTCGTATTTACGAAGCCCTTGAGGAACACACCCTCAGTAGCTGCTGGGCCTCCTGTAGTTCAGTGAACTCAACTGTGAGACCTTTTCCAATGTTGACACAGCCACTGTCCTGTAAAAGGCTGTGACTGAGGTGCCTGCACCTGCTTGGAGCACTCTCTCCAAAAAAAAGGCACTTTGATTCGTGCCTGTGTTTATGTGGGAGACTCTCCACGGACTGAGCCATAAGGTCCCAGTTAAGGTAATTCTGTCTGGCAGCAGCAGTAGATAGTTTGCAATGAACATTTACAAACTGGCCAAGGAATATGATTTCTTGCACAAAAGATCCAGCCTTTTAAGGTTCTTACCCATGGGGCTGCTTCAAGCAGTCCTCGTGCCTCAGTCCTCCACTGGATGGACTCCGCAGCCCTGGACCAGGTGGCTGATAATACAGAAATGCTGAAAATGCCTGGAAAGGACACAGTCATGTCAATCGTCTCCAGTGAAGGTAGCAGTCACAAACACACGGGTTTGCCAGAAGTCTCTGGCTAGTTCCAAGAAGCCTTCATTTGTTTGCATTGCTAATCTACCAGAGACCGAGACTGCTTGGAGAGATAGCGAGCCTTTTGTAAGCTTTCTTTCACCCTGCTTCTGTTGGGATCTGCAGGACAGCAGCCATCGGAGAAGGTTTTGGGAGACTGCGCATTTATCAGACTGAGACAGCAGGAAATCGTCTGAGCTGGAGGCAAGGCAGCCCATGGAGCTAAGCGTGTGCTTTCATTCTGCAAGTCCTCTTGCTTGCCCTGTGGCTCCGCTGTCCGTCAGGGCTGGCAAACCCAGGGCCTCGCTGCAGCGGGGTCTGGACAGGCTGAAGGGATGCCCTCCTGAGGTTGCATGCCCACAAACTTCAGTGAATGCCGTGACACGAGGAGGGCATTGGACTCACAGATCATGTTGGAATCTCCCACTGCAAGAAAAATTTCTGTAAGGTTTTTTGGCACTCCCTTCTCATAGCAGAGCGAGGAGGGTAATCTGCATCGCCATATAATTTCAAGTCTTTACGGAAAGGGGAGCAGCATGAGGGTAGTATATGGTATATTGAGCACATGCCCTTTTCCTGAGTAGAAGCAGCACTGTTTCATACGCCTCATTGGCTGGAATGATTTCCTGAAGGAGGGGTTGCCTTTGGATCCTGGTATTCTGGGTTGCCATCCCACTAGCAGCATCCCAAAAGCGGCGTTTATTGAGCTAAGAAACTAAATCATCTCTCTTTGCTTCTTAACAAAGTCCTTCCTTAATAAATCTTTCCACCTCGCTTCCTTCCACACAGTGATGTGACAGACCAGCACCGCTCCCTGCAGCTGAGGATGCAGCTGCACTCGTATGGGCCCTGCAGCAAAGAGCATGGTGAGAAACAGAGTGCATGAGCGCAGCCACGCTGCCCTGGTGCTCCCAGGGCTGGAGCACATCAGATACCTGCGCAGCAGTGGCAGACGCGGGAATCGCTGGGAGTGGCTCCCGCATCCCTCCCTTTGGATTTTCCTTGGGCAGGAGTGATATACTACGATTAGTCTTCGGATTTCGTTACCTGTCACCCAGAGCTGCCCAAGGGAGCTGCTCCTGCTCACAGCAGGGTGGGTTTGCGGCGCATCCATAGCTGCTGGGAGCTCTCCAGGGGCAGCCTGCAGCCCCCTTTGGCTCTCATTCCGCTGTTTTTGCCATCATTTCGTTTGCAGTTATTCAAGACATGTCTGCCCAAATCACTCTTCCTACTGGCCAGAGCAAAACGCTACCTGCCCCAGCAAAGTAAGGTTTCACCTATTTTTCCTGCAGACCTTACTGATTAAAACCTTGAAGGGGTACCTGCAGGTGGCAGCCACTTTTTGTAACTGAATTCCCTCCACATGCTTATTTTATTGTAAAACTGCTACTAGCTGATTATAGAAGCACAAGCTTGTTACCTCGCTGGCCTGTTTCATTTTAGAAATGTAAATCTGGTGGACTTCTCACAATTACTAACTTTCTCATTGAATTAAATTCTTAGACAGTTTTATTGTTTCATTCTGCGGGGTTTTCCAGCATTTTCTTTGGCTGGGTCAGCGTTTCTAAACTGCCACTTGGATTTGATAAAAAAATACATGCCTCTGTGCGTCCCGTGCACACCCTGCCAGGCGCACAGTGGAAGCCCTGAGCCCAGGCTCCTCATCAAGTCCCTGCCCGGCTCTGTAGGATGCTTACAGATCTCCAGCGGGGCCTGTGGCACCAGGAAACCCTGTGGAGAAGCTCTGTACTCGATCTCAGCCCTCTCAGGGCCGTAGACACTTCCTTTAGGTTGCAAAGAGATGCTTCACAGACCTAAAGCTCCTTCTGAAGTTGAGCATTTTGGTCAGCACTTTCTGAGGTCCCAGCACCACAGCTGCATTTTGTCCTAGTTGTAATGGTTGTCCACGATATGGAATAGCTGTTCCCAGGCTGCGACGATCCTCTCTCACGTTGGCTTTCCCTGATGGAGACTCTCTGAGACTTGCAAAGTGTCTGAGGGTGCTGAGGGGCACTTCAGCCTGCATTTCCCATCTCCCAGAGCAAGGATGTACATGGTAGAGTACAAAGTACTGTCCTCTTGAAGCTGAAATATATTTCAGTTCTTTGGACTGGTGGGTGTGGATGTGGCAGTCACGTAGGAGAGGAGCCACATGATTCAAATTCAGTTCTAGCAGAAGTTAAAATGGTTTCTATTACACATTCCTACAAAGTTCGAAACAGATTAAGTGGTAATTAGATATCAGTAATTGCCAGTGGAATTAAAATCATAACATAGACCTCAATAACTGTGTTGATTTAGAAACGTCGACAATAATGAGACTACGCTGGTATCTGTAGAGCCCTAAGACTGGTGAAAATGAGCACGTCCGTGCAATGGAAGTGTCTTAAAGATATGCAAAAATGTGAAAAGCAATGCAGGGTGACTGAAAAGAGTTCTGGTTTGTTTTCTGTTTTTCTAATGATGAGTTTAGAAATAATTAGGCCTCAGTTTCTTCAGAGAAATCACTTCTCTTTGTTTTGTACCTATGCACACCACATCAGATCCAGTGGTTGGCAGTCACCTATATTCCTTAGCTGCTGCGCTAAAAAACATTCACCTAGTCACTACATTCTGGGAAGCATACCAACGCTGGCCCACAGACGTCCGCTTCTCCAAATATTTTTCCTTTTACATGACACTCCACCACAGACAGTTGTGGAACAGGTTGGAAAGAGGCATCAATCTGACCATAACTTCTGCTTCTGAACATATTTTGCCCCTCATCTGCAAGTGCACATGGAATATTTCTCTCCAAGAGTTGCTCCAGCTCCACTTTGAATATTTTTGTGCCTAACCTCATGCAGGGCTCAGACCTAGGTAGTCTGCTTTCCAAATGGTGTAATCAAAAAATAAAGTCAGCCATAAGTTAGTTCAGTGAAGGTCTACAGAGCCAGACTGGCAGCCATGGGGACAGGAATTTTCCATATACTAGGCAACACAGCACAAAGTGGCAATCCTAGAGCCTCAGGACTATCGCACCCCTTGTGACCGCACGCAGTCATCAAGGATGGCGTGACTTTGGTTATCAGACCGAAGCAACACTGACCTCTTGTCCCAGAACATTAGGAGCTGTTTTTCCTTTGGGCTGGTTGCCCCCTGGAAAGTGGGCAAAGACCCACTGGCTTAACACACGGTATCGCCCTCCAGTGGGTCTCAGCTTGGCGCTATCAACCCCAGACCCATAACCAAGATGTGCTAAACTGCTGGCCAGCTACCACCAGCCTCCCTCTCCTCTCTTTTTTGACTTCTTGAGTGTCTGTTTGTCCCAATATGGGTTCCCCCACCCTTCCGTCACTGGAAGGTTTAATGCTGAGTGAAAAACCACGAACAGCCTTTGAACGTGTTCTGCCAAGTCCCTTTACAGTACAATACTGGCAGGAGTAAAACACTGGGGCCAGGCAAATATGCAAGCTTCATAACATTAAAGAAAGCAGAGCAGCATGGTTATTGCATCATTCTATGGCTTCCCAGACGTTGTTGTTATTTTTTCATTAGAGCAACAGAACTGCACTTGGTGATTTTTGCTGAAGAGCCAAGGAGGCCCCAAAAGGCTGTCGACTGGAGAAGAGCATGCGGCAACTGGAAAGTTGAGCGGTTTACTGCACTAATTTTACAGCGCAGCCTTTACCAGTCTGTGGTAGAGGGAACCAGCAACATGATCTGTGTTCACATTTTTTTGAAAGAAGACTCATAGCCAAATGCTTAAAACTATTTGCTTGTTCAAGACAAGTTATTTGGAAATTTAACTACTACTGAATCAACCAACATTTTTCAACACTAAATCATTTCAATTCCATATCATATGTTTTTAATTTTATCAGCATCTGTAACTTTTTAATTAAAATTTTTATTAAAGACTTTTCTTTTTGCAGAAGCAGTACACAAATCCCCGGTTATTTTATCTGGGTATTAGAAGATGCCATTTCAGGGTTGGCCATTGGAGCAAAATTCTGCTGTCAGAGGCACCCACAGAATCCCAGGTGCTCTGTGTTGCTCTCCTGCATTCACCAAGCCTCTCAGAGAAATGAGGTGTGTCACAGCACGGCTGGACAAAAACTTGCCACCAAGATTGTGATGAACGATTTTGCCCTCCCCCCTCCCCCCCCAC
>Ga0065711_1044118_pt1 | contig 14300 bp, 4 predicted proteins | sample Hoacrofraction12_FD_59098 | JGI IMG/M metagenome (GOLD analysis project Ga0065711, IMG submission 59098) | Hoatzin crop microbial communities from Cojedes, Venezuela - Epithelial fraction 12 v2 (version 2) | ecosystem: Host-associated > Birds > Digestive system > Esophagus > Crop | place...
CCCAGGGAGGTTGTGGAGTCTCCTTCTCTGGAGATATTCAAGACCCGCCTGGACAAGGTCCTGTGCAGCCTGCTGTAGGTGACCCTGCTTTGGCAGAGGGATTGGACTAGATGACCCACAGAGGTCCCTTCCAAGCCCTACCATTCTGTGATTCTGTGATTCTGTGAATGTACACCAGAAAGCCTTGCTAATTATGGGGGTTTGACTCTCTCCAAACATCATAGAAAGCAAGGAGTGTAATCCTACCTGCATCTACATTTACCTAAGTGTTCAGCTCCCACATAGAGAAAAAGAAGAAAAGAGAAAACACAGTGGTTCATATTATTATCAGCTATGTATGCTTCAGAACAGTAAGCACCTCTGGTTGTTTTATTATGAGTTTCTTCATATTTTCTTTATCCAAATCCTTCCTGGATATGGTGACAGCGTGGTAGATTTAGCCTGTTGGAAATGCTGTAGTGAAACAGACAGGAGCTAGTAATCTGGGAAAAGCTGTTTTGATAGTACCACATCAGACTGAACAAAAATCAGCAGGCAGATGGGAAGGACCGAAGCAAGACTTAGCAGAATATCACAGAGCTGGCCACACTGGCCAAGACATAGGTAATCGTGGTCTCCTGCATCCACTTAATCGCTGCTATGATGAAAGCCAAAGTTAGAAGTGTAATTTTGAGGCTTTGAATAACAATATCGGGTTCCTCTACTCCCCCCAAAACTACTAATCATTGTAGTCAAGGTATTAAAGTCTTACTCAGCTTGGTTAACAGTATCATTCAACCTCGTGACAACTTTAAAATGAAGTTATGTATGAAACATGTTTATACCAAATATGACTAGCATCACCAGCTATCTTAATTCTATTGTTCCTAATCAGTTTATCATTAAGCTGTATGTATAAAGAAACTAATTCATCATTTAACTGACTTTTTTGTTCTCGTTCAGGCCACAGAACTTGCTGCAAGCCATATAATAAGCAAAATGGAGAAAGATTCTACATCTGTTTGTTGTAAACACCTGTTCCACCAGAGATTCCTTTAAACAAGCAAGATGTTTTATGCATACGTGTTCCTTTTGTTCCAAACTGACAGTAGAGTTATATAAACTCAGGTATTTCTAATGTATAATTCACATATTCTAACTTATTTCTTGGCTCTAGAACTCTAGAAAACTTGTACCCAATGTCTCTAAAATAATGATAAGGCACTGACATTGTAGTTTTTTCAGTACTTTTAATACTACCGCTCATCTTAAGAATGTAGTTTTACATTTCTAGAAATGTAATTCCCAATAATTTTTTTTTTTTAAATATGCATGCCTAGTTGTTTTGAGCAATTGAAAGCAAGGTATGTGAGTACTGGTACCACACCTTTACGGAGAAGGAAATAGCAAGTTTCCAACAATGTTGTAACTAAAGGGTAAAATATGCTAAGTGCTTTCAGAAAAAAGTTATCAGCAAAGTATTAGAAAAAGCTATAAAAACTCAAGCTTATGTATAAAGGCCTACAGCTCTCAGGTGAGCTAAAATTTTTACAGCAGATATAATAATAAATTTTATTAATTATTTACTACCTGAATCCTGAGCTTAAGCAAGATTTGTTGAATATGAAGAATTGTCCTTGTCTTCTGCATCGCTGCAAGGCAGAGATCTGTATTTACCACTGAATACAAAATACTTTGTAAAACGCCAATCCTCAGTAAAAAAAGCGGTTTAAGAGTGTCCTCTTGTGGCACTACAGAATAATCCATCAGAAGTTGTCTTGCACAGAAACACTTCTTAAGAATTGGATTCTGGTATTACGGGGTTTTTTTTTGAGGGGGGGTTTGGAGGTTTTTTTGTTAGTTTTCTTGAGTGTTTGTTTGGCCTTTTAAACAATACTAAACAAATATGTGCAAACAGGTTTGAATTAGACAGTTACAGTTTTGGACGTAGTTCTTTGAAGTTCTGTTGATTTGGGAATAAGCTTTTACACCAGTTCAGGAAAACACAATGCGAAAAGTCTCCAGTGTCACCTTTCCTCGCCACCCCAAGGGGATCGGGCTGGGTGGCCTCAGTGTTGGTGGAGCAGCGAGTGCGCAGACGTCTCGCTCACAGCTCTGCCATTGCTGGTGGTGCCCTTGCAGGTACATAAACACCTATATCTCCTATATATGCATTATATACATAGATGTATATATGACCATAGTGTTGTGTGCGTGAGATGTAGTGAAAGCAAGCTCCATTTAAGTGCTGGGCTGGGCTCATGTGGTTGTAGTGACAGTCTCACTGGCACTTTGCATCCCTCTCCATGCTGAGCTTGCCTTTGGTCATACCTCTCAGCCCCACTTAGAAACGACAAGCATTTATTATATGGTCATTCTCTGGCTGATGTAACTGCAACTTACACATTTCCAGCTTAGACAAATGAGAGACCTTTAGTCACTTTCTCCCCTGCCTGTCCGGTGCTTTTGAACTTCCTTTATGCCAAACACAAAGTAATCACAGGTGATTTTTAATTTGCTGCAGCAGTGCTGTAGCTCAGGCATCCCAGAAGTTATTGGAGACATTGGTGATGTTGTGCAGCATCACAGAAGGGAAAATCTGTTTGTCAAGGATTGATGGCCTCTGGTGTCCGTTTGCCTCCTTGATTGCTCCAAAAGGTCCTAGTGACACACCGTGCTGCCCTTCTGTGCAGGCAACTGCCCCTGAGCAGCGTGTAGTAGGAAGGGAGACCTCAAGTGTTTGATACCAAGTTGGAAGATTTGTCTGTAGGTTAAGGCGGTGCCAGAGAGTAGACGTGTAAAAAAAACAGAACAGAAATGAAGACAGTGCAGTTGTGTAGTGGATGAGTGTAATGCCAAGCTGAAATATTTCAACTATATGGAATTTTTTTTTCCTCAGCAATTGATTACTTCAAAGAGAACAAGGTCTTGCAGTGCTCTGGTGCAACAGTGTTTTGCACTGACGAGTTTGGTGTGAAAAGTTCCTGTCAGCCCTGTCGGTCTTCACATGGATAGTGCCAGTGCCTCTGCTGTGTTTCACTGGACGGTCAAAACTGAAAATTATGACCTTCATCAATTTATGTGGCCACTTCCTTGAACTTTTTTACGGGAAAACTATAATTAGTAAAATTGTCTCAGTGCCCTGTTACTCCCTGAAAAAACCTTGAGGTGATACAAAAGAAACAGTTCACTGAAAAGTTGCCCAAAGGGCAGAGAGCAGAATGCTGTGGAAACCTTCCTTGGGGTCCTCACACCCTATGCAGGTGTACTAACACAACAATGCACAGTTTCGAGGTCCGGGTAGTCTCAGAACCTAAAAGCACTGTGTTGTTACGATGTTGCCCATGGTCCTCCTTACCTGTGTACATCAGAGTTTCAATTTTGTTCTTTTTGCCTAGTTGGGAAGAACAGGATGTACCGGTAAAAACTAAGATTGTTTGATCTAAGCCAGAGGATTTTGGATTCAGACTTCATTTTAGGAGGAAAAAAAAATCAAATAATATTTGAGAGTTGCCCTTAGAGAAAACAAACAAGCAAAAGGATGTGGGAGAGGCTTGTCTTGAAAATTACTGTGGGCTGAGAACCTGAAAGCCAGGTTTCTGAGAACAGTTAGTGTGAAAGAGCATAGTATAATTTTCTTACCCATTCAGACAGAGTTTGCAAGTTCGCTTCCGTGTTACTGGGTGTTGTTTTGGTGCCCACATTATTTGTAAATTATTTGTGAATGCTAGTTATTTGCTTTATTTTGCTTTTTGTCAAACCCACAAGAGTCTGGGTTGCATTTCTTGCTGTGCCAGTTCACATTTTGAGTCAACTGCTTAGTTGTTTTTCTTACCTCTAGCAACTGGGAAAATGTAGAAATGCACAAAGCTGTTATTACTTGTGTGGTCTAAATTAGAAGTGGATAGTAGAAAGCAGTTGAACAGTTTAGAAATAAAAATATTTAGAAAAAAGCCCTTGATGTGCACAGCGAATGCCAAGTCTTAGGGTCCTAAAAGAACTATGGGGGAAGGAAACTTAGGCTGTAAAATAATGAGTATTTTCTTGGAAGGTACTTGAAGTAAGTTTTCGAACAAGAAGACCTGTTTCTTTGCACTGTCTCCCCTGTCTTCCATCTGTTATTTCCTGCTGTATCTTACATATGTAGCTTACTTGTGGCTGTAGGTGTGAATCGTCGAGTCTGCTGTATTTTACAAAATTGTGTGATAATATTTAATTTATTAAGCATTTAATTTGTTGCCTATTTGGTTATAGATGACATTCACGCTCTATAAATATTAGAGGATTTTTTTCCATGTTTTACTGATGGGTGCCATTTCAATTTGACTGTCCTTCTGACAGTCTTGTAGTATGTCACACTGGCTACTCTGCTGGAATCAGATGGGCTGTGCAGACTGCTTGGGTTCACTACAGTGGCTTTGCTGATGTGCACGTTTTTCCTGAGGACAGCAGGTATGCAAGAACCCTTTGTTAGAGCAGAGACTGGGTGGAATAATGTGCTTTTTCTTGATTGCTTTGATACCTGAACCTGTGTCCTCTGTTCTGCGAGCAGAGTAGCCAGACGGGGAGGAGGTGGAAGATCTGTGTCAGTAGTAAGGTCAATATAACCTATCTTGAACCTGAGGAATGATATCACATGACTTGTGAGTTCTGACTTATTCGTTATTTGCTTAATATGAGTCACCCTGCTCAGGTGAGGTACTTGGGCAAGGGACTAAGATCAGGGTGGGAACAGCAGTCCAAGAATATGCAGTGTTTCACCTAAATTCTTGATCATCTGCATCAGTTCACCTTAGTGGCTTTAAGCCTAGTGGAAGCCTCATATTTTAAGGAATCTGGCTTGCCTTGGAAGTGTCTGCTGTCAGTTTTGCCTTGGGAGAATTCATCTTAAGAGCAGGCTCTGAATGAATTTGTTTTATCAATTATATTAACTTGGAGAATTCATCTTTGGAAATACAAAGTTGGTCTTAGCTGTGCTGTCAATTCCATTGCTCCACTGCTTCTATGTTACTTATCATTAAAATTGTAATTAATTAATTTTTAGTGTATTTTATTGCCTTGTTTCCCAAAATAAAAAGTAGCAATATGAATCTGAGGGCTCAAATATGCAAGGAAAATACTAAAAATAACCAGCATCTGCATTCAAATGAGTGCTTCAGCCTGAAAGAGACATTGCTAATTTCCTTTGTATTAAGGGGAATTAATGATTACACAGGTGACCCCTCAAAAATGTTGTTCAGAGTAAGCCTTACGCAAGTTTTATTAATGTACTCAGTCACATGCGAGATCTTGTTATCAACATTTCCCTGTTTGACTGCATGGTCACTCTGTAAGACAAATGTTGGTGTCAAGTCATAAGAGAGAGAAGAGGACACCTTTTTATATAACCTAGGATATCTGTATTCTTGAAGTTAAGCATGTAAAAGGTTTCTTATAAGATTAAGGTCTATATCTGTAGACAAGTGAAAATGGATGGAGTAGATTTTCTGCTAGTTACATTATTGCTTCTTTTCATCCAGTAAGAGCCATACAGATCTAGATTAAAAGCAAAAAAAAAAAAAATTGTATCAACCTTATTGTGGCTTTTGAGTTTAAAAGCAAAAGTAAAATTCAAATATATTATAATTCTTTTTGAATGACACTTTGATTGCTAAATTTCATACTAAATGGAAATGTATATTTCATGTGGATTGAGGATATCTTGTGGCACTGCAGTATTCATCCAGGTGAGTTTGCTTGTGTTCCCCAAATCAGAGCTAGTTTAATTTTTCTGAGCCTTCACGAGTCAGCTGGGCCTTGGAAACAAACAAAACTACAGACTTCACATTAATATCACTGGAACTATTTTCACTGATCTCAGTCAAGCCAGCACTTCACCTTCAAGGTTGTTCGGGTTTCATGTGGCTTTAGCAGATCACACATTAAAAATATTATTGCAGAGGCATATGTGCATATATCAATGAGTTTGTGGAATACCTGACAGTATAAAAAAATATTCCCTACTGTAGCTCTTGATGATAGGGAACTTTACGTGTCCTACCCTTGGAATAGTGAGCTATGATTTAGGATTTTATTTTATAATTAGGTTTCATTGGTTTTTATTAGGCTTCACAGTTGCATTGCTGGCTAAATATCAGTTTTATTTAATACCTTACATTATGTTTCTACTCCAGAATGTTATTTTGGAAATAGTGTGTTTCATAGTTTTGTTTCTGTTGTAGTATTTAAATTTCTGACTGGTTTTCAAATCAACCAATAAAATCTTGTTTGCCAAGTGGCAAATGTAGGGATTTGGTAGCAAATTGGAGATTTGCATATTGTTGTATCTAGCTAAAAGATAGCTGTGAACACAATTGTTGTATCGAAGTAACAATAGAATACTGTATAAAAGGTCTGTTGCCTTTTAACCTGTTAAATTAAATATTGCCTAGTTTTTAATTTTCACACACCCAGAGCCTGTTTATCCGGATTAAAAGTAAATAAATAAAAATTGTTCCAGATATTTAAGAAAATAAAGGAACATTTGAAAGAGCTGTCTTACTTGCTATGAATACTTCAAACTTTGAGAACATTTGAAAATCCAGTGGAAAGATCCCAGTTGCACATATGCCCAGTTTTAATCACGTGAAGATTGTAATGGAAAAACCCATAATCTTCCCACTTTTTTCATGTTAGGCAGATAGCAGAATTTCAGTAAAGGATTACCACGCTTATGTCTTGATTTGGCATTCACTGAGCTCTTCATGTTGAGGGTCATCTTTGTTGTCAGTAAAAAATTTCCTTTACTGAGGGCAGGATCAAGCCTGCAGTCATTGTTATTACTAAATAGTAAAATACAACGGTATCTTCATTTAAGAATAAGTAATTTCAAATGGATTTTCATGTTTTGGGATTTTTACCCCACTATCTTATTGCTTTCTGATTTTTTTTTTTTTATTTTTTTCAAAAGCCCCAGTGAAAAAAAGACACCTCATGCTCAAGATCTCAAGTTCATACGGGCCAAACCTTAGCTTGCTGTGAAGAAAGAAAGCTTACCCATCCAAATGTTGACAACAAACCAGAATTAGCAGTTTCCAGGAAAAGATTTTGCATTCCATAATGAAGGCAGAAGAAGCTGGAAATCAATTTTCTGTGTCAAACAACACTCAGCCATCCAATGAGACAGTGAGAAACAATCTGCAATATCACATTCAGGAAAAGATCAGATAATAATTTTAGGTCCAGAAGTGTCTAGAAAACATGTAGGACAGGCTCCTAGTAAAACTCGCAAGGGCAATTGTCTATCAAGAAATTCACAGTTGTATCAGGAATATATCTTTTCTGAAGATTATGAAAGTGAGAAAGCACCAGTCAGCAAAATGGAAAAAAATAAAAATTCAGGCAGCTTTTGCTCTTTGTGGGCAGACAGCTTCAGTTTACATGTTGATGTGTGCAAGACTTCTTATAGACTTTTTACCATTTCATTCATGAGCATGGAGTGCACAAAAGAGTCCATCCCTATTAATTTCTTAAGAGAGAATTCATTACCATCTCAAAACAAGATTCAGTCTAATACTTATCAACAAAGAACAGTAATTATAGATAAATGGGAAGGAAAGGATCCTGAGATCTTCAAAGTTACTTTGGGCCAACTTCCAACTGCTGACCAACCACAAAACCTCAAGGAAAAATATTTTGAAAGCTTGGATGAGGGAGAAACAAGGCCAGACATATGTCACGCCCAGCCTCATCCTTCTGTGCGTAATGAGGATGACTGTTCAAACATGGGTACAAAGGAACCACATGAAAATACTAATACCTATTTTTTGACTCCCCTAATTGAGCATTCTGATGAGAACTGTGCAGAAAGAATTGCCCTGACAGAGATTAAAAGCAGATCTTCAAGGGAGACCATACCAAAAAAGTCTCCATATAGGTCTCTTCATTCAAAAGAGAAAATACAAAACATTTTTGTTCTACTTGGTTGGAAGGCAATGTTTTCTTCAGAAAAAAAGACCAACAGCAGTGGAAAACACAACCTAGGATAAAAGGATATACAAGATAATAAAGATGATGAGAAGAAAAATTACACTTTTCTCACAAAGACTGACATTTTCTGTGCTTGCAAAAATATTATAGATAGCATCAAGGGACAGGCTCTCTCTTCTAAGGTAAAGGAAGTTTTTAAAGTACAGACAAGTCAGAAAATAAAAGAAAGATTTGAAGATGCAGAAGAGGAAGACAAAACGTCAGAAGCAAAAAAATGGATTAGCATAAAGCGAATAGATAGTGCCATTACTGAATCAAGTATTGACAGAATTTCTGGTAGTAAAGTAGTGCTACAATCACTTGCAGAAGGTTCTGCTGTGGAGCAGTGGTTTGATGCTGAACTCAGGAGACTAGTCTCAACTCTCCTAACACAAATTTGAGCAATGAATGTGGCTATACTCTGCTCAGTCTATCAGCAAACTCTGGGAAATATGATGTGGAACAGCACACTGATGAGCAGAAAGAAAGTGTATCAAATCAGAGAAGTACATCTACATAAGTTTTGAAAAGCAACTTAGGTGGGGCACCCAAAGTAAGAAAAACGTTATGTTAGAAGGCTGAGCCATTAAGTATAGTTCACAAAATGAGTGTTTTGAGTAAATATTATTTCTGTTTGAGGATGGTGTCATGAGAAATCTTCAGGTCAAAGAAGGAAATGGACCATCTTTCCTCCAAAGAGAAAATGTATTCTCTCAAGAGACTACATTTGCCAGACATCTTGAAAATAAGTGGTTGAACAAGACAAGATGAAAGAAACTAGCAATGATTATAGATCATCCAGCCTAAATTTTATTAGTAATTGAAAGATTGATGACATGGAACAAAAGATCATACCACTTGAAGATAAGAGCTCTTCAGCAGAATCTGCTGTAGAATGTATTTTTTCAAAGCTTTGGGATAGTCCTGAGTTGAGTAATAAAATAAACCAGAACACGTGACAAGTTCAGATAGGTGAAGAATTCCTAACGTATGCTTAGCTGCTTATTTTCACTGTGTAAATAATCATTGTTAATAGGTCTGCTAAATAGAAGTCATGTATTTTGATACGACTATAATTGATTTTGTTATAAGTACACTTTGCTACTGTCTTTAATGTGGTAGTAGGAATAATTGCATTACGCTGAAACCCCAAATATGGGTTTTAATGCAGCATGATGTAGCGGTGAACTATGAAACTGTGCTTAAACAATGCAGTTGTCTTACAGTAGAGGAGAAATTTTGCTCACTCCTTGTTAATAGCTACACCCATCAAGTCTGGCGTTCAATAAAAGTGTTTGGTAATATTTGGCGTTGTCACGTAGTTTAGATAGGAAACTCTCTGGAACAGAAGTCCTTAGAACAAAAGTGGCTGATCCAAGGAGGCAGCAGGAACACTCCAGACTTGCATAGTCTTCATACACACATGGGAACCTGAAGCCAAGGTTGGCTTACTTTTTTAGTTTATATTCCTTACAAGATATTTCTTATCTTTAGTGACTATTCCAGTGAGGTCTTTAATTACAATTTTTAACACTGCAGTGTCCTTAATCTTTATCTACAGCTTTAATATTTTTCTCAATTTTTAGTGTATTGCCTTAAGGTTATAATGGTCCTGAGAGTGATCTAATTTAACTCAAAGAAATCAAGTTACAGTTGTCAGAGCTTTGTTTTAATATACTCTCCAGTGAGGTGGTAAACTATGATGAATACATTCTTTTAGTCAATGTTTCTATCTGTTTGAAGCACATCCATAAATAAGACAAAATAATTCCTGTATTGTTAGTATACCATAAGGCCTCCATAATGTCTGTGGTAAATTTGTATTCAAAGGCCTCAAAACTTCATTACTCTTGTTTAGAAGACAGATACATTTTTAAGAAGGAATAGAAATAATAACTATTAGAAATAGAAAGCTTGTATACTTAAATAGAAGAGATTGTTTAGCATGGATCGTATTAGCCTTTACAATAGATGTAAATCCGATATAAAATGAGTTTAAAACAAGAAAAATTTTGAAGTAGCTGACCTAGAGATGAATGAAAATCAAGCCTGCTGAAGGAAAACAGTGAGAGAAAAGAAAAATTTGGAAAACAGGTGAGGAAAAGAGTACTGAAAAACTATTTAAATAACATATTTTTCTATTTCCACCTTCATTATACACCTTCTTCTAAGGTCACTTACAGCACCAGAAAATTGAGTGCAAGTCAACTAGCCAAGCCCTTCTGGGCTGGTGCGTTTTGAATGTTCCTGTTTTCAGAGTGCATGGGAATTGGCTGAATACATCTTGTCCTGTCTTCTTCTTGTGACGTGCTTGTCAGCATCCTCACCAAATTATTGCCTGTAAGAAGAAATAATGAGAACTCTTCTGAAGTATACTATGTCAGAGATCATATCCCTAGGTGAGCAGTATACTTGCATTAACATTTGATTTCATTTGTTGTATAATGCTAAAATGAATCCAACGATGCTCTTAATAACAGTTGTCTAACAGATGACTGTTAGTATAAATGTCTGATTATGAAATTAGTATAACAAATGTAACAAAATTTTGGGTCTTCTGATACTTACATTTTAATGGGAGGAATCTGTATGTAACTCTTCAAAATAGTTAACCAATGAGAACTAAAAAATAGAATTTTACTTGCTTTCTTTGAAGAGGTCATGAGTATGATAATGAATTCCTGAAATCCTTGATACGCCTGTTAGGCTAGTTCCACATTCCTTATATGGATTTGCACCTTATTAAATTATACTATCTATGCAAAGAGGGACCAAATTATTAAGGCATGTACTATACTTAGTACATTTGTAAAATACTATTAATACGATTTCTGTTATGTTTTTTTCTTCAGTGTATTTTAGTAGTATATTTGACAGTCCATAACAGCTAATGCTCCATAGTATGCTTATCAGCATACTCATAGCTCTTGATGAAGAGCAAATGAAAATAAAGAACTAATTTAATGACAATTTTTTCATTGCCTGATACAGATCACACAATGTCCAAAGACCAGTTTCAGCTGATACAAACAAGGTGTTTAATGACACGTATCAGAATGGTCAATCTTCAGGCAGGTGAATCAATAGCCATTAACAACACAAGACTCCTTAGGCTAAATGCATGGCTAAGGCAACAGGGTGTATCTGTTCATAATGTGCCAGAGTAAATGTATCTGCTGTTGCATATTTGTAGATAAAATACAAATCCTGATCAATGGCTAGGTAGCCTGTAACTCCTGCTGATGAGTGTGAGACAAATCTCAAGGTTTCAGAATCTACATTTTCTCATGGTTTAAAATGGCCCTGTAACCCTATTAGGAAGGATGAAAATAGATTTCAATTTTTTAATATTTTAATTAAAAACAGAAAAAAAGCATGGCTTTTCAATGAAAGGGGAAACTAAGTATTGAAATACCTCATTATTCAGTTTACTTCTTTCTGTTCTACTTCTCTGAATGAGTGTCATTAAATGTGATGTTCTGGTAGCTGCAATCCCACTTTCAAGTAAACAAATATTATAAACTAGGGAAAAGGAAGCATAGAATCGTCTTATCAGCCCAGAAAGTTTAATTGGATTGCGTATATGCCTAGGAATACACATCAAGTCCCGTATAACATCCCACAACTTGGTGGTAATCACGTTGTGTTTGTTTCTTGCCGCAGAATTTAGAGCCTGTGGGTCTGTGTTGTTTACTACCCTTCCCTTATTTCTGATTATCTCTGCCATCTGGTAGACAGTTACTGAAAGCTTGACTCAGCCACTAAATGCACAATATCTTTGAAAACTAATTCAGAAGGTTATTTCTACATGTCATCTATAAGCTCATTTTCTTCTTGCCTTGCACATGCTCCTACTTCTTCACTCTTTATACTTGTAGAGAGACGTTATTCTACTATCTACATCTCATTGCTGAAGGGCTTTCACAAAGAGTTGTGCTTTGTGCTTTGCTTTTTGGTTTAAACATGCAAAGTAGTGTCATTCCATTTCTCACGAGATGACCTAGAGCAAGCGTTTTATTGTTCACTTTTGGAGATAAGCCTTCACAAAGAGTGAAAATCCGCGCACTTTTTGAAAAACTGAGAGAGTACATAGTCCCCTGGCTGAATGTAGAATCACAGTCATTGAAGTAGGGGGACATCTGGAGACTGCCTCCTGTAGTGTCCCTGCTCAAAGAAGGGGCAACTAGAGCAGGTTGCTCAGGGCCATCTCCGTTTGGGTACTGAACGTTTGCAGTCGGTCGCCTCCATGACTTGGTCCAGTATGACCATGTCTTTCCTATCGTGGGAAGCCCAGAGCTGGATGCAATTTTCCAGGTGTGTCTCACCAGTGCTGAGTAGAGAGGAGGGATCACCTCCCTTGACCTGCTGGTGGTGCTCCTCCTAATGCAGCCCAGGTGGCAGCTGGCCTTCTTTGCAGCAAGGGCACAGTGCTAGTTCATGTTCAACTTGTTTTCCATAGGACTACCAAGTCTTTTTCTGACAAGCTGCTTCCCAATTGGTTGGCTCACAGCTTGTTCTGGTGCACGTTGTTATTCCTCCCCAGATGCAGGATGTTGCCTTCCCCTTTGTTGAAAACCATAAGATTCCCATTTACCCATTTCTTCAGCCTTCAGACACAGCACAAGCAACCAGAATATCAACCAGATAGATCAGGATTATTTGTGTAGAAATGCTGAATTCCTTATGGAAAATTTAGAAGTTTGATATTGATCCTGTTTGCGCAGTGGTGACAATGTACATATTTAAAGTTTTGGTAGGGTATGTCAGTGCAGCTTGACCACTGTGTATGTATTTCTTTGGCTTCTTTTTGTAATTTTCCTTACTAAAAAACCAAGAAAATTTCTCTTAACTCTGGGATTTCAAACTAATCTGTCTTTCTTCCACGGTTCAATTCCAAATATAGTCGAACTTCGAAAAAGAAAGTCCAGACTACTGAGAGAACAATGTATTGGGTAAACATGTACATTATGCTTAGCTATGTGTTCAGCATACAACATCTGACCTGAATTTTTTCAAAGCCACAAATCAGCCTTTAGATTTTTTTTTTTTTTGGGGGGGGGAGGGCTATTCTAAATATTCTCGCTTTGGGATTGCAGAGGCAGGAATGTCAAAGTTGACTCGAAAATGATAACAGCATGGTCTTTATTTGCAAAACTGTTCTCTAACTTACTCTTACAAAATAACTGTCTTCCAGGGTGTGGTAAGCAGTTTTTAAGGTAGGGACTAGTGATCTTACTTCCAAGAGCCCCTGGTTCATGATTTAGAGCATGTTTCTTATTCAGGAAAGTCAGATAACATTAAAATAGACCTGAAGAACAAAAGAAAAATGCTCCTCTCTCCAGTATCTGACTTGCATGCTTATTTGCTTGGACAAGAATTGATGGTTAGAGACTGTATTGTATTTGTTTGTTATGCCTTGCATACATGTAGCTTTAATCTACTTTTGAAGCAATAAAGGTAATAGTGACTTCTCAGTGTGGCTTCTTCTGCCTGATGAGGTGTGGATATGCATCTTCTCGCTGCTGTCTCATAAGGAACTTTCAGAGATTGCTCAGGTCTGCCACTGATTCCACTGGCTTGCAAGTGATAGATTGTTTCAGAGGTACATTACAATATCTGGATGAAGATCAGTAAGCAGAAGGGGGAGAAGTCCACTCTGGTGGGAAATAATAAATGAGAACGCTAAGACACTCCCTAGTAACCACTGGTAGATATGGAATACTTCTAATGACATTTTTATGTTTCAGTCAGGTAACTATTTAGAATCTAAATAACTTAATGTTCACAAATGTTCAGGCCTAAATTTTAATTTGGCAATACTGGCCCAATTCTATTTGTGTTAGAAGTTTTTGTAGAATAAAAGTCTGCGAATATTGTATTTGCTCAAAAAATAAGTGCTGTTAATGTTGTACAGTCATTGTTGTAAAGTTTACCATTGAGAACTGGTGTGAATGTTTTCAATTTCCTTCCCCTCTACACTGCCCTAGTGAGGACCCATCTAGAGTACTGTGTCCAGTTCTGGGCTCCCAACTTCAAGAAAGATGAGGAGCTACTGGAGACAGTCCAGCGGACGGCTACGAGGATGATGAGGGGACTGGAGCACCTGTCCTATGAGGAAAGGCTGAGGGAGCTGGGCTTGTTCAGCCTGAAGAAGAGAAGGCTGAGAGGGGACCTTAAAAATGCCTATAAATATCTCAAGGGTGGGTGTCAGGAGGATGGGGCCAAACTCTTTTCAGTGGTGCCCAGTGACAGGACAAGGGGCAATGGGCACAAACTGAAGCACAGGAAGTTCCGTCTGAACATGAGGAAGAACT
>Ga0065711_1007705_pt1 | contig 14299 bp, 4 predicted proteins | sample Hoacrofraction12_FD_59098 | JGI IMG/M metagenome (GOLD analysis project Ga0065711, IMG submission 59098) | Hoatzin crop microbial communities from Cojedes, Venezuela - Epithelial fraction 12 v2 (version 2) | ecosystem: Host-associated > Birds > Digestive system > Esophagus > Crop | place...
CAGCCATTCAGCCAGTTCTCAATCCACCTCACTGACCACTCATCCAGCGCACTCTTCCTGAGCTTCCCTAGGAGGATGTTATGGGAGACAGTGTCGAAAGCCTTGCTGAAGTCAAGGTAGACAACATCCATAGCTCTCCCCTCATGCCATCGTAGAAAGCTATCAGATTGGTCAAGCATCATTTCCCCTAGTCCCTAGTGCTCACTCTTTCACTTTTAGTTTAGGGAAAAAAGTAAGCTTAATTAAAGTAAAAAAAAATCTGTAACGCATAACATGTAATTTAAAGTATTGACTTTTCAATATTCAGCACTGTATCCTAAGCAGGTCCTAATTTTGACTGAACAGCAGAAGATCCTGCCGGGTTCATTTCAGGCTGCAGGCATTTGATACTGAACTGACCTCACAGTATTTACATTCCCCTTCGGAAAATTTGGCATGCAGTCCGCCTGGGGAAGATCATGCCTAACACTACTTGAGCTACCAGTGCCAGAAGCAAGCAGAATAACAGCGAAAAGAGCAGGGTGAATGATAAGGGCACATATATCGAAATAAAATAAAAAGAAGAGAAAGAGAAGGTCAACCAGCAGAAGAAAAGAAGAATTAAAGAGACAACAGTTGGAGATAGGGACTTATTAATATCGGAAAAACAGCTAATTTTTTTTTTCAAACTGTGAAAACTGCTGTTCCCAAAAAGTGCAGACAGGCTCTTCAACTAGTAAAAAGAGCATTACCTCAACTCAACGAAAATAAACTAATCGGAAAACTTTAAATATTTGTCTCTGCTCAAAACAAATGAACTGCTGCCAACTACAGTTTTGTCTGCATAACATTTGAGTTCTCATTGTGGTGGTCATATCTATGTCAAATTTGGATAGAAAAAAGAATAAAAGTATAAAAATCCCCAGTAAGCTCTGCTTTTGATCATTCCCACTACAGTTGTAACAGAGGTATCTATTGAATCCAGCAGTTAAATCGAATCCAAAATGTATTCACCTCCATTCATTACAATTTAGGTCACTATTGCTGCAAAGAAATTAGATAGGAATAAAACAGCCAGTCAGCAAATCCCACCCCTGTTTTTCCCAGAAGTACTTATCGCATCTCCAGACAAGTGAAAAATTATGTTTGTTCCTTACAGAATCACTCTGCCAGCCACATAATCTCCTATATACCAGGCCTGGTGAAACTGTACAAGACAGGTTCTGAACCAACTCCAGATTAATTTCTTCACCTCATTGAAGTATTAAATAAAAACCCTAAATTACCATAACTTCGTTGAAAAGCCTATTTCCAATTGCCGAAGGCAATTTCCAAACAAAGGCATAAAATAACTGAAATGCAAGAGTTCTTGTAGAAGTTAATGTTGATTGCAATACCTGTCTGAAATGACAGTACCTTCAATCCTTATTAAAAGTTTGAGAAGTTTCTGCCTGCTTTAATGACTTACAAATAGCATCACTGAAAGTCAAAAAGAAAAACCAACTCTGCTACTGAACAACAACTGCAAAAGACCCTCTCCCCCTCTTATTTAAAACCAGGATGCTAATAATCCCAATTCCTCACCCTGATGCAGTCTCTCAGGTACCCCAAGCTCAAACCATCAAGGGCTGTGAAACACAACCAACCCCACTTAAAAGCTAATAGGACATCACTGCTTTCATCAAAGATTTTTTTTCTACGCATGTCTCACTTCATGTAGTTCTTTCCCATCTACAAAATTACAAGATTTGCACATAACTTACATATTTGAGCTCAAAAATGTTTTGAAGCATCAGGCACCCAAACACAAGATTATAACGAAGAGGATAAAGCACTGGTATTTGAATTGACTGCTGAATCTGATAGCACTTTTTGTTGTTTTAAACCACAAAGTGAGCAATCAGAGGCAACAGAAATCCTGAATTTCTTGTTAGACAGGTTTGGCACTTTCACCTGAACAAAAACCACAACAGAGTGAGCTCTATTCTGAACCCTATTGCAAAATCTGTTTCGTGTTTAGCTTAGGCTACAAGAATAAAGAGCAATTAGGAAAAAGTTCAAATTTTTTCTTATGTCTGGAAAACTATATACTTTGACAGTGAAGCAAAATGCAAGTGATTCATGTAAGAAATCTGAAGTGGGAGGTCCTTGAAAGAGGCATAAATCACAATGCATAATATAGATTATACGCACACACATATATATTTAAAAATAAAAACCCACTACTGGCAGTAAGAAGGCCAAAAGGATACAGTTTCATTTCATTTATATTTAAACAGAAGTCACGTTACCCATAATACTAGGTATCACTTGTCTAAATAATTCCAAGACTTTACCTTTTATGCTGTTTACCATGTACTATGTGTTGCACTCAGCTAGAAAATTACACAGATTTAATGGTTTTGTTGTCAATGTATCTGCTTTTAAGAACAAAACTTTTCTTAAACACTGTTTGTGGCATGGAAAGTCCTAACCTAGGAAAGTTTTAAATTCGATTTCCAGAAAAAAAATCTTTAATTTAGTAATTGAATTCTCAGACAGGAGCTGCAGAAAAAGAAATACAAGGCTCAGTACAAAATGATATAGAAGTCTAACTACCTTTCCCAGTAGTGCTACCACAATTTGCACTCGGCTTCCTTCTAGTCTCATTTCCACACTACTTCAAGGCAAGGTTTATTCAGTGGCCTTGTCAACTGTCAGTTCATTTTTACCCAAAGCCAAGCAAAAGGAGGAACAGAAGCAGGAGACAGACTCCATGGCAGAGATCAGAACACACTAGCGTGTAAAGGTTCATCAGTCTGGTGTAGTCTCTAGGTGTACTTGCATAAAGAGATAAGAAATCCTAAGTCAGTATATTTTACTGACCACCTACAGACAGATGGCCCAATAGTCCCAGTGACGAACATAAGTATTTAGGCTCCCAAACTCTTCAAATCCATTCTACAACAGTTTTCATAACTACCTCCTGCCTGATCAAAGATAACTTTAGTGACTTACACTCATAAAATTCACTATACTAGAGATATTCCTCTCAGGTGTTCAATTTTGCCAACTAAAAATTTATTGGTTGAAAAGTCAAATGCTTTTGACTCTGCAGATACAATAAAGAAGATGGCTCAATTAATAAAAGCTAAAATTTTACTAACTGAAAAAAAAAGTAACATTTCTGAGCTTTCTTAACGAAAAACATCTCAGTGTTTAAGACCAGGTAAGCAATGGAAGATAGAGACTGTACCGTAAAAGATATTTAAGATCAGAACAGACTATATGAATTTTTAATGATGTTTAACTTGCATCATTATTCTGATTAAAATTGTTAAATGTTTGATGTTATGACATTGATTGCTCAAACATATATTTTTGTTTGTAATTTTCATTTTCAACCTTCTGTACGGAACTTTACCAAGGATTTCAACCAAAAAGTTTTAAAGTTATCTAGAGGGTTTTCTTTACACATGGAAGAATACAAAAGAAAGTAGCCTTACAAAACGGTACATAAAAACAATCAACCAACCAACAAAACCCCCAACACTCTTAGCCAGCTTTACTCTCTCCACCAAGAAACCAAGTTACCCTTTTTGACATTTGGATTAAAACATTTTTTCTCTTCCCCATAGGTATTTGGGAGCACCACTTGTTCATTCTTGTTGCTTACAACATTTTATTTCGAAGTGAACTTTGTGTCCTTCTTATAAACCAGGTTTACTGAAAAACTTCAAAGATGATACATCACCTATTTTTTACACACCCCACAAGCTATTTTCAAAAATAATAAATGTTGGACATTGGTCAGCAGCTGCATAACCCATAGACTTTAACACAAAACTAGAGAAAAAAAAATAAAATGACAGAATTATGCTAGTAGTACAACTCAGATAAAAGCATCAAAAGCTGTATTTTTTGCAGGATATATACAATTTCAGTAGTCCTACTGAACTGAGTTGCAAAGAATATAGGAGTTTCCACGAAACAGTGGAACTGAAAGATGGCATTTTAAATCAAAACTTTCACTAGGTATTCTCCTTTCAAACACCTTTGTTTACTAGGATCCCTCTTATGTGGTCTGACACACTGAAATGTTTCCAGCTAATAAAGCACAAAATTAGTTCTTTAAGGATTTGTTTCTACTAAATGCGATTTGTAATAGATTCTGGAAGAGGGAAAATAAAGGGAAGCTCATTTTAAAGGATAAGTTGCTTGGCAATATACCTTTCCTTACAAATAATTGATCTTACTAGGTCACAGTGGAAAAAGCCATGAAGAACTAAGTTTCTGAAGCCTCCTGAATATGCAAGTGTTTTTTAATTGTTTATATAAAGCTCTATGACCATCACAGGCCGCAGAGACATTCAAAACGCTGTCTAAAAGCTTTTTTTTCCACTTCACAGATTTCAAACAAGTATTCAACTCAAGTTTTATAGGTCCAGAGCACAAAGCTGCAACTTCACAACCAACCATTTAGGCAGACCTCCCCTGTCCTACCCAGTACTGGGAAGTCGGAATCCTTCCCAAAGAGCTTTACTGGAGTGCCTATGCTATCAAGTTCCCACTCCCAAACCACTTCTTCTGAAAGTGGCTGCTGATGCAAATTCTTCCCCACCAACACTGCTGTCAGAGAATACCCTCCCTTCAACCAAATGCAAGAGAAATTAAAGTGAACAGAGAGAAACAGCCGTCTTCCACATCCAAAAGAAAGAAGGCAATGGAAGGAGAGAAAAGGGCAAGTGTTTAAATTTAGGTATTTACTTACTGAAACACAGCAAAACACACACATACAGGCACCACGTTGGCAGAAATCCCAGCAGTCAGGGCTGTGGAGCTTTGCTTCCAGCCAGCATTTGCCTCAAGCTTCACAGGAGCTTTCTGCCTCTCTCACACACACACAGAAGCGTACTGAAGATCACTCTGAACTGCCAACCAAAGTGTATCTCAGGCTTAATGAAAGTGTAACTCATTATAATAAGAGCCAGTGTAACATAAACATATGCAGGAAAAACAGGCTTAGCACAGCACCACAACAGATGCTAGTTTTGATTCAGTGCAACAAAACACTTGCAGACCACAGAAAAAATTGTGTGCAATTCCTTTAAATAAAAGCAAAGCATATTGTGCGCCAGGTAAAATTTTGACGCATAAAAGTTTTACCAAATAGTTGCTACAGCAAGTAGACTTCTCTGTTGGCAAAGTTCACACGGTGCCTGCCAGTTCAGGTATTTCTGTCAGTATTCCTCAGTTCCAGGTACTGCAGGACATGGGTACTGAGACAGGGAAGAGAAAAAGAACCTGTGCAACACCCTGACATAACAGGATGAGGAAATACTCGTACAGGTTCCAAAATAATTCTTAGAGAGCACATCAATTCAGTTATCTTTTCTCCCAAAGGGAGGAGGGGTTGGGAAAAAAAATGCATCACTATCTTTATAAAATAATACAGCAGCCACCTACATAAAAAGTTACGATTGATCAGCATTTCCTTTGCTTTTCACCACCCTTCACACACTGTAGATATTGAAAATGAAAGACCACAGAAGAAATCACTTCGCAGTAATAACATCCTAAAGCATATATTAGCTTTATCTGCTATTATTAACCCCATCACCAATTAAGGCCAAAGTTAGGGAAGAAATATTAACACTTCCAAAACCAAGCATCCAAAACTGGGAAAATTAACTTACTAATTTGTTTACAGATATCAAAAAGCTTGAGTGTCTTCAGTGTCTTTCTCATGGATTTCAACATTTCAAGTACTAATCTACATATAGTTTTTTAAATTTTTTTAAATAATCATCCATTTATTCTTAAAAGTGTCTAAAAGCTTGGTGACAGTTTAAAAAAGAAATAAAAAAATCATTAAGTTCCCTCATGGTTTGAAGTCTATCTTAGTAAAACTAAAGCATTCAAGGTATTACCCAATTTAGAAACACACTTCAGGAAAGAGACATCTCAAAATATCAACCACAGATGTCACAGTCAAAAAGAGACTTTAAAAGCAGTCATTCCTAATGTTCATATTTGATACTCTACCTGCCAGACTAACTTTGAAACAGGTTCATAAGCCAGGGGTAATAGGCCCTGCCAGACCTGCACACGAGTCAGACAACATGTTTTCACAGGGTGAACTTTTGCCGCCCTTCCCTCTAGGAGAAATTCCATCGAGTTGGCTCCTAGGAAATCAGCTCCCACCCCTACTCCTTTTACTGACTTCCCACTGCCACCGCTCCTTTCTGCCTGGTTTAGCCTCCACTCCTCCCCCTTCAGCAACTACTCCCACCTTTTCAGCCTTCGCCTTCAGTAGGCCACTACCTCCATCCTCTTCCCACTGCATCACCCCTATAAGCTGCTTTTGGACGCAGTCTCACCTCTCCTCCTCTGCCCCACACTCGTTTCTTCCTATGTCTAGAATCCTTCCACCTCCACACCCAGCTTCAGCACTGCGGTATTTTTGGTTCTTGAAATACTTAGTGGAATAAAGAAGTAAGTGCTGAAACAGATAATAAATTTGCAGGCGTTCCTAAAGAGTTCTCCTTTTCTGAACAGCTTTGCTCACCACAAAGGTAAAAGGCACAGGTTAGTTCGTTGTAATGTTATGTCCCAGTTCACTCATCCAGCCATATGCCACTATTGGACCTAAGAGTCTTACCACGTAAAAACAAACCAAATGAAGGCCAAGAATAAACTTTAGTCTTTCCTTGATTTTAGTAAAATAAAGGTTAGGGGTAACAAGAAAAGAGCTAGATTTCTGTGAGGAATGCTGTGATTCTTACTGTTGGAGGAAAACAGTCTGATCTGTTCCTATTTTTTTCAAATTCCATTCTTCCTTTCAAGAAAGGGCTTCTCTGCAAATGTAAGTGGTCGTTCTTCAGTTTTTCTGGAGACAGTCTCAGGTGAATGGAGAGGATTTTTAGAACAACAAAGGTTCAAACATAAGCTGAATTCTCAATGAGCACAGGTTTATTTTAGTAAACAACAGAAACTCACAGCTGAAAAAGATCTTCTCCCTTTTAATCACTTCATAGATATTTCTTACCTTCCCAATTTTCAAGCTACTTGCCTACAATAAGCAAACTTGCATTGATGAAAGCCTCTATAAAAGTACACAAAATCTCTATTTGATGCAAGTGACCTCAGCTTTGGCCTGGGTTTGCCAATGCCTTGCTTCAGCAAGCAACAGGCAAAAATTGCTCTGATAAATACAGAAGAAGGTAAACTTCAACACAAAACCCTAAAAATGAAACTTTAATTTTCTTAATTCTTTAAGTTTTTAAGAACTTTTTCAGTCAGCTGCCCAAAAATTATTGGTCCTACAGCAGTTAAGAAATATCAAATTCTAATACTCAAACAGTATATTTAAGCATACACCTATAGAAGCCAAACTAGTCATACCAATGCAAAATTCCTCAAATATCATCCTTGGACTGATTTTTAAAACAATTTTATTTGGTAAATTAATTACCCAAGTAATATAAACCTTTTTTTTTTTAAATCAATACAAAAATCCTTACATATATTCAGAACCACTGAAATGAAAGAGGAGAAAAGGCAAGAAAAGTAAGCTAATGCCTGAGTTTAGATAGTCAGGTGGTTTTAACCAGCAATAAGGGTTTCTTAAACACATGCATATAAATAAATACCGACACATGCATACACACGGAGAAAGACGTTTCTATGTCATTTTACAGCACTCAAAGCCAGTAGCTTGGTGCCTAATGACTACGTAGTCATCACAAGGTACTGACAACATCAAGTTGAAAATTCTTATTGATCTTAATAGGGGAGGAGTCTGAAGCCCATGACTAGATAAGTCTGCTCTATTGACAGGTATCCTACTGTGATCGTCATGTATCCTTTTGCACTTAGAACTAACGTAACTTAAACTTCCCATTCTACTATCCAGCTTAAGCCTGTTTTGAGGACAAAGCCCTTAACTTCTCAGAGATCAAAGAGTGCTCAATACACTAAGCATAAATAACTAGTCCAGTGAAGTATTCTAAGCAGAGCAAAAGAAAATTTCAAATTTTTCAGCATACCGTGCCATCATTTTCAAACTGAGGAGTCTTCCCATATCTCATTTTACTTCATAACACGGAAGATTCAATAGCTAACTTGTAGTAAATTAATTATTAAAAGTTATATTTGAATGTGTCAATCCTACAGTCATACAGCCTTATATACCAGCTAAAAGTTTAGTTATTGTATAAATAAGACTACACCCAAACCAAGCATTATTTTTCAGAAAAGTTTACTAACAGAGCTCCCATCAAGTGATGAGGAGGGGCTATCTGTGCACATTTCTAACACTAAGTAAACAGAACCAGACTTTCTCAGTCCCAAAGAGACAAAACTTTAACAATGTAACCACACCTCATGAAAACATATACAATATATTATGGCATTGCATTTTTTTTTTTTTACTTCAAATAACAAACAACACCTTTTGTTATTTGCATTTACAAGGGATGGTGAGGATGTGGGGGAAGTATTCCATCATTACCAAGTATTAGAATTCTGCTACTAATCCAAAAAAACTGCAAAAAAGGTCAAAGTCCTAGCAACCCTATACAAAAACAAAACCACATTACGCAATGGAAACAACTCCGTATCTATCCCTGTTTCAGAATATCTTTACTTTTTAAAGCTAGAATAAATTCAATGTCATGGGGGGGGGGAAGTGTGTAAAATAGTCACCATTAGGTATTTACTTATTCTGAAAACGAATGTACACATCCCAAGAAAAATACAGTGTCCTTTAAAAATAACTGCATTTCAATGCAGCCTGTATCCTGAGTCATTTGTCTGAAACGCCAATGCAAGGAACGTTAAGATTTAGCTGACGATTATCTCCTCAACATTATGCCAATTTGATTATACAGTGTTTACTACATCAAAGCCAGAAAAAGCAGTAATAGATTCAGTGACACACCCACTTGGAACAGCGAAGACCTATTATTAAAGAAACATAAGAATAATTTTCAAAAGGTTTTTATTTTCAAACACAGTCTAGTATAAGATCTTGCCACAAAGCAAGGTTGTTAAATATTTTTATTCAGCCCACATATTTGAAGCTGTGCCTCAGAAGTTAGGTGAAATTATTTGTGTGATCAGGAAACTTGACTATCCTTCTTGTCTAACTCTTATTGGACACATTACAGAAATCCAACAGACAAGTTTCACATGGCTGAATGCATCGACAGCCTGCCATTAACATTCATTCCCTCCTAATGTTGTAACGCACACCAAACATAAACCAACATACTTCTTTCAGACCTGACCATGAGCAAGTTGTCAACATCTTCTGTTTTAACACAGTTTTATTATGCTGTAATCAACATAATAGCCATTAATATTTAGCGAATTGGTACACTTAAAAGAGCAGGTTACAGTTGAAAACCGGCACGTGGGGGTGCCCGTACAGCACAAGGTCACAACACCCTGTGCTGTTTCCCAGTCACGCGGGAGCACGGCAGTAGTTTACACTCAGACAGCTGGAATTATTATAATCAGCACATCACTCGGAGTTACACTGCCGAGGCTTACAAGATAGTGATTATAATGCTGTCACCGTGTCTATGTTAGCTCTCACATCTTCTCTAGCACCGGCAGGGCCGAATGCTAGACAGCTTTCGAAGGAGAGGCTATCATTGGGCAGAAATTTAAATTCAGCCTGAGAGGCTACACAACAAACACGTATTTAACTAAGGATGCCAAACTGGTCGCGCCATGTGAACCCTTCGGCAGGCTTGACAGCACTATCCCTGCTATCCTCCTCCATCTATCACATCACAGAGAAGTGGTGTTTGTGCAGCATGTTTTCAAAGATGCAGCACAACTTTTAAATATAAACAGAGCTATTTAGTGTTGGCTATCAGCAAAACAATCAGCTTAATTTACATCCTAACAAGTATGATAACACCTTGAGTGCAAGATCTTATAAGCACAACAGTAACACAAACAACCTACCGCTTGGTAAGTTTGTGCTTAAACAGTCACTCTACAGCAGCTGTCCATGCACTTTTTTTTATTCCAGGAAAACTCAGGTTGCTATTTTCCAGTTACTATAGCTAACACATTGCTCATATGTTTATTCTATGAGAACAAGTTCCATCTGAAAGTACCGACGGATTTCTTTTACTGTAATACACACACACAAATACAGCTCNCTAATTTTCACTCTTCTTCATTTAGTAATCTGAATAGAACACCAGAGGTGAAATCCTTAGTACACTCCTGCCCTCAGTCTGGTGTAGTTCTTGTCAGTTGCTATCCAACTCTAGCATAATGTAAATTACAAGAAGGCACAACAGAATAGTAAAACAAACACGTTGCCTATCAACAAGAAGACTCCTCCTAGAGAGCCCAGCAGCAGTTCTGACCAGATTTTTGGAGGATTATCCTTCAGTATATATTTTTTTAATTTATTTTGCAATNAAATCAAACACTTTCCCATTGGTACATAAAATAAGCCATGCAACACACACATAAGAACCATCTCACAATGTCTACAATGCTACTTACACAGAGCAGCTGCATTTTGCTCAACACTAGGACATAGAAAAACCTACCTGCAGCCTATAACCACTATGACTATTAGTAAACTTCACTCATATGTAGTTATCCCACTGATGACACTATTCATTTAAAGATGGCAAACCAAACACACAGCGTAGTGAGTAAAAACTCCTGAATGAATCGACAAAAGCCTGCAAACTGTTAAATAGCAGAAGAAGTGTATTAACCAGATAAATACACACAGGTGCCACTAACGTTTTCCAGATAAGGATGGTCTGACTATCTGCAGAGGAAAAGCTTTTAAGAAATTTGTACAGACCTGATCAACATGACCTCTGGACTTCTATGTAACAGCTCTATTTCCATGTCTCTCATTTAAAAAGACAAAGCAGTCTACCACAATGGACACACTCCTCAAAACATACTAGAACTCGAATAAGAAAATAATGAAAATCAATGCTAGAAGCAGAAACATGAGGTCTGCAAAGAAAACAGCCACATTAAACCTTCAGAGCAGCTTAAACAACGTAATTACTAGAGAACAGGGCTGAATCAAGACTCTCCCAGTGCCAGAGTAAGATCTTGCCTTTCTGAAAGCATTTATGGCACGACAGCTTATACACACAAGCGTCAAACAGACAAACTCAAGGTATTCTTGACTTGCAAGAACACTTGTTGCTAGATGGTCACACTCACAGCAGAAATTTCATTTGAATCTGCATCCTTGAGCCACATTAATTACAAATATTAACATAAAAACTCAATAAATTGTTTTAGCTATGCAGAATTTAGTAAACAAAGGATTACATACACTATGACAAGCTTGACTAGTCCTTTCAGATTTATAGCATAACATTTAAATTTATTTTAGAATACATTCAAGATTACAGCAACATTTAGACAAACTAATTGAAAATCATAGTATTGTGACAGATAAACATTCAACTTACTTTACATAATATCTTGCACCTTCAAAAGTATAAGCTTCTTCCCAACCTGTGGGCAAGTCTGGAAAACAAGCAGCAAAACATTCCAATTAACTTTTGAAATGATGCTAGCCATACTGGTCTACTCCCTAAAACTAAGGTAGCTGTGTGTCTGATTCCACATGTTGAAAGCTGTAGTCCTATAAACAAATTATTTAGAATTGACTCCCATTACTGTCTCAGCTGAAATTCTGTAATCCAAGAGAAGGTACACACATAGAAATCCAAATCAGATTTTCCATTCTCAAATAATAAGGGTTTAAGTGTGTTTATTTAACAATGTTTGACTGTTAAGTAGAATTCAGTCATCGCCAGTTCTTTCTGCCTTGAACTTCAGTAGCATCAAATTACCAGGCAGAGCTCTAACCAAAAATCAATTTACTGAGTCTGGGTTACGTGCAAGTCACAAGCATCTTAACAAGCACGGTATCAACTCCACCACAGAATATTAACATTACATTAGCATAATTCCACCACTGTTGTGACTAACAAGTGTTCCTGCAGTGTTTACAACTCTATTCAATTTTACATGAAAATAATTTCCACAGCAGATCTAGTGGAGGAAGTGGGTGCATCTTTTCCTTCTCTATTATCATTCTCAGGAGTCACAAGCCCACACATAAAAAAAAAACCCAACCACTAATGGTCAATTTTTTTCAAGAAACAGCTTCCTGATGTAATGGAAGCTCTGAAGAGGTTGGGCACCTCTATGCAACTCTAGATATATCACCACCCTTAAAAGGCTGCCCAGGTTAATAAAAACAGTAATTGATATGTAGGACTCACTCATTGAATTATAAAAGCAAGAATGCATTTCCTAATTGAAAGAAAAAATATTCATTTTGGGTCATGTGACTCCCCCCTGCTCCCTCAGTTTACTTCTTTGCTCTGGCTGGCTTTTTCCTTCACTCCTGTCTTCTGCAGAACAAAAATCAAGCTGTCTTGATAACGGCACAGGGCAAAGTACAGCAAACAGGAAGTCTCTCTAGCAGAAGTATTTATGGCTGCTATTAGAACTCTGCAAAAAACCTTTCCAGTGCTGAATATCTCAAGGAATAAAAAGCACTTCAATTCATAATGGAGGACAAAGCTTTCCTCATCGTCCAGTAAATATCTCACAGTATTACAGAAGAAGGAGCTTTACAACAACATACATTTCCAAAAGAAGTGTTATCCGCTCAAAAATTGTTTCTTAAGAGAAAACATATTTCAAACATATTTTGACTAAGTTCCAAAACAACGGTCAGGGCAAAACAAGATACAAAACGCAGAATTAATCTATTTGATTGTATTTATGTATGGAGAGATTCATTAACATACAAATGAATGAGAACTACAGAAACAGGTTTGTTTTGCAGATACTTCAATGTCTGATTGACAAATAGTCGTCAGTATATCCAAGGTCATGCCTCACTCTTGTGTTCAGAAACAAGTTTCATTTACCTGACAATAACTCTGCTATGTTACATACAATACTCCAGATACTCCAAAGCAACCTGCATTTCCTTTAGAAAGCACTCAATGGCAGAAACAAATCAGACACTTAGAAAATTACTGGGAAATCACCATCAGTCAACAGAGACGCTGGTAATAGTTTAAAAAAAGAATTAATACTCAGCTAATGTTAGCGTCCAACAAGCAAAGCACTTCACATGCATCTGCCCCCATGCATACTGCTGTAGATGAAGGCCAGTTTCTCAATTAATCTGAGTACTGAAAGCAGGGACAAGAGGAGCCTGATAGCAATCAGGAGTTCTATTTCCCAGCATTAAATAACTTCTTACAAGCAACAGCCCTTTGTTGCGGATCAAACTGCAGAGTTCTAACAGCCAGAAACCTATGCTTTTTAAACTATTCCCGACTCAAAAAAAATGGAAAAAAGAGACTGCCCACAGTTTTCTAAAAGGCTGTTTCTGACTCCTTAATGCGTAAGCATTAACCAAACATAAAAAGCAAATAATCTGATATAGTCCAATTCACTTGCAGATTTTCCTGTGATTATCCAAGTGATTACATACATAAAAACAACTGCACTTCTTACTACACTCCACCACCTCCCAGCGGCATACGCAGCCTGTGTGCAATTCCAGCAGCCAGAGTTTGGCTCCGGGTCCTCAGAGCGTCTGCTGCGAATCCTCCTCCTCCAGCACCTCCTGCTGCCACTTCTCCGGAGTGGAACAAACAGCAGCGGCAAAGGCGGCCGGATTCCACCCTCCTCCCTCCAAGTTATTCCCAATGTTTCGGTCCCTTTTCATCCTACCTCTTCCACCCCTACTCAGTCACTTCGAAACCACCCACGCTCTCAGCCTAGATGGAAGCGAAGGGAGGAGAAGGGTTTCTAGGTGACTACGTTGAGTGGAATCAGCCTCTACGTTTCTACTCTACCTATCATGGTCACATCTTAGGTACATCTAGGTTACATCTTAGGTAGTGCCGGACGCAGAAATCAGACCTAGTGGTTTAACGCCGAGCCGCTGAAGGATGCTGTGCAGGTGAATGAGCGGGGCAGCCTGTCAGAGGCTAGAGGGGAGCAAGGCGGTCTCTGATGGCAACTGCACGGTATCATCGGGGTGACACCAGGCAACGGGAAGGGACCAAAGACAGGGGAATCGCCCAGGCGCGCAGGGAAAACCCGGGGGGCAGAGGAAAGCGCCTCGGGAAGCGGGCGGGTGGCAGCCGGCCTCGCCAGGCCGCGCCGTCACGCCGTTGGTGCCCAGCCCGCGGGCAAACGGCGGCGGGAAGGGAGCGCGGGAGGGATGAGGAGCCGTCCCGGGAGGGATGAGGAGCCGTCCCGGGCGGCCCGGCGGCAGCGGGTCGGGAGGGGGCGG
>Ga0065711_1044119_pt1 | contig 14299 bp, 9 predicted proteins | sample Hoacrofraction12_FD_59098 | JGI IMG/M metagenome (GOLD analysis project Ga0065711, IMG submission 59098) | Hoatzin crop microbial communities from Cojedes, Venezuela - Epithelial fraction 12 v2 (version 2) | ecosystem: Host-associated > Birds > Digestive system > Esophagus > Crop | place...
GGGGGGGAATAGTACCTGAAATGTTTTTTACCAGTATATCATTGGAAAGTAGTTTAAGCTGCATTTAAGGTTTTGTATTTATACTGTGTATTCTGCTTTAGAATATTTTAAAGTTTGCCTTATATTGCATGTAAGGATAAGTACATGCTGAGGTCTAGATACTTTTATGAGCCACAGGTCCAGTCACTGCAACAGTAGGTCTGTTTTTTAACTACCTTTATGCTCCTATTTGTGGGGCTATCATCACAGAGATATAGGTAATTTATAATTTCAGGACTGCTATATTTTATGCCAATATGGAAACATCCCTTAGACTCATTATGCTGGGTAGGATTTTCTGGAGTGTAGTGTATTCTGGCTGCAGTCCATCATGCTCCAATTTATCATCTGTGCTGTAGGACTGAAACGGGGTGCCACTGAAATGATACAAAAGTTCTTCCTCCACTTTGCTGTATTGTCCAAACACAGAACTGAGCAAAACTTTACAGCTAATAATTATTCCCTGAAAATAGTTAATCATCTGATGCAATTAAAGGCTCTCCTTTCAACTTTGTTGATTTAACAGAAACTTATCAAAAACAAAGCAGATGGGTAGGTTGGGAGGCTTGCATGAATGCCTGTTTTTTTTGTCAACTCACATAGCAGTCAAATGACTGACGTGGTTTCCCTGGCTCCCTGAAATCCCACCTGTTTGGGTGTGGGCTGCCCAAGTGCCTGGGAGCTCTGGCTAGCTTATAGTACAACTGGTAGGATACCGGAATGCCATGGCTACATGGATAACCTAGGCTGCATGGTTTACTGGTCAGACTGTTTCTTGGCTGACTATCTAGTTCTGGATCTCTGCCCAGAACACAGGCATGGTCTCAGTTCCCCAAGCTAGCTGGGCAGATCTAGATTGCTGTCCTACAAATAACAGAAAATGAAACAAGTTTTTCTCAAAACATTATTTTTGCTATGATTTCACCTTTTGCATTCTTCATTCTGATTCGTAATGAAAAAATGCCCCTAAGTCTAAAATTTCTACAGGATGAAAATTCCAATTCCAGATTCAAATGACATTTCAAAGAACAAAGAAATTGATTGCAAGAGGCAAAACCTAGAATCAAATAAGTAATCAAGTCCAGATTAAAATTAAAGGCATTTTTATTTAGGAGTGGAAATTGCAAATAGTCCTATAAATGTGGAGGAAAAAGTCAGGGTTGTAACCTAGCTGTAACTGCAAAGAGTCCCCTGGTAACGGTGTGCTGACAGTTCACAGGTCTAATGTGTTATGGCTTCTCCAGCAGGTGATATGACCATTCCTCAGAATCATCCCAGACCAGAATTTTGTATGCTGTTGTGAAGCAGAAATATATAAACTAAATAAGAACTCCATTTTCTGTATTCTCTTTATATCTCTTCTTGTCTCATATGTCTCTTCTTGTCTTATAACCAAGCAATATATGAGATCCAGTTACCTCAGCCTAATGTTGCACGGTTGTAGTGGGGGTTCTGCAGTAGTTTTGTGCATTCCTGTAGCTTTACTCTTCCTGTCTTTCAATGGATAGGAAATTCTTACAGATAAATAATGCTAAGGTCCTGTTAAAAGAATATTGTTCTCGACAGTTCAAACGGAATTTTAAACCCTCATGTGTATGCATAGGAAAATATTTTTTTTCATCTTTTGTTTAGAAGATGCCACTGATTCCTCAAACTTATATAGCTCTATATTTATATGCATATGGATATTGGTTTACATATGAAAACATATAGCTAAATAAAGAAGTGTGTACTATGTTAACAGAAGCAGACTGATAAGCTCTTTTTAAAACAACTAAGAACAGTTTCTTCATACGTATATGGTGCCTCGGCTTGCACATACAGCAGGCCTGTACATGTATACACATGTTGCTGTCACATAGATCAAACATCACTAAATTCTTTCTGTTCTGTCATAAATTTACTTCTCAGAGAATAGTGTAGGTCACAGAACATCTTAAAAATTTAGCTTATTCAGAATCCAAGACAGAAAGCAACCCTCCAGCTTACTCTGGAGTATCATCTGCTTGAAAGATGCACAGCAAAACTAAAAATAATTTGCAGAATATGTCCATGATCTCTAATATTTATTTATATAATTTAAAATTTAAAAAAGCAATATGTCATAGAACAAATGAATCACAGAAGGTGTTATAGTATATTTTTATTTTGCTGATCTTCTGATTGCTGACTAAGTTGTAAATAAGTGTGCTTCTTATAAATAAAAGATTTAGGCATAAAAACCCAAAACAATTAAAATTGAGGTGTTGCCTCAATAATTTTTTAGCCCGTGGTCCACTGAGTGAGCATAAGTATTCAGTCAATCAAGCATAAATGACAAGCACATATATATATGCTATTACGTAAGCTCTAAATTTTGCTAGGGTCCCAGGTTTTCTATTTTGTCTGGGTGGCCTGTAGATTAATTCATGCAGTTTCCATCTGTGTGAAATGGAGGCGTTATACTGATGGTGAATCTTTAACACAGTCTGGTGGATAGAGCCTCTCAGAGCTCTTCATCTGCATGCATGCAGTTTTCTGATCCAGACATGGCTCCCAGAGACAACAGTGCAATGTATGCTATTTCCAGACTTGAATAGTTGTTGATATACTTGCCTTTCTAGCCTTAACAAATACTGGGGGGGGGAGTGGGGCAGTATGGGACTCAATACCGTCTGTTCCAAGGCTACCATTAGGTTAAGGCTTCAGACCCTGCTGGACTGATAAGGCTGATGAAAAGTTCATCTTGACTAGTTTGTATCAGGGACTGAAACTCAGAGATTAGTTAACCTGGAGGACAGGACAGTGAAACATTATTTTTAGAAACAGATGCATTATGTTTATGGAAAAAGAAGAAGGGGATAGGACTGTGAGCCGTTAGGTGCGATGAGTATCTGCATCCTCGTGTATCTGAAGGCCTTGAGTTGCCTGCCTCCACAGTACCCCTAAGGACAAGCAGCACCTGGCTGTCTGTGTACCCTACTGCTTAGATTACCAAAGCATATTAAGTATCAGGAATTTAGCTGAGTTTCTGGAGGTTTTGGTTTAGTTTAAAAGATTTGGATATTGCTGATATAGCACTTTTCCTGTGTGGCCAACTGCTATGTGTGAAGCCAGGTGGAACCCTGTGGAAGAAGTATACTAGATGTATTACTCCTGTCATCATTGAAAGATGGATCTAAATGAACAATGTGTAGGTGAAATAATAAACAGAATTAGAGCAGCAATTCTAGAATGGCTATAACTGTGGGAAGGTACCAGCACTGGTTAAGTAGCCTTCATGAAAAGAAATGATTGCCTGAGTCAGTTATGTCTGAGCCCACAACATGAAAGGTCACAGTGTTTGGCATCTACTGGCCTGTGATGGACAGGCAGGAAAGGGTGTTCCATTTGTAAGGACAGAGATAAAATAATCATTTATGTACATGCAGATGTATGTGGTATTGCAAGAGAGAAGTCTATAATGCTAAGCCCAAATGCCTCATTTTGGATTGCTTGATCCCCTCCCATGAAGGGGCTACAGTGTGGTCTTCTCCAGTCCAAACCTACACAAAAACCAGCAAAGTGCAGCGATCACTGTGCAATGATTTCAACATGAGTGCAAAATTGACCTGCTGGGCATATCTTTCAGGAAGCAAGTGGGAAGCAGATAAGTTCAAGACAGATTTGTGGTGTTGAAAGGTACAGAATGATGGGATGATGCTTGTGCAGTGATGCAATCTATCCAGTGTGCAGAGTGGACACAGCTATTTACTCCAAAAGGTCTCAAGACTCTGGAGCATCGCATGTAAATATGCTTTATTAAAGTGAGTGTTTGTCGAGGAATCTACACTGTTTTCAGCACAACTACATAAGATGGTAAAGATGTAGCCTAAAACATTTCGGAAAAAAGTTAAGAAGGGGCTTCTGCAAGCAGAATATCCAGCAAGGCTAATGTAGGTGACGTTCTGTCCATTCAGGCCATTCTGTTCATGATGATCCAATCTGACCAGCTCTCTGCTGTGAAGACTATAGTGGTGACCTTGATCACTCTGCAAAAAGTATCTGGTATCACAGTAGTTCTGTACTTCCGGCATGATCTGACATGGAGTTCAGTCAGCTATCCGCACAAACGTGAACTGCAGCAGAACAAGAAGTCCATGTTACCAGAAGGAGTAGATCTGCACATCTTGCCGAGTGACAAAATTAGCCTACCCAAGTAACATTTTAACTAATCAGTGACCACCTAAGGAATAGAACATCTACAGGGTAGACATTCCCAGGTGTATTTGGACTTGACTGGATGTTTTACAAGAAATGGAAAATTACTAAATTCTGTAGTCCAGCCCTCAGAAGATTTAATGGAGCTTTCATACTATTCATTTCTTATTAGAAGTCATTTATAGGAGTCTCAAAAGACTAAAAGCTTTTCTTACTCATTATGTGCATATGCTGCATATAGACTATTTACACATGAAGCACTGCTTCAAATACATTTGATGATTTTTCAGAAAAATATGAGTATTGGAGTGCTATGACTGAGGAGGACTAAAATATTTGTGTTCTTATTTGGACTGCTGCAATTTGACAGCTGCTCTAGCAATAATGCTTTAAAAATTATATGCAGGCAATTCATTGCTTCCTTTTCCTGTGCATTTTAATACATTCTCAAGGTTCTAATTAATCTTCATGACTATCAGTTAATATCAGTTAATATTTCACTAAATGTAAATGCTGCAGTAGCAACAATGTGCTTTTACTACATCTGTACTTCAAGCATAGAAGAGCTAAACTGTTTGAGTGACATCCAGGTAGATTCAGCAGGTTACTAAATTTCATAGAATCTAAGAATAATACTTCTTGTTTTCAAAGGAGACTGATTTTTAGTCTTCCATTAGTATCCTAACTGATATTTGTTTTATTATTACATCATTCTCTAAATGCCACTATTTTCCTCTATTGCTTCCCATATCCCTGAATGCTATAATAAATGACCCAGGACACATTCTTTAGAAATTATCTTAACAGGAGTAAGTTCTAGTTCTAGAGTATTTCAAAGCAGTGTTTCTTCTTAGATTCTTATTTGCATTATGCCTGAACCAATTATAATATCATCATTATCAAGATTTAGAGAAATATTGATTATAATATTTTGCTTAAAAATGAATTTTATTTCCTTTTCAGAAGGTCATAGACCAGCTAGGAGTAAGAAAATCACATTTCATGTCTACTTTCTAGAGGCATATTGAACTGATTGTAATATCTTTTATCATACCAACATAAGAAAGAAAACAGAAAAGAAAAAGATTTCCTAGTGGAGAAGGGAGTAAGGTGGAGTACATTGATGGGAAGCTGTTTTTTATTCTGAGGGTCAAATTTGGCTTCAAAGCATATTTATTGGTCTACATAAAAACAAATGACACCAAAAAAAAAACCCAAGTGAAACAACAACAGCAGCAACAATGGCAACCACTTTAATAATAATATGATCAAAAACTTTAGAGATGTGAGTTTAACACTTGAGTTGCTAATGCGATTGAGTAAATTTTTAGGCTGCATTTAGCTGGTGGAATACAAGTTGCCCAGTCCTATCTACTGCCAAATAGATGACTAGATGTCTTCATGAGGAAGTCTCTCCTGACATATGGGTCTTCCGCTTTGCAGTGACTGTTGTTCCTGGAGGAAGTCTAGCATAGTCTAGTGTGTATTTTTTGTTTCCTCTACAGAGGACATTGTTCCCTCTGAGCAATGAAGATCTTTCAAATCACCTTCATAATGGGAAAACTTTGAGAGTTGGAGGGATTGTGATTTGATGGTACAGTAAACTTTAGATGACAAGTTTAGTCACAACAAATGGCATAAGTCTCTTCCTTGCATTACCTTTGAGTTTTCTTGCTTGTGGGGCTATGCCATATGACTACTCCCACTGCACCTTTGTGACGCGTGTTCCCTACTCTTGTCACCATGCTGACAGTTATCATTGCTGAAAGTCATGTAGGGCAGTATCTGTGAACAAGAAACTAGCTGATAATACAGCAACCAAAGAAAAGAAAGTGTTCTCTCACTGCACAGGTAAAGCAGAAGCGTTTAGCTGAATTGAAAGCTGCAGTTTGCATCCAATTCTTACTACTTCAAGAGATTCAATAAAGTGCGAACTTGTTGTACAACATCATTTTGTATATCCATTAAAAGCATCTCTCTTCAGTCGTGTATTTTTAATAAAGTATATTAACAAATTCAGACAAATATTAAAAAGACATGTGGGTAGAGAAAGCAACTGTTCATAAGCAAGCAGAATGAAGAATTTCTAAAAATAAGAAATAATATTAACTGAGATTCAAAATGGGAATGCCATGCTATATTAACAGTGTCAAAGGCAGAGAGAAAATCTGTAGTGGCTGAACAGTGAGCCCTCTGGCTTCTAACTGTGCCAGTTAAAACAGAAGAGGCAAGCATCCTTTTATCACTAGTAGGCATTGGCACAAAAAGGAAAAACAGCTGATTTAAGACTCTGCTGGATATTCAACAATGCACATTGTGACTGTAAGTATATATAATGTCCTAGAGGCAAGATCTTCAGAACAACTTAGTGCAACTCATAAAACATAAGCGGATGGCATATCTGGAAGGCATGTTTCTGTAAAATGCAGTGCAGGAGGATATTTATTGATCCCTAATTTGTTTTAGTTGCCATAATTACTTCAGTGTTGTATTACCCTATTTCATCTTTGAAGAATATGCTATAGCCTGACTCTTATTCTTGCTAAGATCTCTTTATTGTGTCCATAAAAGTGGACCTTCAAGTGGGTGCAGATGTAATTCAATGTAAAAGAGCATTAGAACCTCAAATTCAGAAACAAAGAGCAGTAGTGATGTCATTTTTTTCTGGAAGGACAAACATACCGAGACATAAGAGAACAGATTGAATTTGTCTGCTCTTTAGCAGAGAAGAGAAATCATACTGCAGCGGACTATTTTTGTTCACAGCTGACAAATGATTTGAAGTGGCGATACCTGACTGTTGAACAACAGTAACTGATCTTACGCTGTCTGCTGTTTCTCATCATTTATCACTTGGTTCATTCATGGCCATCACATTTTACATAGTTTCTGAACTAATAACATTTATATAAATTCAAGTTGATATTCAGGCTATCCGCTGTAACATGGTAAAATATTGAGAAAAAATAAATAGCTCATTTCTGTCATAACATGCATCAAAACAATGTAACTAATGTTACCGTACAGTACTTAGTAGAATCACTATGTTTAAAGGATAATTCACGAGAACAGAAGACCTATTAATCATTCATTCTGAGTCATCAAAGATGAAAGCTAATGCCTGTTTTTATAGCACAAGATTATGAAAGACACCCCATAATTAAGCATAAAGCTCTTTTTAGAAAAAATTTGGTTGACATACCCATCAGACTGAATAATGAGAGAACAATTTTGAAACAAAAAATTGAAAATGGTCAATAAAACTAATTTTTTCCCTATAGTACTTCTACCATTGATTTTAAAATCAGTCAAAACCTTCCATTTATGACACAACTTGTTAAAATTATACTTCTGTATTTTGAAAGTAAAGTGAAAATGCACTGCTGTAAAATGTTGATAACATAATATTATCAAATGTTGTTCAGTACTTCTCTAGTTTTCTCTTTTTCTGACTCCAGGGGGGTTGGGCTAGATGACCTCTAAAGGTCCCTTCCAATCCAAAGCATTCTATGATTCTATTCTATGATTCTTTATTGTTCTCATGAATATCTAGAATTTGGAAGTTATAATTTGGAAACTTTGGACATAGCAATTCAACTTTGCACCTGAGTGCACTTCTCAGAAAAGTAAAAAGCTGTATATTCAAAAGTGCATATTTTCAAAGATGATGTAAGTTTTGCTATTTAGAACTTTACAAGTTAATTCTTACAAGATACATGAAATAAATATTCCTTGGTTATGTCAAGTTGTGCTAACATTATAAACACTTTACATCATTTTGAGGGCCTGTGGGTATCCAAAACTAAAGCAGAACTTCTAAATAATTGATAAAACATCAAAATACAAAAAATGCCCTGCTTTAGTCTAATGCTAGATAGCGGAGGGAAAGGTCGTTGAATGGAAGATAATACAGAATGAAATGAATATGAATTAGCTTTATGATGCTTAAAAACAACGTGATTACTAAGATTGTGATACACAATTCTATCCAGAAGTCACGTAATGAAGATTAACAAAAGTGGCAGGCTTGAATCCTGCTTTTTGAAGTGTGAAAGATAAGGCAACATTTGACAGCTGAATTATAAAATAAGAAGAACAAGAAGAAATTCATTTATATCTTCTGTTTTCTACACAAGATTTCAAGATGTAATCTAAACAGTCTATCATTAAATAATTGTTTTATGTCTTTCTCGCTCTTTATTTTTACATTTTTGGACATTTTTTGCAAGGCTCACAGGTACAAGAAATAAAACAAAGTCCAGTTGTCTGCTTTCAAAATTCTTTTTGTTTCTGGCATGATTTTGACAGATAGAGATCTGCAGGAAAATTGTTACTGCTTTGTACAGTGACTAGAGTTCTTTTTCTTTCTTTACCTCTGTGGTTTAGATTAAGTGGTCAAGTATCTGTTTTACTTGGATTATGCTGGAAATAGTGTTAAAGTAAGCTTGGGCAGATCAAATAACCTCTGGCCATAAAGCTGAAAGCCTCTGGTGATACTTGTTTCTTAAGTGACTGGATATGTTCTGGTAATTTGATTGGAGAATTTGTTGTCAGTGGGAATGTTTGTAGTTGCCTCTAGATAAATGTTAAAATGTATGATCTTGTTATTAAATAGAAGGAGCTAGTTTAAAATGTCAAGGTTTTGGCAGACTGGAAGGAAAGAAATCTTTATCTTATGATGCATTTAAGATAGCTAGAGGGTGAGACAGAAACTATTCCATGTGACTTCGATAGAAACTTGGGAGAATGAATAAGGGCAATTTTTGCTCGCATTTACACCAACATAAATCTGGAGCCATTCCACTGAAATAAATAGCTAATCCTGAACATAATCAAACCTGATTTCTTCCTTTGATTACCACTAGAAAATAAGTAATAACAATCATTTAAAGTTATAATTTTGTGCCCTAATGAATTTTGCTCAGGGCTTCCCTTTGGAATAGAATTTATTGATGATCTGCATTAGCTGTTATAATAGATGACATATTCTTTTAAACTCCTTTCTTTCATCTAGTCACTTTTCCTTCAACCCTACAGCTAATTCTTTTGTGATCTCAAGTAGGGTTTCATTGTTACAGGGCAACACTGAGGAACCAGCTGACATATCCCTTTCTCCCAGACTGGGCTGCAAGGCAATCTCTGTAAATAAGTCTGCCTGTGCATACAACTTAAAGGTATGATCCAGCCCCAAGTTGTTGTTGTTCAGGTTATACGATGTTCACTATCCAGTTTGCACAATACACAATAGACATGACACCTGCCCCGAGCAGTTTGCAGTCTAAAATTAGATATGCTACAGTGAGTAACAAGTAATTTTTGTTGCAGTATAAGAGCTGGTGGCCTCATAAAAGAAAAAAAGGAAAGAAGTTATTATAATAAGTTTGCATGAATTTTCAACTTCCAGATCAATTGTAGTTACAAGCATTGAGTTAGCTAGTCAAAGGGCTTCCAACAGCTGAGATAGTTTGTCTGGACTAGAGACTGTGGATGCAAAACAAAGAGCACAAGAGATTACTAGAGCAAGATGCTAGTGAGAAGTATAACTTATCAGCACCATTGGATCATTTTAATTACTGTAGAGGACGTGATGTAGTTTTAACTGTCGTAGCCGCATAGCCTTAGAATGACGGCTAATTTAGGAAGTACAGTAAAATACCTGGAAAGACTTTCCAAAGCAGTACCCTGCAATAAACAGGATGCAATTAAAGCTGGGGTCAGTGGGATTTTTTATTTGATGCTCCATAAAAAAATACTCCAACACACTTCAAACTTTCTCCATTGGGATGTTAAGTGACTTGCTAAAGACAGAATACCAGAGGAAGATGGACAAAAGATCTGTATTTTTAGTGTTTGCTTTCAAATTGCAACTGAATAATTAAATTTATGCCAGTAGTAAAGCTTAGCTGGCTGATATTTGAACAATATACTTTGGAAATGTAAAGCAGTGAAGTGTTTATACACAAGGGAGTATTATTATTATTTGCACCCTTTAGGAATGATTCACTTGATTCTTAAAGTTAATAGAAGTCTAAAAAAAAGATGAGAACAATAGCTTTAAGTGAAGCATATGGTACATTCATCTTAGTTCTGGTTGTCTGCTGTGTCAACTTTTGCATATTAAGATAGCATAAAGTCTGTTCAGTTCATGTGCCAACAAATTCTGAACACGTGAAAGAACAGAGGATCAGCACAGCAGGAGGATGAACTAGCAGTGTGCTTTTTCCTCCAGTTCAGATTCTCCAGCAGTCTATTATGTCTGTTACGATGACTCTTTGCTATGGAAGGTTACCTCTGTCCTGAGGCCAAACTGCAAATGCCCAGTTCAAATCAGTTTCAGGCTATTTTGGAACAGTAGAAAGCAATACAATGTTCTGGTAACCTGGGACTAGTACTGTTTGTTTTTCAAAAGTAATATTATGTGTGGCTAAGCCAAATCGAAAGCAGGTGATTTTATAGGCCCCATTTCTGTTTTTTATTAATTCATTTATCGAATTTTCAGGAACTCTTGCTTTCCTATAGAGCTTAAAATCTGGATGGTAGTAAAAGGAATTTTGTGACATTCAGGTTAAAACTATTTTTTTCAGAAGAAATAGATATCGTTATGAAAAGGCAATAACCTGTGTTTCTCTAGCCAATGTGAGTGCTGTAGGAATTCACAGCACAATGGAGTCAGTGGATGAAGCAGCTGTTGGTGAAAAAGGACTGAAAGACTTTGTGGCGTAAGGAGGAGTATTTTGATCTTCTAAAGAATCTCTAGGTTTTCCTTTTTTTTTGAATCACACATGCAGATCTCTACTTCCTTGCCGTTGCTTCTCCAATTAGAGACTGCATATGTAACTTGGAGATAAGTCTAATTTCAACTCATAAAAACTTCATCTTCTGAAATCTCTGTGATCTTCATTTGAGTTTTAGGTAGTACATAAATAGCCCTAACCAGCCTCTCTTCGTCTGTACAGCTACTTACTTATTTATTGCCCTTTCATTTCTGTTGCACTGCTTTTTGTAAGATTTGATTTCAAACTACTTTCTAACTAGAACAAACAATTATGCAAACGAAAAATTATATCCCTCAACACTTCAGAGAACTGCTACACATTTAATTACTACAAGGGACCACAAAGAGTTGGTTAATTCCAGAATAATTCATCATCTGCTAAGAAATTTAAAGAAGATACTGAATTTATTGTAGAAGTGTAAATACTCTGCAACTTGGCAGGTGGTATTTTTATGGAGCAGAGAACAAAACAGAACAAAAAAAAACAGATGAACCTAATTTTCCTGGGGAAGGAACATTGCTGCATTGTATATATATAGAAAATGTTATAACCTTTTACGCTTGGGAAGGTTTTGTCATTACTGTTGATTCATTTTTTTAAGATTTTATGACAACTTTGGAGCTGATTTCATTTGGTGTTACATGTGGAATTGTCTATGCTAAATTTGCTGTCTCAGTGATTCAGGTATCGTGTTTCTGACATACTGCAGGAAACGTCAGGCAGTTTATTTCCATGGGACATTTTAAAGGGTGCTACAGTCACAGAAGAGCCTGAGGAAAGAACGAAAGATCTCATGGGAGGCTGCTGATCTCTGCAAAGTTCGGTTTATGTTGCAAGAATGACATACAAAACCTTTGCTTGGAAGTGTCATCCAAGCTGGAACTATTGTCAGATGACAGCCAGCTGCATATTGTTTACAAATAGCTGAGAGACATAACTGCAAAGCAGGATCACTTGGGATCACGGATCCCAAGGTAATTCCTGAAATGGGTCGTTCGTAAGGATGTGCTTTTAGCTTTAGATTCCCAGATTACTTTCATCTTAAGGCTATAAGGGTTGAGACAAATAGTCTTTGAAGACTGAAATCAAAATTCAAAACTTTCACATATTAAAAATTGCATAAAAATATTTTTGTAATAGCTGATCCAGTAAAACTTTCAGAATGTGACCACTTTTCATGAAAATATGTTGAAGCTGAATTATTTTTCCCAGTATAAGGATATAGCTAGTGAACATGGACAGATGTCTTCCATTTTCTATGAACATAGATTATTTGCTAGTGTTAGACATGCCTATGCAAATGACTGACACTGAGTCATAGACAAGATGGACTTGAAGAATAGGCAAAGAAGTTAGTGGTCTACGGCAGAAAAAAGAAAACACATGAATGAAGGGTGATCATGATCATGTTGCTCATTTGCCTTTTTCAGATTTTTTTAACATTATACAGAAAGGGAAGGAGGATGGAGACGCAGTGTCTGAGAACAGTTGTTGGCAGCATGCAGCTCTTTACTAACCTCAAGAGACTTTAGTGAAGCAGCACTGGGGGACCAGAAGGATCAATGAGGTGAAAAGAAAATGATAACTTCAGTTTATGAGTTGTTAAGGAATTTTGATCCATTTAACTTTCCCTTCTACTAGTTATGTCATCTATGGAAAAGTCATTTGAAGACAAAACTTTGTATTAATCTCACTGAAATGAACTGAAGATGAATTTAAAAAAATCTTTAATATGAGAAATCATTAGGAAAAAAACAAACCAAGGAGAATTTCAGCTCAAAGACAGTTATTGTTCGTACTGGACAATGCTCAAGACTCATTCATATACTCTGTGGTCAGGGACACAAGTAAAATATTGATGTAATCACATATCACAATTAAGAAGATTTTTTTTTTTTTAGTTATTAGCCAGCTAGCTAGGCTAATATTAGCCAGCTCTTTATCTATACCCGTTAGAAGACAAGACTAATTAATTTATATGCAGTAGGGCTCTTAAAAGATCTAATTCTTTAACTATTGGCTCTGTTCATTCTCATTCTAACTTCTCATTATACTTATGGAACATTTTTCCATAGCACTCTGAAGCCTCCAAACAAATTTTGAGCAAAGGTTTCATTTCAGTGAAAGACAGAAATTTCCAACTGATATTCCCTTTATTCCTTCCAAAGGGATTTCTCTTTCTGAGAAAAAAAAACAAAATTAAGACTTTAGTTTGAAATACTTCGGAACTATTTAGAAAATTACTTAGATCTGCTTCCTAAAATGTGAGAGGATGAGATACTTTTCAGCTTATATGTGAAAATACCCTGACAAAAAGGTCTAGAGTGTGCAAATGCAGCTTGTCTTTGGAGTTAGGCTCTGAACTGAAAAGAAATTCCGTTGAAGATAGATTGGATGTATCTTGGGGGAAGTATTGAACTTCATGTATTTATAACTAGAAACATTGTCATTTAGAGAAATCAATGTCTTACCAAGATTTGAAGGAAATTCTATACTTCTTGTTCCTAAATATTCAACTTTGAATGTTACAATAAAAAGAGCTCTGGTTAAACAAAACAAAACAAAACACAACCACCACTGAAATTAAAGACCTGTCAAGCCGAGGAGTAGTGTATGGACCTAAAATATTGTGGAAACGATACCACTAATGATTCTTTGTGAATGAAATAGTATCAAAGGTGGGGTTTTTTGTACTGACTTTCTAGGATACTGTGCCAACAAAGAATTCCCTGGCTGGGCACAATTCTCATGGCAAAGCTCTACTGTGGACTTACATAACTATATGCATAAGCATGCCATATCAGTTCAAATACAGAAAGCAAGCAAAATAGCAGAGTCACAAAATACCAGAATGGTGTGGATTGGAAGGGACCTCTGGAGATCATCTGCCAAAGCAGGTTCACCTAGAGCAGGCTGCACAGGACCACATCGAGGTGGGTTTTGAATATCTTCTGAGAAGGAGACTCCATAACCACTCTGGGCAGCCTGTTTCAGTGCTCCGTCACCCTCAGAGGGAAGAAGTTCTTCCTCATGTTCAGACGGAACTTCCTGTGCCTCAGTTTGTGCCCATTGCCCCTTGTCCCGTCGCTAGGCACCACTGAAAAGAGTCTGGCCCCATGCTCCTGACACCCACCCTTCAGATATTTATAAGCCTTCTCCAGGCTGAACAAGCCCAGCTCCCTCAGACTTTCCTCATAGGAGAGATGCTCCAGTCCCCTCACCATCCTCGTAGCCCTCTGCTGGACTCTCTCCAGTAGCTCCTCATCTTTCTTGAACTGGGGAGCCCAGAACTGGACAGAGTACTC
>Ga0065711_1008907_pt1 | contig 14297 bp, 17 predicted proteins | sample Hoacrofraction12_FD_59098 | JGI IMG/M metagenome (GOLD analysis project Ga0065711, IMG submission 59098) | Hoatzin crop microbial communities from Cojedes, Venezuela - Epithelial fraction 12 v2 (version 2) | ecosystem: Host-associated > Birds > Digestive system > Esophagus > Crop | place...
CCTTCTCTTCTTCAGGCTGAACAAGCCCAGTTCCCTCAACCTCTCCTCGTAGGGGAGATGCTCCAGTCCCCTCACCATCCTCGTAGCCCTCCGCTGGACTCTCTCCAGTAAGTGTCTGCCTATGCCAAAAGCAAGGCAGAAGCTTTTGGTGGTTCTTTGTTGCAAGACCAGGGCCACATCTATCTCTGTGCCCAGGAGTGTGCAAGGGACTGGGGAGAAATCAGTGTCACCTGATTTGACACCTTCATGGAGAGTTTTCTATATCTGAAGTGGCACCTCTATAAGCAAAGGAGAAAACAAGGCACTTCTTAAGACGCAGATGATCTCATTTTGTACGCTGCCATCTGCTTCATCCCAATTCTCTCTCTCTCTTTCTCTAGCTCTCACAATCCCTTTAGCTCTGCCTAGCTTGGTACCCAGACCTTCAAGATTTCCCCGCTTGCATACAGGGCCTAACATCATTGATCATGGTAAGAACATCAAGTACATCCTGGAACAACCTCTGTATACCTGCTACCCATTAGAAAGGTCCAAGTATTTAAGGATAGCTTCCAGTGCCACCCCACCATTCTTGTTTTCTGACACCCCTTCACCCTTTGCAGTTTTTTATCTTGCTGGGTTTTGTCCCTTTTACAGTTGCCAATGTCTAGTGAGAGCCATGTGTTTTAAGAGAGTTGTGTTTTAAGAAATTGCTGACAGCCTGATTTCATCTTGTGAGGGCGTCTTTTGTCACTCCCTTCCCAGATTATCCCTCCCCACCTTACATTTATGTTGCCTATCTTGAGCAGTGACTTAGATGAAATTGCAAGAAAAGCTCTTGCCTTTGTCTGTTAAACCCATCACATCTACTTGAGGGTCACTTGTAAATGAGAGATGAGAGATGAGAGGGGTTTGGTGCTCTCTGAAGACCAAGGTACTGCCAGGCTGCTCCTAAAGTGTCCTGGAAAAATACATGTGTGCACATGTATGGAGGGCTTGGCACATTGCTGTCCCTATGCTGGCTCATTTTCCACCTTGTAATTAATTTTAAGAGCCCAGTAAGGAATTGACGCAAAGCCCAAATGGAGCCTGTTTTCCCAGCCATGTAATACACTTGCCCCAATATCTGCTCTGCTCTACATACCCTCCCCACTCCAGCCTCCCACACAGCCAGCAATGTTTTTTCCCCAAAATCCCTTTGACCCCACATCACCCAGCTCACCCCACGGCTCCTGGGGCTCTGCACCCTCCACCCCAGGGCTGGCGAAGGCATAAGAGGGCAACCACAGTGTCACAGCCTGTAGCTCCCCCTTCCAAGCCGAAGAAAGCATCTAAGAGGTGTTTTCAGCTCCTCTCCTTCTTCCCAAACGAAGTGATGAAGGGGAAGGGGACCGGCAAGGACCACCTATGAGAGGACAGGAAGGAATGTTGCTTTGGGCTCCTGGGGAGGTCTCTGCTCTCCCTCCTCATGGGAGCTTGTGCTTTCTAACAGGAGAAGGTAGGGAGATGGGAGGCTCCGGAGGAGAGCAGGGTGGCAGAAAGCTGAGGGAAGAGTCTTTCCTCTGACAGGTCCAAAAATGTATTGACACCAAGTGATCCTCAGAGGTATTTAAACGTTTTACCTTCCCCTCCAATGAGCACTGGCACAGCGTGGTCTTGGATCAGGCAGAAAAGCTGCCTTTTACAGGCACGGCTGTGAATCAATGGGAAGAGCTGGTGTCTTCACGAGGGCAATGGTGTGGGGCTTGGACACCACAGATGACCCATGGCAAAGAGGTGGAGGATGTAGCCCTTCTCAGGGATCTTTCAGAACCAGCCCTACAGCCCTGCCCCATCCCGTACTGGCAGGGTGCTGACTTCAGTAGGGTGATGCCGGTGGCTGGAGAACCCCTTCGGTTCTTCACCACAACGAATGCCTCTACACAGCCATCCTGAGCTGGTGCAGCTCAGGGCTGACATCTCAAGCAGCATGGAGGCCAGGTCTGCCCTTGGGTAGGCAATAAAATGAGGGCACTTCCCTGCTCCCCCTGCCCTTATCCTCCATCGGCTGTACACTCCCTCCCGAGCTGCTTCTCCCATGCTGCACGCTCAGGGAGGCTCAGGGCTCCCTGGCGCTGGCTGATTTTGATCCTGCTCTTCCAGTTCTGTCACATTCCCACCAGCAGCACAATAATCACAGTGGGTGTTTTAGCAGGATCTGTCACATATGTCGGTGAACCCGTGCGTCTTCATGTCCTGCTGGGCAGCTACCGCATCTGTAGCAGGGTAGGAGAAAGCCATTCTGGGTGTCATGGCTGCTATGCAATTCATTTGCACACAGCTTTCATTCTCTTTGGACCATATCCCGGTGGCTACATTTAAGTAAAACTCCCTCTGGAATCGATGGGAGTTTTCCCTGTAGAAAGAAGGATTTTTCCATTGCTTTCAAATCCGTTTCAAAGCAAACCTTTATCTAGCCCAGGCTGAACCAGACTGGTCTGGTTAAGGAAATCCTCACTCTGTGTGTCCCTCTGAAGAGCATTCCTGCCTACCTTCTCAACCCAGAAAAAAGGTGCTTCCTTCACCCCTGGGGGCATGGGAGCAATCTTACAAAACCAACAGCAAAAGAAAAAAAAACAAGCAGTTGGATTTGTCTCCCCATTTTTTATCCCAAGTAAAGAAGGATGGACTCGTTAGCAATCATGAGGTTTCCTGGACAAAAACACAAGCACTCCAAGCATGTCCTCACTGCCCCATAGTAGAAGAACCTGCTTCCCGGATCAGATTAGGGATGCGTTGGCTGCTGGGGTGGAGGGCAGGATTAGGAGATACTGGAAGGCTTCCAGGCAATTTTCTCAGAGACAGGCTACCGTGACTGCAGCACTGCTCGTTTGTCAGAAAGGATCAGCTCTGTAGGTGTCATCCCACAGCAGTCACGGTGTAGGTCCTCCACCAAAAGAGATGAAGGTGAAATGGCCAACTTAATCAACCAGAGCAAAACATGCATTGCAAATGGCTGTAGCAGCATTACCATGACTCCTCCAACTCAGGGAAGGACATGACATCTCAAAAATAGCTCTGGTATACCCAGGCTGTGTCTGAACCGTGGGGTGGTTGTTCTCCATGGTGTAGTCTTCAGACCTGCTGTGGTTCAGCCTGTTAGCCCAGCTGGAGCCCATCTTCCCCTGCAGGTATGCCCAGCAGAAACCGCTGTGTGGGAGAGGTGGGGTGATAGGGACAGTAGATGCCCACCCTCACTGCAGCTCACCATGCAGATGGCAGGCAGGGACCCACCGGGAAGGGCTGCTGGATTTCAAGGGTGAAGTCTGAGAGATGGTGATGCACAGAGACAGAAGATGACCCTGTGGCAATCTGCTACAAGAATAAACATCATTCCTCCTCCCTCTACCCAGCACACATGCTGCCGAGGGCTCAGGAATAACAGCCTTGCTCCTTCCAGCTCAGGGTGAAGGAGGAGGCCAGGACTGCCATTTAAGGGAGTGTTTTTGGTGCTCGCCGCTAATGCACCCACCAGAACACCTCCTATCGTCTTTGGTAAGACAGACACAGAGCACATCTGCGTTTCATGTGGAAGAGTTTGCTTCGACACGTCAGAGATGTCCGACAGCCGGCGACCGCAGAGTTGACTCCAGGAACCCATCGTGCCTTGAAGGCCCTCCTCTGGTGCAACTCAGGGGTCCCCAGACAGTCCCCACACGGCACGCCAGCACGGCAGCTTCCCCGCCTCTGTTGCACACGGCTCCTGATTCACTTGCTCACAGCCGGATTCATGTTTTCCTGCTATTTTTACACACCACAGTCATCCTGGCTGTGCGCTGGGGTGCATGATGCACGCTGTCGTGGCCTGACATCTTTCCCCGTGTATGTGCGTACTTGACGAGACCATGAGTCAACACAAACAAAATCATACGGGATGCTCTTCTGAGCGTCAGGCGTGCATTCAAAACTCTCATCTGTCGGGACCTTCTACTAGAATAAGCTTACGTGTGTACTCACAAGCCATTATATGATGCTCTATTATATCTGAATGAACAAGAAATTCAAATGAATTTAAATGAATTTATCCATACGGTACCGCAAACCCTAGTGACAGGAAAAAAACAATGAGTAGAAAGATCATATCCAAAATTTTCAGCGGTGACCCCTGATTTTGGGTGCCTACCATGCAAGGTTTTCCTCTTGTGTCTGACATTTTGATTCCCTCTTCTGCTTGCATGGAGGACTCTGCTGTTTACTGTAGTTTGCATATAAAGCTCCAATTAATGTCAGCAGAAGTTCTGCTTGCAGATAAGGGAGGAATATTAAATAGATCTGCAGTGCAGAGAGAGATGATATTTTAGCTCCTTTCGTACATTTTAGTTAGAAAATAACACTGCAGTTGACTGATGCCTTTCACTTCCAGAGATTTCAAAGTACTCTTCTCAATACCCAGGCAGAAAACTTCCCACCCCTGAAGTGAGGCTCCTGCTGGCGTGGCCATCAGCAGCCAAACGACAACCTGCCTTTCAGGAAAGGACACTGGAAAGAAAAATTAGCACAACACAGACGAGCTAGAGTCTTACCCAAATAGACAAGGTCTTCTACGTCTGGATGAAGCAGGTAGGGTTGCTCGGAGCTGGCAGCCCCGAGAAGAGCGAGAGTGGGAGGCTGAGCTGAGGGCACAGGAGCAGAGGACAAGAGTTCGTCTCAGGTGGGGAGGTCTGTAGAGATGATTGAATGTTTTTTGCCGTTATGGGCAATGAGCATGGAAGCATTCATCAAATGTCTTTTTTTAGATCTCCAGTGTCCCACACTGAATATCCCAGGGAGTTATTCAGATGTTTTTCAAGCACTGAAATGGAAATAGCAGTGGACTTCCACTCCAATAGAAGATGAACTTGCATTTCCAACCTCTCTGACTGCTGGCTGCTGTGTTAGTGTGATTTATCTGAACTGGACTTTGTCTGGAGCAGTGGGGATGTGCCTTTAAACAGTGTCGCCTTAAGACTACCTTCACCTTGGCCTGACAAAGTGCACTTTGTAAGCCTAGTTGTGGAAATCTTGTGCTAGGAGGCCAGCTCCAGCGTAATGAGTAGTCAGATGTGGTCTCGTCCTCAAACCTCATTTCAGGAAGTAATCTGGGGCTTTTCATGCCTGCTCCCACTCACAGCAGGACACTCTTGCCCTCCTTTGAAAAGCAGAAAATCCGAGGAAAGCAGCATTTTGGTGATAAGCGTATGCTGGCAGGAAGACTGCTGTAAAGCTTGCAGCAAAGGCTTTAAGAAGCCAGTGCCATAGCAATAATATTCACAGCACCTACCAAATTATAATTCTGACATCACTGAGGGCGAGAGAGCTTGTCACACAGGGCCAGCACCTCTTCCCACCTCTCTGAACACGTTTTTGCCCATGCAGTTTGACTGGTTACAGAAAGGGACCCCGACATGGCCAAAGCCACTCCCTTAGAAAGCTAAGAGAAATATTTACAGGTGTGTTGCATTGGTTGCGTACATCTGTCCTTCTGTCCATCTAAGCATTTGCTTTTAGTACTGCCATCGAACAAGGAGAGGATACAAAAGCCTGGGAGCCAGGGAAAGGAGAGATGGCATTGCCTGCTGGAGGGGCGAGGGGACGGGCAGCGGGGAGGCAGCCATGGCTGTGCAGGAGACGTGACGTACGCTGTAACCAGCGTGGATCCAGAAATGGCAACACGAGAAGGACAGCTGCCCCAGCACTGCTTCCTGGTGGGTCTTCAATGCCCTAGGCCTTCTCCCTGACACCCCGACCCCTCCAGCAGCCTGATGGGGCTGGGAGCGGGCTGCCCACCTCATCCCTGAGGCCCAGCGGGGCAGGTAATAGTGCAAAGAGCTGAAGCAGAGTAGGAGGCACCTGCTGAGGCGGGGAAGGAGAAGCTGGTAAGGGCACTGGGGATTGCCCGCAATGCCACAGCAGCTCCCCAGGATCTCTGGGCTGGTGGCATCCCTTCCCCTTTTAGGCTGCCTTAGCATAATTCTGCAACTGGATGCTTCTTTGCAGCTACAGCCTACAGAGAAGTCTGAGCAAACAACAGTGGAAACAAAAAAGCAAGTGCAAAGCAAACAGAATCACAGAATCACAGAATAGCAGGAGTTGGAAGGGACCTCTGGGGATCATCTAGTCCAGCCCCCCTGCCAAAGCAGGGTCACCTACAGCAGGCTGCACAGGACCTTGTCCAGGCGGGTCTTGAATATCTCCAGAGAAGGAGACTCCACAACCTCCCTGGGCAGCCTGTTCTAGTGCTCCGTCACCCTCAGAGGGAAGAAGTTCTTCCTCATGTTCAGACGGAAAGTCCACGTCCCAGAGCATTGACTAGGGCCTTGCAGGAGAATTTGGGCTCTTCACCTCAGTTAATATTCACCCGAACTTTGACTGTACAGATTGTGCCAACTGTCAAGCGCCTTTCACGCCAGCCCTTCTTCCTGTTTGATGTCAGCCCTGTTTCTCTGTGAGTGCTCAACGAACTGCAAGCAAATCCCACGCTGCTCCCGTGTTATGTGTCTCTGAACAAAACACCTGCTCCCACACAGCCAGGTGACCTGGAGAGGTATGCCAGTGGAAGTGGTGCACCTCCAGCTCCCTCCTGGCCCCATTTCATCCAGTGCTTTCTCAGCTAAAACTGGGACAGGTAGAGCAGGATATGCAGAACTTATGGCAACCATATCATCTGTGCCTGGTGCTGACAGTGACCCTTCCTCCTCTTCTTCCTCACCCCTGCTCTGGCTTGGATGTTGGTGCTTCTCTGCCCTTCATCTTCCTCCCACACTCACTGGCTCTGCCCTAAAAATGGGCTGATGTTCCTTTAGGTTTACACTCACAACCCCAAAAGTCCACATTTTCTGACTAGCTCTATTGCTGGTGCCCATCAGGCCTAGCTGAAAGTCTACATGGCACGACATGGCAAGACATGGCACGACATGGCATGACATGGCATGACATGGCATGGCATGGCATGGCATGGCATGACATGGCATGGCAGCATCCACTCTTAACTAGAAGCATGGGTTGGAGCAAGTCTGCATCTCCCATAGCCTGGGGACCAAGGCTTGCTCTGCAAACTGATGAAGATAGGGTAGACATGGCCACAAGATGCCACCTGAGGGCTTGCAGCCTGTGCAAGGGACACTGCCCTCTTCTCGCACACACCTGAACTTGCTCTTGTCCTTCAGGTCAGTGACAAATTGACTTTCCCATAAATTATGGGTCAGGCTGAGATGTAAATTTCAGGCTGTGTGGAAAACCACTACCTAAAGGAAGGACCAGCTGCATTCTTCGTGCAGTCATCGCTCACAAGTGACAGCCTGATGAGAGATGAAAGGACAAGTGGCGTGTTGCATTTGCCAATAACTGTGTTTGCGGCAGATCTGTTGGAGCTACAGGTTCTCTGCCTTGCCTGATCTTTAAAGGGTTTGCTATGGGGTCAGAATCAATGGAAACGGGAACCAGTCCTTGTCTCAGACTTGGATAGCCACTTCATACCGGTCCTGGAGGCCCCCAGAGCAGCCTCCCTTCCTCCTCTCCCACAAAACCACTCTCTGAATTCCCTAGAATAAGTTATCTGATTTTACTGTGCCTGTGCAGGTGTCTGAAGTCTGCTGGAGTAAAGGCTGGGCTGGCAGCCAAGGAACCAAGCCCTTCAGCTGGCTTGCATCCTTTGCTTTCCACCTCTCCGACCAAGCCCAGTTCCTTGCAGACACATAAAGAGGAAATACCCTGATACTCTGTTAGAAGGTCTGGTTTTGTGCCCCAGCCTTGTCCAGCTGAAGTAAAGCAGCTGAACAAGAGCAAGGGTGGCTCTGGTATGGTCAGACCTGCCAGCAGCACAGCTTGCTTGGGAGTTCTCAGGCTGAGAAAGAAAAGGCTTCTGTGGCTCTGTGGTAGAAATCTCGCCAGCAACGGTGGGAATAGAAGTGTTTCCAACAGGTTGGAAGTTCTCAGCTGGGAAGGTGCTTTTGTTTTGAGTGCTCCTAAGGTGGTGCAGCAAATCTATTTGGTGAAAATAGGCTATTTGTTGGAAAAAGATATGCTAGTTCCCCTCCATCATACCTGCTGGCATCCAGGGAGTCACCCTGAACCAAGACCTCCTGGCACTCCTCAGTCTAGGTGCTGGCCCCAAGGTCTCCAGAAATGCTGGAGAAAGTGCAAACCAAGATCCTCAAGAAAAACATTGCCTCCTTTGTTCTCAAGGCAGGAGTTGTTATTTTTTGGCTGTTACACTTGTAAAGACTTCTGTGGGATATGGCATTCAGGGGCAGGTAGCTAGGTCTCTTTTCTGGAACATTAGGTAGGAAAATTGGTCCTTGGACAGGGTAATTTATCTCAAGCTTAGATCTGACAGGCTGTGATGGCTGAGGTCACCCGCATCAGGCTACCAAAGCACCGGTAAATGCGCTGGGCTACGTCAGGCTCTGGGCGTCGCTGGGCCATGCTGAGGGCTCAGTGGTTATTTTAACACCGAGCTGTGCTCTGGGGGTTTTTTTATAGATTGTGCTGAGTACCACTAGAGGGCTCAGAAAAGATTTTAAACGCTTAAAAGGTAGATCTAAATTACTCTTTACTGCGAAGTGTTAGCAGTCTAGCTGCAGCAGGAGAGAGCCAGCACGCTGCCTGTGGCTCCAGAGGGGTTTTGGTGGCAATGTGTGAATGGTTTTGTTTGTACAGCACCTAGCATGGACGATTGATGGCTCCAGCTGAGGTTTCCAGTCACAATAAATAACTATATTTAAAAGTTTTGTGTATTGTTGACTACTTCTGGCATGGGAAGGATTGAAATTAGCGTGATTTTTGGGCAAGAGTATGACTGTTTGAGTGACAGGGCTACTTCTTGCAGTCTGCAGCTTGCTTGGCTCCTCCCAGCAGCGGCATGCCTCCACCGGTCGCTCCAGTCTGCCACTCTGCTGCTGTTCCTGCGGACTGGCATTCTTCTGCCTTGGCGAGCAAAATGCAGCTGCAGGCCAGCGTGGAAATGGCTGATGGATGAGACAATCCCCAAGACACTCCAGTCCCAGCCATCTTGGGCCGTGTGGCAACACTGATAATTTCCTGCTGATGTGGCCAAGAGTTGCAGTGTGTCCCCTGACAGAGCTGAGCACTCTGCACGTTTTCATTCTTCTTCCCCAAACCAGAGGATGAACGTGGACCTGGGAGAATTTCCTTGCTGCAAGACAACTTTGATGAGTGGGCAGCTCATCACGGGTTCCTCTTCAGCTGTCAGGACTGCCTGTGTTCTTCATTTGAAATGCCTCACCCCTCCACCACGATTTGAGCCGCAGTGTCTGAAGGTTGTGAGTGATCAAACCAGCCTCAATGGATTTTATGATACTCTCCCACCTGAGACAAACCACACCAAATGTTGCCCTATGAAGCTTCCCCTAAATCCTACAGTCTTATATTTTCTGCAGAAATAGCAACACTGGTGTCGTGCGCTGGTGTGACAAGTACTGCTGCAGTGCAGCCTGCGCCTCTGAGCAAGCTACTTCCATCACCAGCTCTTCCCTGAGATCCATCACCAGCATGTCAACAGATCCCCTGGGCCAGGAGACGGGCAGCCAAACCCCAGACAGCTTTTCCAGCTTCGAAACGTGGTACCCTGAATCGCTGTCCCATGGCCAGTGCCATGCACTAGCAGGCATGCCATGTGCGTGGTCCTGCAGAGTGTGGGTGGGAGGCGATGGCCTCCTGCCCTCCCCAGGCCCATCGCTCCACTGGCTCTGAGGTGACCTCCGCAAGCTGTGCCCAACCGACCAGGCAAAACCTGCCGGCCCAGACCTGAGTGGAGCTCTGTGGCTGTGCTCCAAAAGCAATCAGACACTGTTCTGGCACGCAGCAAGAGTGAGGTGGCTGCTGGTCTCATCTTCTTTGGAAAAAGGTGAATTAAGGGCTCGGCTGGCAAACTACGTTGTGCAGTTGCTGTTGTGAACTGGAGCCTCTAACTAGGAGACGCTGTGAGATAGGAATGAAGTGATTCACTGGGACAGCACCAGGTCCTGAGTTTTGGACACTGTATGGCCTCGGTGTCTGGTTAAAGAAGTGTGCGCATGGGACGGGGACAAAGCTAGCATGATGCGATGGCGCTTCCAGTGACAGTACCATTTATGATGGTCTAAAGTGCTCCTTAAAGTAAGGTATCTCATGATGCCACAGGTCTGTTGAGAGGATGAATGCTGGGGAACCTTGTACCTACGTGTCAAACTCATTTGCTCGTTCTTGTCACTTCTGCCACCAGTCAGACCATTGCAGACCCAGGAGAGACTGGTGGAAAGTGGGTTGTCTGAAACTGCGGACACGCACAATATACCTGGCAGAAGCCCTCTAAAGGAAGAGTCCTCTCGGCTGAGAAATGCTGTTCTTTAAAATACATTATCTGTAAGGTCGTGCTAAAAGAGACTTTGTCCAACTTTGCTATGACATGGGGAAAGAAAGGTACCTTGAAGGATGGCTTCTCCAGAGAGGAAATCGCCTTCAGGAGGTGGTGGTCTCTCTTCACCAGCTCTGCAAAGAGCCCAAATGGCTAGAGGAGCCAAGATCCTTACCGTCAGAGTTGGGCATCACTTGACTTTCTTAAGACCCTTCGCTTGCTGGGCAGGAGGCCTAGTCTGAGAAGAACCAAAGTTCTGGTGGTTTCTGTGTGGCTTGACCTTTTCCCCACCTGTTTTGTTGTCCTGCGAATGCTGTTGTTGCTGCTGCAGACCTAATGATAGCAACTGAGGTTCCAATAAGTCAAAAGAGTGATTTACTCAATTGATCACAAAGTCTGACCTTGATTGGACCAATTATCAGCTCTAAGCCAATTGGGATGCCAGCCCAGGTGGTACGTAAGTGCGACTGGGTGTGGTGAACTTTCCAGATCTAATGACACTGCCCAGAGAAGGCAGCACTGGGATTCACTTCTTCTGTGGGCAGGTAATCATGTTGTTTACCGGATTCTGAACATCTGCCAGAATTATTTCCAGCTGTTTCAACTTCCTGTGGGAAGGACTGTAATTAAAATTGTTCTCATTTATAAACAGTGTCTTCTGATGCTTTTCACAGCCCTCTTAGCATGTTCTCTACCTTTACTCTTTGGCCAACTGAGCTATTGATTCCCTGTCTACCTAGGAAAGACTGATCCACCGAGCGTGAAAGGCTTTTCTTGTGTTTCCTGAAATTTTGTAAAAGTGGAAAGGACCGCTGGGATGTTTCATGCCTTTGAGTGCTAAGAGAAACCTTGCAAACTGGGGTACGTGGCTCTGCTGACTGGGTTGAACCTGGCGCAGGAAAGGCCAGCCTCTCCATCCCCCTCCATGGCCTCGGCAGCTCAGGTGTGGTGAGACCAAACCCGCCATTCACGGCTACCTGTTGCTGCTCGTGGCCGAACCGGACCGGGTCAAGCTGCTCATCCTGGGGTCCTCCTAGAAGCCGTACCCAAAGTCTCGAACTCTTAGACCATTCCTCTGAGCACTGATCACTGGTGTCAGCTACTGAAGTTTCAGCAACTCCCTTTGCTTAGTCCCGTTTAGCTCGTGACCATGAAGCTGCCCTAATGTTACTCCTCTATTTATATCTCAGCTGACATGTACATTGATTATTTTCTACGTGCAGCTGCTCCCCAGCAGAAAAAAAATCATGATTTCTCGTGACACCTGGAGCATTTAACTTACAGTTCAACCCAGTTTCCTCTTCATCCTCATTTTTCTTTTTTTTTTTCCTTCTGCATATCTACCCTCCTCCTGAAACCCTCTGGAGATTTCATCTCTGCCTTCCTCCAGCACCACACGCCCCAGCTCAAGGGCATCAGCTGCAGGTTTGCTATGTGTGGAGGAACCAGGACCTGCTCGCCTTGAAGAGATCTCAGGCATCAGAGAGCACAGTATTTTGCATTAGGTTAGCCAATAAAGTCAAAAAAGTAGTAAGCTTCTACTTCATCCACTCACTGTAGTTGTTAATAATAACAGCAATAGAAAAATTACCTCACTATTTTCACACATTATATTAAATTGATACTTTACGTTCTTGTAGGGGAAATAAGAGATTAACAGATGTCATAATTATGATTTTTATTTTCTGAATAGATAATTTAATATTATAGGTGGTTACAAGTAAATTATTGACTTGTTTACCTTCCTGTTAACCCAGAATAATTAGCCTTTTCTAAAAATATACATTAGTCATCTGTTAACGGGATTGCAAGGTAGAAGAATACCTGCTGCTCCAGATCTAAGACTAGAATCAAGCTTTAACACAGCCCACCCCTCTCCACACTCCAAGTGTCTCGAACAGGCAAGATCAAGATGGCAAGTGACCTACTCCTAGCAGAAGGGGACCTGCCCTGCACTGGGTAAAATTCATCGAATCATAGAATAGCTTGGGATGGAAGGGACCTTACAGATCATCTCATTCCAACCCCCGATGCCCAGGGCAGGAATGCCTTCCACCAGACCAGGGTGCTCAAAGCCCCATCCAGCCTGGCCTTGAGCCCTGCCAGGGAGGGGGCAGCCACAGCTGCTCTGGGCAACCTGGGCCAGGGTCTCACCACCCGCAGCGTAAAGATTTTATTTCTTATATCCCATCTAAACCTACCCTCTTTCAGTTTAAAGCCCTTACCCCTTGTCCTATCACTACATGCCCTACCAAACTCTGGCTTTCTCAAGTTCAAAGGTCCCATCTAAAGCCGTCACGCAGGCTCCCTGCTCAGTCAAGGAGAGAGGTGGGCAGCTCCAGGGGCAGCTCTCCTTGCTCCTCACAGGCTTTCCACCACTTCCCACTCCATGTTTCCCTAGCTTGCCTCACTGTCACTGTACTTGTGAACTGAGCACTTGGTTCCAACCTCTTACAGGTTATCTGGGCTGCCCCTGACTTCTTGGTCTCCACTGCATTCTACCTGCTGACCTTCCTCCACCCAAAAAGAAATCACTCACATCCAGCCAGAGATGCAGTTTTGCATCTTACCATCCGAAATGCTGTGGTCCACCGGTCATTTCCTTACATCCCTATTATGGAGCAGCTCTTGACAGAGAAGCCAACGACAGGTACCGTGCCAAGTCCCTCCTTACCTGTCCATTGAGCTCACCCCCTCACTTGTGATCCACCCTGGTCCTTTGCAATCCAGCCACAGGATTTCCACAAAGTCCTTCTGTTTATTGAAGACAAGAGAACATTTGATCCCCCAAGAAGCATTCCCAACCAGCTGAACTCAGTACCCACTTACATCAGTCTACGCAGGACAAAGCCCTCCCATCTTAGGGGCTTCCCAGACCCCCGTCTAATTACAGTTTCCTCATCAGGAAGTTTCGCTCTTTTATCATGAAGAGTTGACAACTCATATAATTCTGAACATGCCCTGATATGGGGCACTTTTTCTGTGGTCTAACAGCAATTTTCAGCCTCACTCAGGTGTAGATCTGGGTGAGAGAAACTCCGTCTGATCTCCACGTACCATAGATCACACATGTGGGATCATATTCCTGCTCCCACCTTGAAGTGTTTGTATAATTAGTACAATATATTCTTGCAGGCAGGGTGCTGTCCAGGCTGGAGAACCTAAAAATTAAAGTAGCATAAACCTTTCATAGAACACCAGCATTTCACCTTTTTCTGCCATTATAAGGTTTTTGACATTTCTCTTCCTCTTCTTCTAGCCCCAGAATCTCTCACTGCCTTCGTCAGCCACAGAAAAAGGTTGTCGTTAGTCCCTGTGAGGGGAGGTGGGAGAAAAAGAAAGTCTGTGGGACGAAAGGCATTCTTATCAGCGTGTCTGTGTGATCTCAGTTCCATTTTCTAAGTGACTTAGGGCCCTGCTTATGCAGGTATTTAGGCAACCAGTGATCCAGATCTACTATTGCAGTCCTATGTGTGCTTATCTATATATCTGGAAAGCTATTAAATGTAAGTACTGTATTTTTTAATGTACTACTGTACTACCCTGCTGTGTGTCCACTGAACCCGTGCGCAGGAGTTATTTAACAGCAATAAGTACATTATCGTACTCATTTGTCTACCCTCTGCTCTGCCAGTGTGGCTTGTAAAGATCACTAATTTACGCTCGGCAGTGATGAAAAGCAGCCAGAGCTTTGTTCTGAGACGTCTGCAGGATTTTCACAGAACCCCAGCATGGCAGGGGTTGGAAGTGACCTCTGGGGATCCCCCAGCCCAACCCCCTGCCCAAACAGGGTCACCCAGAGCAGGCTGCACTGGACCGTGTCCAGGCGTGTCTGGAATATCTCCAGAGAAGGAGACTCCACAACCTCCCTGGGCAGCCTGGGCCAGGGCTCCGTCACCCTCAGAGGGAAGAAGTTCTTCCTCGTGTTCAGCTGGAACTTCTTCTG
>Ga0065711_1044121_pt1 | contig 14297 bp, 10 predicted proteins | sample Hoacrofraction12_FD_59098 | JGI IMG/M metagenome (GOLD analysis project Ga0065711, IMG submission 59098) | Hoatzin crop microbial communities from Cojedes, Venezuela - Epithelial fraction 12 v2 (version 2) | ecosystem: Host-associated > Birds > Digestive system > Esophagus > Crop | place...
CGTGCCGCCAAGCCCCCGCGCCGGCGTCGGGGCCAGCAGCCGGGCTCCGCGGTGACCTGCGCCAAGCCCCCGGCCCCGGGACCCACCGCCGGCGGCCAAGCCCCCAGGCCCGGGACGTACCCGCGGAGCTTTCCCAGACGCGACTGAGGGCTTGCGTTCGTGGACATGAACGGGACACTCGACAGCTGGTATCTTTACTGAATGAATTTATTGGTTTTTGAACTAAAGTTGCTCACAGTTATTTAACAAGGGATACATCGGAATTTTTTGTCCATTTTAAACCATTAAATAACGTCGGTTTGTGTCTGTCTATGTGTGTGTGCGCGCGTGTGTGTGTCTTCAAAGTACAAAATAGGAAGGATAACAAGAGGTATTGCTTTCGTTTATTCTTATATCTTGTGTAAGTAATCCCCTTCCTGCTTGTACCACATGGGTTTTGCTGATATAGGTATTTTTAAATTATTATTATTATTTTGTATTGAAATCCCAGCCTTTTGTAGAGGTACCATGTAACAGAAGCATCGAAATCTATACACAAGGGGAGAGAAAAGAGGGAAAAGAAGGACGGGGGTGATGGGAGGGGAGCTCGGAGGAGAAGCAGAGGGAGGGCGGAGGCAGGAAAGACAACGAAAGCAAAAGAGACTAATTTACAGCAATGTCATGCAATTAAAACTGCCCCCCTCTCCTGCACCCTTGCCTCCCCCCCTCCCCAGCCGTCACCCCCTGGTGTCGACATGCACACAGCAATACGAGAGAGAAAAGTCTAAGAACAGGGAAAATAAATAAATAAATAGAACAAAAAAATAAAATAAATCCCTCCCATCTGGGGGAATGGGGAGACGGGGCAAGAGTCAAAGGTCTTTGCCCCAGTTGTGTCTTTAAAAATTCCTTTTAATCTTTGAACCTATGTACAAGTAAAACTGGTCCAAGAAGGGGGAAAATGATTAAAAAAACCAACGACGACAACAACAACAAAAAAGAACTCATCCAACGTTATCATTAAAAAAGAAAATTAACTTGCGATACAACGTACACCCATAAGAACCCAACGAGCAGCAATCGAAGGTCATAAAAGAGCTGAACGCTAATGCTAAGCCTACATTCTTAAAATCTCAGTCAAGAAGTACTTCTCACTGTGTTTTGTCTTCCACGCATAAAACCACGTTTTTTTCATTTGTTTAACCTTTGAGCTTGGGCCAGAATAAGTTACACTTGGTCACATAACTCTTGAGGAGGAGGAAAAAAGGCGGCGAGTCTTCTTTCTCAAAGTCACAAGATGAACACTTACGGGGTTTCTGTGTCCTTTTTCCCCCTCCTCCCCAAAATAAATAAGAATCAATGTTGCCTCTACACAGTTATTAAACAGAAGATATATCTAACAGCTTATCTTTTTAAATATATATATATGTATATATAAATAACCAAGACCTAATAACTGAAACACACACACAAAAAAAAAGGTCCCCATCCACCCAATCCCACCCTCCTCCCCTTCAAAACAAAACAAAAACGTTATAAAAATATCTTGCAGTAATTTTTAAAGTTTACAGTAGCTTTGTGATTAAGTCTCCCATTGCCCTGACTCCACCTTGTCTTGCTCTGATGAACTAAGTGCCAGTGATTTGCACACACACACACACAGGAAATAAAACCCAAGATAAGTCTCTCTTCTTCCTCCTCTCCATCTTCATTTTTTTCTCTTTTTTTTTCTTTTTTTTTTTTTTAGGAAAAAATCTCCCAAGCCAACAAATGAAACTGGTAACTTAAAGAAATAATAATACTGATACCAATGCAGCACTAGCAACACAACAATTGCCTCTAAATGCAGGGTGTGGTGGAGGATCCAGCTGGTCGAAGAAGGTCCCAGTGCAGTGGCACAGTGGCAGGGAGTTGACAGGTGGGGAGGAAGGTGTCGAAGGAGGAGCAGCAGTAGCAGCAGCAGCAACTGTGCCTGGTGGTGGGAGAGACAGTCCTTGGCAGAGTCTTGTCCCCCTTCTTTGCTACCAGAAGTTGCCTTTTCCCTAAGTTTTAATGTTTTGTTTGTATGTGTTTATTCATTGAACCCCCTCTCCCTCCTACGTTTACTCCTTTCCCCTTCCAGCAGGTCAAAAATCAAAATGATACACCAGAAAAAAAAATCATTTTGTATATATATATGTATGTATGTATGTTTATATATAAATATACACACATATATACATGTATATATAAAAAAGGGGGCAAAAGAAAAGGAAAAGGTGGTGGGGAGAAAAATAAGGTTAAGAAAATCCCATGATGAAGCTCCCCAATATTGTCTTGGTTCAACGCTTAGTTTTGAGTTGCTCCTGGCTGGTTTCTGATGAGAATGCGCTCTGGATTCGTGAAAGACTGCACTCCCGCTACACCCGTCTCCTTCCCCGCACCCTCCCCCTCCGGGCCGAGTTCACCTGCACGGACAGAAGTTGCCAAGGGGTAAAGGTTTCACTCCGACAATTTGCAACCTCCTTTCAGCCCAGACTCTGCAATCCCATAACTGAGCAGATCTCGCTTGTGGAGCATCAAAAAAGAAAAAGAGAGAGGGAAAAAAAAAATACGGCGTGCACTGGGGAGGTGTTTGGGGAGAAGTGGGGGAGAAACCCACTTCCTGAAGGGAGAGGGGAGGCTGGGAACCTCAAACAGGACTGGTCCTTGGACAGTCTACATCGGTTGCCTTCCGTCAACAAGTGTCCGCAGAGCACAGAAGGTGAAGCCGTGGCTGACATGTTAACTTTTCGGGATAATTCCTGGTAGCAGAGCGGAAACAAGTGGTGTCGTCAGAAACACAGAGAGAGCATCAACAGAACAAGAAACAAAACAAAAGAAAACAACAACAAAAAAAAAAAACCCAAAAAATCAGGAAGGAGAAAAAAAGCAAAACATCCAAAAAAAGGAAGGAAAAAAAAACCCAATCAAAAAAACCACAACCCAAGATCTGGTGAACTGGGTTTGTCATCTGTGCTACCTTTTCTTTTCTTTCTTTTCGTTTCTTTTCATTCTTTCATTTCGTTTGTTTTTGTGTTTGTTTCTGAGATATATATTATATATCATATATAAATATATATATGTATATATATACAGTCATTCCTTCATACAAAATTTGTCTATAGACAGTTTTGTACTGTTGTGGCAAGGTATATACATCCTTCTAGTTTAGAGGCTAGCTTGCTAAGGAATATTCTTTCATTCTTTCTTGCTTTTTTGTTTTTGTTTTTTCTAAGTTATTTAATTTTTTATGTGTTTATTTAAGGTTGGTCTTGTAGGCCGACTGATGAGACCATCTTTGCCTTGTCTTTGCCAGCAGGGTACTTATTGTCTCCTCTAGACCCATAGTCATTAGAACCGGAATCGCTCCGCTTGCTGTTTGCGCTATGCTTGGTTGGCGTGCCGGGGGGATGGCTCACCTGCCCGTTCTTCTCGTCTGAAAAAAGTTGTTTAATTACGTCAAAGAAGTTACTCAATGGGCTGCCTGGGTACACAAAACAGAGGAGACAAAAAAAGAAAGAAAGAAAGAAAGAAAAAAAAAAACGAGAGGCAAAGAGAGAAAAAGAGGAGAGAAAGAGAGAGAACAAACAAACAAATGAACAATGGGGTTTTTAACAAGAAGAACATGATGAGGAGATCCAGAGCCACGTGCGTGGGGGTGTGTGGGGGGATGAAGACAATGAACAGGAGGAGGAAGAGTGTTTAGGATGGAACACCTACAGAAATAAAGAGGCTGGGAGCACAGAACACCTAGGGGCGAGGTCCTACTTTTCTCCTGAGTGGGGGAGCACTGCGGTCTCACCTAGGGGGAGGACACAGTACTGTGAGGCTGAAATAGTTCAGTCTGTTGCTTGGAGTCACTTGGCCACTCCGCACTGAAACGTCAGTGAGTGTAACGCTGGATTCAGGCACATCCCATCTTACTGCTGCTGTTAGAAACACCGGGTATTTGTACGTGGTCGCTAACTGACGTTTCGCTTTGCAGCCTTGCTAAGCTCCCTGGCTACATTGGGCTTTCTTTGCTTGCATTTTATTGCTTTCTGAGTATCTCCTTGCTCACCTTTCAGTCACTCAGCCTGAAGTATGTGAGTGCTCCAAGGGAAACAGCATTTGAAAAATGAGCTATGGCTGACGTTGAGTATTGCCATCTAGATGTGCAGTTTGTGGCTTGTACTTGCAAACTTCTAAACACCTACAGATCCTTCTTACAACAGGTACCTGGAAATGAAGATGCTGAGTACACTGTGGAAGCAGGCTGTTATGCATCTAACTACTTCTGTGACCTACCAGGGTCAAGAACTACTTCCCTGTTGTCCTGAATTTGTGTTCTCTCTACAGTACAGTCTCTATGACGTTGACATTCACTCCAGAGGAGTTAGGAGCCAGAGAGGGGCGTAAGGTTGCGTGCTAGTAGAACAGGTATCTCATTAAGGCAGCCGCTAGAGCAGGTTGCAGTATTAATGTGGGTCGGGCACTGTGCACATCAATACAATCTTTCATGCCGTTTGGACCTCCAGAGGATGTGTGGAAGGCCATACCTGAGGAAAGGTTCTGGGTGCTACGGAGGGAAAGGGACCAGCTACTACTGGAAAGGTAGCCTTTTTGGGGCATTTCTAGTCCCTTTTAATTTTCTTGGATTGGTGGATTAATCTTGATCAGACATAGGAGGGGTCACAGTAAATCATCTGAACGAGGTTATTGAAGGTGTTTTTTATCTAACATACATCACAGAAGTGATGCCTGTTTGTGATCATCAAAACCCCATGATGCTTTTCTCAATGTTGGCACTGTTGGCTCCATTATTCCAACAAATTCAAATAATTTATGTCCCACCTCAGCAATTTCATTCTCCAGCTCCCAGAAGGAAATGGGCTCCTTGTATCTGCCTTTCAATGCTGTGGTGTGCTGTGAAGAGTGGAACCTTTCGTCCCGACATGGGAACACACAGTCGGGAGCAAAGGGGTTTCCTCATAGCAGAGACTGCCATTTATCCACAGTTGGTGGACACTGGTGGGTTGGTAATATAATATTATACTTCACTTTCACTACAAACATAAGCAAACTAGTTACTACAGCAGGCAAGTACTTTCTGTGCACGGTAACTTGTCTGAAGAGCTTGCTGAGTGCTTTCTTATTCTGTAATGGAAAATGCTAGACAGACACCAACTGCTCTTACGCAAAGAAAGAGGAAATACAGAGTATTTGTGCCCTGCAAAACTGAATGTGTTACTCTTTTTTTCCCACCCTGTGTTAACCAGGTAGTTGCTGCTTTCCTCTGCATGTTAACAGGCCTTGTCTTCCTCCACTTGCTGCTTTGTGGTTAACTTGCTGCTGGCCCTGGATCTGTCTGCATATTCAGTTACAGCAATGCCACAGGCAAATGGCTGTTAGTTTCTGGAAGGGCATCATTCACCTGACTGACTGAAGCCTTAGAGATGGGCCCGAACAGCCAGGCAAAGCACGTATCTCCATTTCCGGCTAAGAAGAGAAGGGCTATCAAACTCTCAGCCCTTTCAGGGTCAGACCTCCGTGAGCTCCACCTGCTTCCTTCCACATGCATCCAAATTCTTTGGAAGGGACAGATCTGTTCCACATCTATGACTTCTATTTCAGGGATTTCCCTAAGCCTCCCTAAAACTGGTTTAGGTTTGTGGGTGCAAGCTCTGCTCAGACTCATTTCTATCTGCTCAGATTAATTTCTACTTCTTTTAGGTGGATACTCTTTTTCAATGAAAATAAAGAAAAAAAAAGAGAGCAAACACTCAGCCTTGAATGCAGGAATGTGGGCAGATCTGGTTCTTATGTGGCTTTGGACCCCTCATCTTCATAAGCAAATGGAGTCAGCAGAGAGAATGAAAAAGAGCACTGAAAAAAATGCTGGAGAGGGAGAGACTGCTAGGTTGGGAGAAAAGGGGAGGGAAGTATCTCTAGTTATTCAGCTGAGCAGTTTATTCAACAAGCTTAGAGGGAAAGAAGAGGGCAGAGTAAGCAAGGCCCTGCAGGAATCAGGTAGGTTTTTTGTTTTCAGGTAGACAGGAACAGTAGACAAAAGTACAACTTGCAAGAATGGAGCAATAAAACATTTAAAAAATTATATTTATATATCTTGCATTTGCTGAGTCCCGATACAGGATTTTTAATCATCCTATTAAAATATGCAGCCCCTGTTTCATCCACCCTTTCTCCTCCCCATGCCCTACCGGCTTTCAAGTGCCTGGAGAATTATTGCAGCAGAAGTATTTAACAGTCTGCTTTTCTTTGCCTCTGTCACTACTGGATTCCTTACAATCAGCATTTTCAGGTGAAATTTTAATGGGAGGTAAGGAATCCTTAGGGATGTTTAAAGAGAGCTACTGAAAAATAAAATAGGCCATTTCACTAACCCTTTCCTTCCTTTGCCTTTTGTAGTATCTGGACTTGTAATTAAAGACTAGGTAATAATGCTCTCCTGTCCTGCAGTCAAGAAAGAACTGATCCTACACCAAGCAATACAGACAATCACTGCATTGATGTTGTCTACATAACAGCTTGCTGGCCTGCTCTCAGGCTGGTGTAGATATTGGTCTTTGGACAGACAAAAAGTCCTCACATTTTTCTCTGGAGATATGTAAACATGGGTCAGCTGTGCTGGGAGCATGAAAATGGTGTGTGGTGTTGCTCCTCTTAGTTCTCAGTACCCTTTGGGCTTATACATCCAGTAAAACAAGACTTGAAAATACAGTTGATGATGGATTAGATTAGCTTTTTCAGCAATCTTCTACTAGTAGCATTCAGTGCAAAATGCGTGGTAGGCTCTTACACCTGTAAGTCCATGTGGGGGCCTCAGAAAGGCTGCCTCTCTTATTTCAGAAAGTGAGATGACACCCCATTTCCTCTGGATGGGGATGAAGGTTTGGCTCACTGATTCTTCAAAACTTCCCTGCTGTTTCATGCATCTATAACTAAGGTCTTCTTTTCCCTTGAGAGCAAATGTTCATCAACACAGAGCAAAGAAAGCATGAAGGGTAGCAAGGGTCAGAAACCGTGAGAAGGATCAGAGGCAGGTGGGGAGGTTCAGAGCATTAGGTTTACATCTATTAGGAGGAGATGGATATGTGCATTTTTGAGTTAGATCAGGGAGCTGTACGCTGCAAGATGGGAAAAGGGAATGGGTTTGAAAACAAGCACTGAAGCTTATGAAAGGGTCATGTATTGAAGGGATGCTATAGAAATAATTTTATGGAGAAGGCACTGGTTTGTGGCACTTGTGTGCAGCACTGTCATGGCCAAGTATCACGAAAGAAGTCAAAACTGTGAATGCATTTGAATACAACAGGCACTAAAAGGAAGAAACAGGGCTGGAGACAGACACAGAAATGTAAAAGAGCTCGGCAGGTGGCTTGTATCAACCCTTACAGCCCTCAGTACTTCATCTGCTGTTTGTAGGACGTCTGTCTGACATTGACCTAGCCCCAGTCGTGTCACAGGTTTGAGAAGCAAAGTGGAAGTGGAACACCCAGGGAAGAGAGGAAAGAGAAAATGAGGTGATTCACTCCAGGCACCAGAACTGACACCAGGAAAGGATGCACCTTGCAAAGACCCTGCTCTGACCTTGCAAAAACTCTGTCTTGACCTTGCAAAGACCCTCAGAGTCCTTCACAGAAAATAACAGGAGGTGGTGAACAAGAAGCTTCAGGACAAGCTGAAGGCTTTGGTCACTGATTAGAGCCTACTGTTTTGTAACATTTTAAGACAGCCAGATAAGGACTCGGTCCTCTTTTCATTGAAGCAAACAGCAACACTCCCATGGACTTAATGGAAGCAAACCCTGAGGCACGCACTTCTCCTGTGAAACCATCTCTCTCAAGTCTAGGTGTTTTGCAGTGCTGAACACAAAGTTGCACAAAACAAGTATGCCATCTGAGGGATTATCCTCTGCCTTTCCTTTCTGTATAGCCTGAGAAATTTTGGGTTTCTACATTTTTAGCCTAGGCTTTGGGAGAAAGTGAATGGGAAAAGATAGATCTCCACTGGAAACTGAGGCACCCTTTGTCAACCTGGCTTCTCATATTCCCTTGTTGCTTTCACATCTTTTCTGACTGTCTTCTGCCTGCCTCTGCTACTGAGGTTTTCTTCCTATACTAATTCCTTTCCCTTTACCCCTTGTCTTTTTCATCCCTAGCTTGCTTTGTATTTCCCTAGCAGATGTGGTTTCAGTGAATCATGTAACAAAAATCCAACTTCTTTCACATAAAGCATTGAAACACTCTCTTGATGGGTGATAATCCATTCCCTTTCAAACCCATTTTGCTACTTGGACAGAGTTCTAGCCCTCTTTGTGAAGACTAGGCATTTCTTGCCTGTTTGCTTGGTTTCTGTTGGCAGAGTCCCTTCGGCCTTTGAAAACAGGAGACTTAAAATATAGATCCCACTTCAAGAGTATATGCAGGGAAAGGGATGACAGAAAGATAAGAGACGCCTGTTCCTCTCTGTTAAGTTGTAGTATCATGTAGGAGTCTTCCTCCAGATTAAAGAGCCCCTAGCCTAGGCATTGTACAAATACAAATCAGAGAGATGCTGCAATGAGCTCACCAAACACTGAAGAAGGCTACAGAATTTTTTTCTCCTTTAATGGTCGGATGTATGAGGCTTCCCTCTAGACTGGAGAATGGTGACAGAAAGGCCATTGCAATGTCTTGCTGGAGGCCATCACATGGAACTTCCTCCTAGTCTATGAACCCATCCTAGGCCGCCTGAAGTGAGCTGAAGAAACTGCAGAAATCCCAAGACAGGTACTTGTCTAAAAATACAGGAAGTCAGGAAAGCGTTTGAAGAAACATGGATGTGGTTTTTACTGGATTTATAAACTGTCACAACAGATTGACCAGAACAAGTTTCCCATTTATCTTTTTCCCCAGTTAATTACCTAACGGGGCAGTTGTTTGATTTCATTTCAGTTTAGGACTACAAAATGCAGACAGACAGTCCACAGAACAACTCCAATTTCTTAGCAGGGCACCTGAATGGCAGCTGGGAAAGGTGACTTCTAAAAGTAACAACAGAGCTTATTTTCCAGAGTCCTTAGACTCTGCCAGTAAAAATGCCAATTGAATACAGTGTTTGCAGAAACAGACTGCTGGTAGGAACTACTCAGATTATCACATACTGTTAGCGCAGGTGTCTGTGCTACCAGCTGAAGGTGGGAACTTTCAATCGCTACACACCTGGGCAGATCGGAACAACCAACCTGACATTTAAGTGCTCTATAACCCATCCTTGTTATTACTCCCCTAAAACATCCTGTCTCCTCTGCAGGAGGGTGGCCCAATATTTGTGACTAGCCAGATGCATCCAGATGGCCCTTCTGCCTCTATCTTGCACATTTTCTCTCTCTCATACACACACAGAGAAGCTGAGATCCCGATCAGCCTGTCCTGTCACAGACAATATAACCAAGACAGGTAGCTCTTGGGTAATGAGTTAGAGAATGGTGAACACAGGCAGCAAAGACCCAAATAGATGAGGCATATTTCCTTGCTGAAACCCTCTGCAGAGCTAAGGCATGAGTAATTAATCAGAAAACAATTATTCAGTGTCCATTTACTGATGAATAGCTCTGGCCAATCCAGCACCACCACATAACGTTCAAGTAAGGAGACAAGATGACGGAGAAGAGGGAATCATACATTCATTTGGACAGTTGGTGGCACTGAAAGAGCAGACAAAGATAGTGGTGGGATGAAAAGATGCCAGATCCTGTTGTGGAATCATGCTGTTCTGGCAAACTGGCTGGTAAAGGACTCAGCCCAAGAATTCTTTGTATCTGCCTCTCCTTTCACAAAGATCTGCCTGCATAAGTGTGTGCTGAGATGGGAAGCTGACGACCTACACTTGGAAAGCCATAGCAGATGATGGTATTGCTACTACCCATTCTCTTACAGACTTCTGCTGCTTCATTCCAATTTTTTGTCTATAAAAATGTCAGAAATGTACCGGCACTTAATAATATAATTTTGTCCTTTTCTGCCAGATGGATGTTCAAGTGTGATCTTTTAAACTCTCTGACCTGTTACTAAGGAGAGAAACGACCTGTGTATGCTGGTGAAATTTCCTCATTTCCTCTGAATCAATCCCTTCAAAATATGATTTACTATTCTGGGGAGGCCATCTCAAATTTACCTTAGTACAGCAAGCATATACTCACATGGAGTATCCTGAAGCACTGCCTGCCATAAATAAAGTATTGTAATCTTAATTAAGAGAGACATCTTTGTGTTTTCTGCATTAGATATTATTACAGAGAACAAGGAAAAGAACTTGTACTGGTCAGTAAAAATCTAGCCATAGCTATCAAAACAGGATCTGATATGTACCAAATAGTTCAATACATCTGGATTCATCTTTAGTGCCAAGTTGCTATTTTTGTTGCTGCCTTCTTCTACAGCACAAAACCATGAGTCATGAATTGGAAATGTCTCCCCAACACAACACTAGAATGAAGAGACAGGACTGCAGTGTGGGGGGAGTCAGCCATCCACTTGGAGAGCTGAGAATACTAGTAGAATGGGCAAGGATAACTGGGACACCTGGCTTGAAGTCTTTGGAAAATGTGACTTATCTTACTTATCGTGATCCACCCACTGTAAATGAATATGTGATCTTTCAGGTGGGTCTTCTTCCTTTAACCTCATTTTGGGTCACAATTTAGACAGAAGAATCAGCCATGCTTCAAAGATCAGTAGCCAGAACATTTTTCAGAAACGCTAATAAAAAAAATGTTGTTCTCACTACCTCACAGTGTAATAGTGGTGAGAAGAGCCCTTCAGCTGAGAGGGCAGCATGTTTTTTTCTGCAGGTTTCAGCATCAGTGTTTCTGCCATCAGTTATGACTTTATGAACGCAAATCACCAACCTCCTCTTCCATCAAATAGCTACCTCGTGAGAAACAGGATTACTCTAATTAATGCCAGCATGGTTCAGGATCACTTCCAAGAGCACCAAATACAGATATTTGCTGCTGCTAGTAACACCAGCAGTCTCTAAATTAGCACTCACAAAGCTACGTGCTGCAATTGCAACCCAAATGTGATGTAACCAGTTTTAAACTACAAAACGTCTCCCAATTTCTCAAGTAGCTTGGGATGCTATTGACACGGGCTTGTGTCTGTATGAATCAAACTGTGATTGCAAGGAGCTATGAAGAGAAGCCTTTACTGCAGTGCAATTGCTCTGTGTGCACAGAGGATGATTGGCCATGGGGGACAAGGTCAGATGGCTCTGAATAGGAAGCTATGTCAAGTCCTAAACACTGGAAGCAAGAGATTTGAGTGAGATACATTGGAATGATAGGAAAGGCAAGTGGATTTGCTGTGCTTCTGCTTTGATCAGATCATTTTGGTGATAGCCACTGGTACACACAAGGATCCATAAAGCTTTTTGTTTAACTCTGATGCCAGGAATCAAGATTTCGAATTGTAAGCAGCAACACAGGATGTTTAGGAATAAATACGAGCTCTTCTGGCCAGCCTGTTGTCACAGGATTATGGTCTAAGACTTTTCAGGAATGTATGTTTGTGCAGTGCCTAACATGATAGCATGATTTGACTGGAGCTGCACTAGTTATACATACTAATCTTTTCCTCCTCTTATCATCACCCAGTTCCATGGAAGTACCACTGATTTAACCGAAGACTTTCCTGAGAGTCAGGAGGGATGGAAAGCAACAAGCAAAGATTACCTTACTTGGAAATAAAATTCAGCCCCAGACAGCTACAGTGTGGAGACTGTAAAGTTTACAGACTCCCTGGTAAGCGTTAAGAAAAAGTCAAGAATAAGGCAGGCTTTTCAGAGCTTTCCGCCAGCAGCCAGCACCTTGGCGAAACATACTTAGTAAGGACTCCAAAAAACTGGGAATGGCTGGGAAGGGGAGCTATCAAAGGCTATATGCCAGCTTTACTACTAAGTCAACCACTGAAAGAAATTCTCAGTTCACTATTTAATGGACTTAACGTCATTAAAGTTTGTAAAGACAGACTCTTTTCTGAATGAGGACTACTGAAATGGCACTGTGGGCTTCTGTGTGGCGTACATCAATGGCTCCAGATCCAATGTGCTCAATCTACAGTGATACTTGCTTTCTAATTCCCAGCTTTGTGGTTGAGGCAGGAAGGCTTTCCAGTTTGTGTATTATCTAGATTTTTTTTTTTAATGTAAAGGCTCTGCAGAACCTATTAGAACCTCATTGTCAATTATAAAACCTGTGCTTCAGTGAGATTAGACATAAATACCAGATTAGATGGTAGTAAACAGTTCTCTCAATCCTGCTGCAAAAGAAACAGAATCCAGCTCATTCTTTTACAGCTGTGTTGATTTTATAAAGCTTAGCAGAAGCACACAAAGTGATAAAGCTTATTTGTCACTAAACTGATTTGGCTCTATATATACAGAAGCAATAGATCAGCTAAGTCAGAAGGTATCCCTTCTATCGGCAGTTTTCAGGTTACAGCTGCATTTTAAATGTAAAGGTTTTAAATTTACAATGTAAATTTAATCTTATAAACAGATATGAAAGGCTTCATGGAAACCAGTTTAGTCTTAACTGACAACAGAAATGCCCATTCCCCTGCTCAAATGGGTGGAAATATAAAATATTCCACCCCAATATGCATTTCAGCTTTATTATGAGCAAAATTATTTTCTTCTCTTGTGAAATATGAGTTGGCAGCAGTTTTCTAGTGTGCACAGGTAGGGTTGATACAGCAGCTGTTATGTCATTTGGATATAGGCAGCTCCTATGACACGCCTCTGCTGTTCAACATTAACTTGTTTTTCAATGCCAATGGCTATATGCAAAATCACTTCTCAGACTGATGACCACTGCTAGCAGAAGATGAGATAACACTTAAAGGACTAAACAAATTTGCCTTGCTGTTAATTATAACATTCAATGGTTTCTAGTGGCTGAAAAGATATTCCTCATGCCCACCAGAGCTTTCACATGGCTGAGCCAGGCACAAAGCATCTGATTAGCTCTTCCTGCTCCAGTATTAACTCTCTGGCAAAAATGACCCCCTGTGCTCACTCTCAGAATATGGAACAATGATGAGGTCAAAAGCCCACACAGTATAGTTTTTCTTACAATAGTTTTTGTTACTAGATAAACATTGGGTCAACTTCACAGAGGGTTCCCTGTCCTCGAAGTCATGAAATAGCTCTTCACTCATATGGGACGGTGGAATTCAGCGTGGTGCGGTCACAACCGCTTATGCCGTGTCTGAGCACACCAAGAGGAACATGATTTAAAGGAAGCAGCTCCCTTAAACCCCTATAACCCATCCTTTGTCTTCTCTGGATATATGTATGTGCTCTGTCTGTGCTGTAGCTGCCACAAAATAGTCTCCCTGCTGGCCTTCACCTTGTCCTCTTTGTCTCTTGTTGGATTGATGCTGGCACTGTGACAGCTGGAGGGCCTGCCTGAACTGGGAGTGAGCAGTAATGTTCTCTATCTAGAGAATGCAGAGTACTGGCTGGTTATCTGTATAGCTCAATTAACTTGCAAGCAATCAGTAGAATCAGCATTCCGGTATTTTTGTATGATGTGAATGCCGGATCCAGGCAAGAAACAAAGGCTTGAGGAAGAAGATGGATTTGCTGTGTGATGCCTTCAAAAAGAAGCTGGAGGTCTGCCTACGAGGAGATCAGAAATGGTATAACCCAGAAAACTCAAATTAAGAAATCAAGCAAGCTCCTTTCAGAGCAAAGGAAAAACTCCCACAAACAACACTGCAACTTAAACCAAAGAGATCATCTGAAATACAGAAAATGGGCCAAATTCTGCCCCAGTCACACACACATAAACCTAATATTATCTCCACCATGAGGATTTTCCTTTGTTGTTACAGACTCCACAACTCCAGGAAAACTTTGCTCACTTTATGAAGAGATGAGACAGGAGTCACAGGTCCAGCTGGAGAGCCATACTAGCTCAGTGATCACTTCCTCAACAGATTGCGTTCCCTTTCACAGAGATATCTGAATTCAACCTAGATGCCAGAATGGAAATCTGAAGAGAACAGACTTCCCTTATTCAGAACCTTTCTGTAGAAGATATAAGTAATAACACAAAACCCTTTCTTACAGTATTTAGGTATTTCCACTATTGTATTTGGAGGAGTCAGCAGAGGCACAGGTAATGTGAGAAAGAATATAGTCCATGTGTGCATGGAGGGGAGGGAAGGCGAGGGACAAGTTAACAAAATTTCATGGAACCCTAAGCAAGTTGAACTGCAAGTTTTGCAGGAAACTTCCCCCCCCCCCCC
>Ga0065711_1044122_pt1 | contig 14297 bp, 7 predicted proteins | sample Hoacrofraction12_FD_59098 | JGI IMG/M metagenome (GOLD analysis project Ga0065711, IMG submission 59098) | Hoatzin crop microbial communities from Cojedes, Venezuela - Epithelial fraction 12 v2 (version 2) | ecosystem: Host-associated > Birds > Digestive system > Esophagus > Crop | place...
TCTCTCGGCGGGGGTCTTCAGATTATCCTGCAGCCTCCTTATCTCTGTAGTTTGCATACCTGTTCTCCCAAGGCCTAGGCGCCTAAAGGGATTATTCAGGAGTCCCTTGTTTTGCAACCGTCCGAATTATTCACAAAGAACCAAGACTTGTTTCTGACCACCTGAAGTGATAACATTCCCTACATGTTACATTTGTTACATTTACAGTTATCAAATGTAAGTTGAACATCAAAACTTCATGCTATAAAACAGTCATAATGGAAGTAAGCTGGTTGAGACCAGTTCAGGATACTTCAGCATACTCAATTCTGTTGATCTTTCTCCCTTTTTTTGTCCTCAGAGAACTCTTCCAGACTGTGCCTTTTTTTCTTCTTTCTGATTTAGAACAGTAAAGATGCTCTTTCAAATTTCAAGTGATGAAAAAGCAATGTGCATCCAGCTGCAGTAGAAACTGTGTTTCCTCCCGTCTGAAAAGGCTGTACAATGTGCAGCAATTCTGCATTGCCTGTTACTTGCACCACTCCTTTTCTATGGAAATCCAGTCTCCAGAGTTGTAATTCAGGGAACTTTGCGTAATTTATAAGAGAAAAAAAAAAACCTGCTAAGGAAAGAGCAAAGGAGAGTATGGCCTGATCCCAAACAGTGCTGTTAAATCAGTCTGAGCATTGTTTATTGTATTTTATTTCCTTTGCTGTTCTACAACCACAGCACCCAGCTGTTTGCTGCTTTGCAAGGGTAGTATTTTCAAGGTTAGCACAGAAGTAATCAAACGCTCAATGGTGGTATGAATATTCATATCAAGACACATTATGAGAAAGTAGATAGAGGCAAATACACAATTTAAATACAGAGTACAGCAGGAAATGGGACATGAAACAGTAATTAGATAGTGAAAATTACATGTTATTTACATAGGTAAATACACTGCAGGGGTTATGCATGTGATCTTCTCTATTAGCATTTGTTTGTTTGTGATTTAACCCTGACCTTAAAAGAGGGTTTTTTTAAAACATAAAAATGGGCAGCGAGGAATGCTCTCTTTGTACTAGAAAATCTGCATAGCTTGCAGGATTACCCATTTGGGCTGTAAGCCAGGCTTCACAGCTAAGGACCAGAATAGGCCTGTACTGCAGGAACGAGTGGTGTTTGTTCTCCAGGAGACAGGCTTTCTCCCCAGCCTTACTTGTGCAATTCACTGTTATTCGGATGACTGGGCAGTCTGTGGGTGCTGGCAACCAATGTCTGAGATCCTACTGCCTAGACTAGGTGGAAATCACACTGCACTACTGAATTTCTTGCGGGAAGAGCTAGTAGAATTGGACAAAAGCATTGTTTTCCCTTGTTTGGGGAACATCTAAATCTAGATCAAGTTTCCTCCTTTTCTTTTCAGAAGCAGAAATGTGGCTCTAGGCTAGTTAGATCGATACTAGCATGCATCAGGAGTCTCCACAGCCATCATACCAAAGGCAGGAATACTCATTTTTTTGTTCTACTCTGGACCACCTCATCTTGCTGGATTTCCTCCCCATGTCTGCTCTTTTTTCCTTTATCATTTAATTGTGCCCTTCTCCTTTAGCCAAGAGGAAGGTGAGTGAAAAGCTTTGACTGATGTGTCTCCTTTCCTCTCTTCAGCCAACAGCATACCCTTACCATGACCAGATGCCAGGAATATGGAGTTAGTTGATAGTTTGGGCTTCCCAGAGAAAATGGATTGCAGGGAATTAATGAGGGGAAGAGGGATGGAAACAGATGTCCCTCTTGCAAAGGCTCATTTATTTCTTAGCCTTTTGCCTCCGGGTTGCTTTTGGTTGGGTACCTCTACTGTGCTTGAGTCTGCAAGTAAGAAAAACAACTTCAGAGTACACAGCATTTATTTATTGGTGAATACACGCGGTGGCTAGCTAGGACTACCATGCTACAGGGTCATGCAAATTTTCCTGTGACTCTGGGCGAGTCTCTGCTGAACAGGCAGTCATTAGTCAGGTGAGGAAGGGTCTGCCTCTTGCTCCTTGGTGTAGGCTGATCTTTGATGTTGCTGATTTGCTGTCTTCCTACTATTTGTTTTTCTTTCCCTACGATTTTACAGCTTTCCTTGTCAGTATTTTGCTCTTAAATCCCTGAGCTTTAAGTACGCCATCTCAGCAAATGCTGTTGAGTCTATTGTTTTGCTTTTCTTATCCCGCATGGCTTTAGCTCATGGGCTTTCTCACATCTCAACAGCATTGTTCTATAAAACTCTAGCATCGTGGCAATTGTGTTGTGTGAAACCAGACTGGGGTTCGTAGATAGCTGAAGCCCTCAGCTCCAGGGTACGATGAGTTGTATCTTCCAACCCAATTCACATTAGCTGCCCCAATGACATAAAGAATTGCAGCATAAAGCTGAAAGCAAAATTTGTGAGACAAGTGCATGACACCACAGCGCAGTAACATTTTCAGGAAATTTCTGTGTGCAGGTTCCTGACCCGGCACTTAGCAAATGCCCAGAATCCAGAGAGGGCACCGCCATTGCTGGAGGTCCTGTGCTCCTTAATACTGAGAAATGAAGACATTTGACAGGGACAGGGTGGTTTCCCAATGGGCTAGTGTCTTAAACCTGGTGTTCTGGGCAAATTCCAAGCTGGTCAGTCCCACTCTATTTTTAAAAATCACCTGACATTGCAAAATACAGGTTACTATCTGTTCTTTCTAAAACTCAATTAAGACTTCAGTTTAGAAATTGGAGTAATGCAACCTTTGTCCTTTGTTATCTTTCATTTCCCATTTACTTTTCATCAGCAGACAAGTGCTTGTGGATATAAGGAACCCTGAGAGTTCCTTCTTTTATGCATGCTTCAGTATGCAAAGGCTCTGTGTGTGCGAGTGTGTATCTGTCCTCTGCAGAGTAGCTGTGCATTCCTAAGGGTTTGCCACTTCTCCTTGTGGAGGTGGCAGCACGTTGGTCCTTGTTCTTTATAGAAAGTTTATTACTTTTTGTGAAGTACCTTGAGACTTTGTGGAATAAAAGAGTGTGTTGAGATAAAGATTATTTATTATTCATCACTCCAAATACATTTGTTCCTACATTTTAAAGCTGGGAACAGTGTGTGATAAGAGACAGCTGCACAGCTAGGCCTCTTGCTGCAAGCATGCAAATTATTTTTCAGATCTGAAAAGAGGTAGTGAGCCCAAGCAAGCAAGCATGTCTTTTTTATTTTTTCCCAACCATATCAGATGGGCTAATGAAAGCTATTACTTCTCCCCATAAAACATAACACAACAAGATCCTCAAAATGAACTAAATCTGTTGATAACAATCGCTCCGTAGAGAATAGCACAAGTGCGCAAGAAAGGATGTAAAAATGTCATAAAATCACCTAGTCCCTGGTTTGAATCTTTTGTATAAGGAAGGCATCCTGCAAACAGAGCTACTGTAAGCATCCCTTATCCCTGTGTGCCCAGCTTCTCCAACAAACATTGCTTAAGGCAGTAAGAGGCAATTCAGCTGAAGAAATAAAAGCAAAATCAGTCTTCTTGCAGAAACCAGGCATTTTGTAAAACCAAATGGAGCAGAGAGAAGAGGGGCTGTTCGTGACTGAAACGACTACGACAAGACAATCTCTCCGCGTGTCAGATGGATAAAATAACAACAGACTTCTCTGTGGAAATCTGATTGAAACTCACTCCTATCAGGCCTCTGGGTTTCTTCAGAGAATGGAAATCAAGATTGCAGTAACTTTTCTCCACCTGTTCAAATGTGTTCCGGTTCTCCATTTTTCCCCCTTAAGGAGACAGGGAGGACTGAACATCTTCCATTTCTTTTGGATCCAGTTTAGCATTGCTGAATATTTTACAGGAAGCAATTTTTAGGGGGATAATGCCTCTAACTTGGGCTGAAATCTTAGGAGAACCTGTGGCATTTCAAACCCAAAGAAGGCCAGAATGCCACACAGCAAGCCACATTTATGGCAGCCACTTCCAGAGACTTTGAAACAAAACCATTTTATTTCACCCTATTGTTCAGCAGTTCAGAGGAGCCTCTGGGGAAGGGAAAAGCTAATTTCTCTTTTTCCTGCAAACAGATTAGTAGTCAGTTCTGCTTAGGATGAATTAAAGCTAAAGCTAATTTCTCTTTTTCCTGCTAACAGATTAGTAGTCAGTTCTGTTTAGGATGAATCCCAAAGGATTATTTTCCTCACACTATTCAGGGTGGGGAAATGTTACAATGGTTGGCTGGAAAGGCTTATTTTTATATTAAGGATAACTACAAATTTCAACAGTGGTTTCCCTCTGAAAACCACAGGTGACCTTGAATCACAGACATAACGAGACAGAAAAGCTCCTGTTGTGTACCTTGCTGTGCCCAGCACTGTACAGTAGTTTGGTGGAGTCCATTTTCAATGAATGGCTCTTGGGGAAAAACAAAACCTGAAGTGTCATGTGGAGAAGACACTGCTAAATTTCAAGTTCTTCTGAACTGAGGAGCAGACTCTGTCATATACATTGTGTGTGACTACAAAATATTCCTCAAATAATAGTGATAAACCCTTTTCAGAATAAAGAGGCATTAAATCAAATATCCAGGGTCAACTAACTGCCTCAGTCCACTGAAAATTAGGAATTTGTAAATGCCCTTGTCAACCAGCTTCATCTTCAAGCATCCACATCCCTTTCAAAAAATATCACCCTTAGTCCTTCTTTGACTCAATTCTCCTATCCTTCCTCTTTCTCTCTGTTTATACAGAACAGGTCACAGGAGAGGATCAAATCCCAGGTGAGGAATTTAACTACTATGGTAATTCATTATCTCTCAGCTCATTTTCTTTCACATAAGATATTCTATTTTCTTTCTTTTCCAATTTTTAACTCTGAAGAGTGACCAGCTATTTTTTAAGGTATTAACTAGCTTGTTTCCAGCTTAGATTCTCTAAATGTATAGGCTTCCACTTTGCAAGATGTTCTCACATAGTAGACATTCTGGCATAAAATCTTAAAATCCTTAGTTTGGGGAACAGTTTTCGCCATTTCTCTGCATGCTGCCCAAGATAGGGCCAGTGACTCTCTGCGACTCCCAAATGCTCTTTCAAATGATTAACTCATGCCTCACACTCCAGAACACAGAAAATATCATGATGAACTTTTGCATACAGGAAAACAATATCTCTAGGTATTTATGTTCAAGATTTGATTTGTATAAATGACATTTTGCATGTAAATGTACAGCCAGCCTTTTCACTGCCTGCCAAGAGGCATTTGAGCTAAACGCAATGATATTCCTCTTAATCTAAAATGTCATGTTCTCATGTGCACCTACCACAAAGGTTATCACACACATCAGAAAAATAAACAAATTATTTGGCAAATAATTAGCCTCACCAAATCTGTGCCGCCTTCTTTCTGGTTAAAATAGCTTCCGTCAAGGAATACGACTCCCATATAAGCATCCATCAATTTTGGGTGCCTGATTTACAAGGGAGATCTTATCATAGCCTTCCAGTACCTGAAGGGGGCCTACAAGAGAGTGGAGAGGGATGTGCTCTGAAAATGCCAACTCCTGGGCTAAAGTCTTCCAGGCAGTCCTGCCAGTAAAGCTTCCTTGGGGTGTGAGGAATAACCAAGAGTGCCACTTTCTGTCTTTCCCAAATCTGGACTTGCGTTTGGAGCCTTGCATAGGTAGCTATTTACAACAGGAGATCTCTGTGGTTGAATGTGTGTTGAGATCTGTGTTTCTTCAGAAAAGCATGACTGGCAAACATTACAGCATTCCTCTGCTTTTCTCCCTCTGGAACTCAAAAGGCTTTCAGGCTTCTGATCTACAACTGGAAGATCTGATCTGTTATGTCAGTATGTATTTACTAAGTATCTCTGATGTGTCCGTTGTACAACCACTGCAGCATGACTTTCCCAGGCCTCAGGATGATTCCCTGGTACTGAGACAGCAGTAGTACTACTCAGGCACTCCTGGCGATGCTCTTTGCCTATATCTGCCGAATGATTTGGCATGTTACAGGTAGGTCTGGGGAGAGTATCAATCCAAGCTCTGAAGGAGAAATCTGAGTCATGACAATTGCGTGAGTCTCACCCTTGTTTCGCAGAAGGTTATGGTCACTGGCTCTGCTGCTGGGCAAATTTCTCTCTCGTTCTGCTATAGGATGTATAGATACAGGCAATTCTCCAGATTTCAGTTAGATTTTCACCTTTTTTCTTCCTGTTTTCTTTTTATAAGTAATCAAAGTCTGAGCTGTTGATCCCTCCTCTAGCAAACCAACCCTGTGGTCTGTATTTTGTCACAGGTGTAGTTAAGCTACTGTCACACAACAGCTATCCTACAGAGTGACATTGCCTACAGCTCAGAAGCCACCTTGTTTCCCATCCTAGATTGCTGAATGGAAAGTGAAAGTGGGGCTTGCATCGTTTTAGTCTCTCTAATGTCAGGTAAGTTGTGTACAAATTTTGTTTTGCCGTGTGAAAAATAAAGCAAGAATTTGCAGCTTTCCAATGACATGCCCAAATTTTCAGTCGAGGGCTTTCAGATCAGGTTTCTTCTTCCATTGCACATACACACACTATATACAATAAGGCAAAGAAAAAGAGGACCGCAGTTTGTCTGAGGAAATTTTTTTTTTTTCACTTTAAAACCTAACAGGAAAAAGGACTACAATGAGGGTCTTGTTTCTTTTCTTTTTTTTCTATTTCCTGCATATTGAAGCTTCTATTAAAACAAAATCATAACAAAGATGATATAAAAGAAACATAAAAAGGAAATGTTCTTTCCTTTTCAATCAGTACAAAATTGATGGTATATTTCACTGCAAGCGCTAAATTCGTCCTACTTCAGACTGAAGGAAATTTTTCCAAAACCAAATGGTGCATATAACTACTATAAATTAGGAGAGCCTATAGAGGTTGCTGTTCTTCAAAGGGTGTTACTTTATTTTTCCATCGAGGTAGCTAAGCATCATTCTTCTGCTGTCCTTCAGTCCTGCCTGTTAGCTAAGTACCAACAATAGTACTTTGTTTTCCCTGAGATATTTTTCACTAAGGCAAGATCCCAGTGCTATGAGAGGCAGCCCGTCTGAGCAACAGCTCAATGAAAATAGCCTTAAGATTTGAAAGTACAGGAACATAAACTGTAGTCTAACTGCTCAAAAGGCTGAAGGCTTACTCTTGAGCATGAATCCAAACCTCACGCAAGTACAAGGACCCCACATGTCCAGCAAAGTGCCCAGAAGGGTCTGAGTGCCCTGCACTGTAGGGGAGATTGCACAAGCATAGGCAAAGCAGGGCAGCAGCTTGCAAACTATAGGGAATCAGCTATTGTAACCTGAAGAGTTGCCGTCACCTCTAACCTGCTTCTACGATGGATGCTGATGAGGGATTCAGCTCTCACAGGTGGTGGACCTTCCCAGCAGCAGCAGGAGTCCTCTGATATTTTGACCCAATTCAACTTCCTTCTTTCTGCTGTGAATGTCAGCAAAGACACCTTTGAGAATGAGGGAAGCATGGCTGCGAGGGGACAGACAGTGGGTTTGGATCGGAAGGGCAAGGAGGGATGGTCTGTCACAGAGGCTGAGTCAAATTTTAAGGCAGAAGCAGCAGCACAGTCAGATGTCTGTACCACTGGTCATTTAACCAAAGCCCTGTTTTAAATCAATATTTTCCTCCCTTCCAGCCCTTATTTCCTTTCTTTCTACAATCACTGCAAAACTCAGTTTTATCTACAGAACTGAGAAGTCTGGAGTCAGCTCAGCTCTGTGGCTGTACCTGGAGGTAAGAGTCAGCCTCCAGGCCTGAAACGGGAGAGGCAGAGAGCAAAGCTTCAACAGATGTTGCTGTCCTGCAGTTGCAAGTTAATGCCGCCCTTTTCAAAGGTTGCAGAAGTATTGCTTCTTGTGCAAGAACCAGCATCCCAGGAAGAGCTCAGATGGAGCCAAATCGCCACTTGTGTTTGCTGCTTACCCTGTGCACGGTAACCTCTGGCTTAAAACCAAGTTTGTGGCACTTAACTATAGAAGTGAGAATGGGCTAAATTGCTTTTTGAGTGGTGCCCACAAATAAATGTTAGAGCTGATCAAACAAAACCCAAGAATCCGAAGTAACAGCAAAACCGGCAATTAGTTTAAATTTCTCATTGAAAACATAATTTTTCAGAAGCTGAAAATAGTTCACTTAGAGCATTCTGCTGAAAGCCAAGAGACTATGTAAGCTCTTTTCCAGGATCCAGCAAGGGAAAAGAAGATAAAAGAGAGGAGACCACGGAACCAGCATTGCATCCATTTCCACCCCAGGCCTGTGGTTTTGCTCTGGTCCCACATGCCGTCAGGCCAGCCACAGCCCTTCAGCCTCCTGACCGATATGGTACGAAAGAGCTGCTGAGGGGCTGCAGTGCTACACAGGCACCAAACTCCCACCTAGAGGGACCTGCTCATTGGTTTCAGCTTCATGCTATGGTACCTGCCCCACCAGAAGAACTGGGAACCGGGAGCAAGGCTGCACTGGCAGACCATTTTGACCACCACCACTAGCGGAGCAGGGATGTCTTTTTCTGTAGAAAATGCCGTGTTAAGTGAAACTTAGAAGTCTGGATAAACATGCCAAAAGCACAGAATGCTCTCTGATGTATACAGGCAGCCTCTCTAGAGGTGAAAGCATGCTATAAATTATAAGCCCGCTCATCTTTTAAGCTCCCATCTCCAATGAGAACTAGTATTAACTTTTCCATAGATGTTAATAAGATCATTCATGAGAATTTGACATTCTTGTGCTAAAATTCATATTTGATTTTATGCTCTTTCAAGCACGTCATGTGCTTACGAGACTGGGCTCAGGACTGAATTTTAAGTGCAGGCCCTTTAAATTGCTGCCTGGTGCCGGGTCTTCCGGGCATTCCAGCTCTTTTCTTGGATTTGTACCTTTCCCCAAATTATCCATGGAAGATTCAGATTACCTGACTGTAGGCTGTCTTCTCTTTTAAGGACCTCTATACAGTCATCCACATGTCCCAAAGGGAACACAAATGCAAACCTGCTGCCTGCCAATGCTTTCCAACACCCAAGACCTTGGAATTAAACCTTTGCAGTATTCAGTTATATTGCATCAAGTAACATGTACCGAATACATTTTCACAAGTGAAACATTCTCAGAATCATCTAGTAAGTCAAGCTACCTTTAACAGCATAGTTAGTGGTTTTCACCTACGTTTAGGTGCGAAATCATTACCGTGAATAATTCAACTGTGGTTTTTTGTCTTGGTTTTTTGGGGGGTTTTTTTTTGTTCACTCTCTCCATTAAAAAAGAAAACCTGGTGAGTGGTGCGCTGCAAGAACACTAAATTCCAGAGTTGATAAAATAAAATATATACGCTGAAGCGTTTCTAAGAGGGATTTATTATTCCTGAAGTACAATATAATTACAGTATTTGTTGATTCTAACTTTATTATTATACTTTCTTTGACCTATTTGTTAAAAGCTTCCTGCATATAATGTGTATCTTGTACAAAGAAAATCTGTGGAACTGCAGCAGAAAATAGCATTGGTGACATTATTATGACAGGGCAAAGAAAATTATATAAAATGAATTTGCTAAGAATTTAGGCAGTATCAAAATTGTTACTGCATCTATTTAACTCATCATTTAAGTCAATTTTCTTTATTCTTCCACCAGATTCCTGCCTCGTTCCATGCTATTGGCTCATGACCTCTTTTCTCATCCCTTATACTCACTCTGTGGCTAGCTGTTTAACATCTTTTTTTACATCTTTCTTGTTCATTGTGTGGCCTCAGTGCCTTATGTACTGCATCAGTCTGACTCTCTGTGGATGGAAGATTTACTAAGGCCCTCAGAGGCTTTTATTTGTGTTTTTTTACTATGTAATCTGAGCACCTAACATAAACTGGTGTCTTTATCTTCACAACACCTCTGTTATATATTCTTTCCATTTTACATAAGAGGAACTGAAGGACAGAATAAAGGCGCAACACTGTGTGCAAAGGTTTTTTGTTTGTTTGCTTCTTTTATATCCAATTTATAAGACAAATTAGTTAGCCATTTATACTAATGTATTGATTCAGTGAACAGCTCCAATTAGGTCCTTTTCAAGTAGCCCTTCTGCAAACAAGACTCAGATATCCCTTACACAAATAATGAAATACACTTTAATAAGCATCTCTGAAAAGTATTGGTTTCCATTATTTGCCCAACAATACACGAGGGGGTTTTTTTGGCAGAGTCAAAATGCAGTTCTCCAGAGCAGCTTGTATCCTTTCAAACCATAAGACTGTCTTCTCTTTTCTTGAGCTCCTTGTCTCACTTGAAACACTATGATTTTTTTGCAACAAATGCAACATTAATGATACAGGTGCCATTACACTGCTCTGACCACAATCCACAGCTTGTACGAACAACGTATGAACAGGCAATGAAACATTCTCTCATGACAGCACATACCGATGCAGGTCAGACACCGAGGTGATATTAGTCTTGTCTTCTGGTGGAAACATATCTCCTATCCCACAACAGATCACAATATTTTACGTCCACTTACCAAACTACAGAGGTATTAAATTTCCCAATTAAACAGTTTTAAGAAACTCCTGTTACAGATTAAGCTATGAGCTTTTTCCCCAGAATCCTTCTGGTAAAGGACAGAAGATTTTTTCTTGATATATGTAAAGCTTATGTGAAATATGATGCCAAAATGTGGCAAAGCCATAAGCCACTGATAATTATCTTTATGTGAACTTGGAAATTAAACCTTTCTCATTATTTTAATTGTTGATTTTTAAAAAAGCTACAGCTGGGCTTTGCCTTTCATAAATGTGATTATCAGTTGATTTTTGGCTTAAAAGTGAGAAAAAAAAATCCCCATTATTTATTTCGCTAATTTCATTGGGTTGCAAAGTACTACTTAGCATGCTTTTGAAAAGATAGCTTTGAAGTCAATATTACAGTAATGTTAGTTGGCGCAAACTAATTAATTCTAATTTTCTGTTTCATTAATGGGAGTGATTGTTTATTGGAGAAAGGGACATTCAGCTGCAGATTAAGGAAAAAAATTTTGAAACCCTGATAAAATCAAGTAAGACACCAGCCCTTCTCCTTTTGGGTGGTTAAATGGGTGGGAGCATGGCATCAACTGTGGCTAGGGCAACTGTTTTGTTGTTTTTCAAAAAAAAAAGAGGAAAAGAAAAAAAGGAAAATTAGTAAGTCAACCTTCGCTATGATCTTATATGGATTTATGCTGTTTGATAACTGTTGTCCTTAAAACATTCAAGGCTTGGGTCCATACAAAGCCAGTCACTTCTCCAACTAGCAGGGTGTGCAGGCTTGTTAGTTTATTTTTTTTTCATGGACACTTTGCTAAGCATAGCACAAGTTTGTTGTACGCTGTTCATCTACTTGCTTCAACAAAAGAAGAGTTTTAACTGTTGTTTCCTGACTGTGCTGGGAAGGTATATGTCTAGTCTACTTTCAACAGCTTTGAGCCAGAGAAAAAGCTGTCTTCTTTTCAAGGCTTCACGAAGTAGGGAGATCTTAGAAATGTACTTTATCAGCTCACAGTGCTCACACAAGCAGAAATGAGACAGGGAAGAACAGGAAGGTCAAACTGGCATAAACACACTGTTGCACATGTTAACTGCCAGGAGAAAGAGCAACATGTATCTGAACTGAATGCACTATGCAGAGAAGACAGAAGATGCTATTTTGGCAAAGTCAAATTTCTCTTTCATGCAAGCTCCCATGTGATAAAGCTTAGAAGTACTATTTCCTTTTAGCAGGGTAAAAAGCATCAACTAAAATGGATTATTATGAATCTGACATGATGTTTTTTAACAACAAAGGCAGAATGAGCTTTACAATTTCTTTGTTTTAAAAGTTTCGAGACATCAAACATATTTTTCTGCTTCTATCAGCAAAAACCTAAATTTCCTAGCACTATCATTCTGATAAAGCACTACTTCTTTCCAGGAATTCCACTTGCTGCTACAGAGAGAAATCGCCCAGGAGTTGGCCTCCTTATTTTGAATTTCCTGTGTAGTGAGTAGCTAAATATGACACCAAATGATTTTAGGAAGAAAACTCAAAGTCAGCACATTTCCCTTGAAAAAGCTGTTTGAAATCTTTAGGGGACAGAGATAGAAATATAATTTAAAACTCTGTTTCACCCTCAGGTGATTGGGATTAATTTCAATAAATCCAGTGTTTGCTATGCATGGAAGATCTCTTATCGCAAGCCCTGGACACTTTGGACTAGTCTTGCATTCTGCTGCTTCCTATGTCAGTGCTCCCTCATTCTGCTTGTGCAATTGCCTCAAATTTGGTTTTACCTTCCAGAAAACACTTCTTCAGTTATTCAGATTAAGCCTGCTGTACCTGTGGGAGGGGGGAACAGCCTGGCTTTCCCTGCAACGCAGTGAAGCAGCACCCTGTAGCCCCACCTCAGGCCATGCTGGTGACATGCAATCTCAATTTTGCTTGTTGGCCACCTCTGTCTCTCCAATGACAATACTCATGCACTGGGGCAGAAATTATTCTCTCTGACATTATCTCTATTGGAAAGGAACATTTGTATTTGTAACGCAAAGCAGACATGATTTTAGAACCTGATCTCTTTGACATCAAAGGCTACAGAAGATTAGAAATGCTTAGATTTGCATTTCCTTTATTTCCCCCATGAAAGAACTGGTTTTCTCAAATCATTTGCCTTGCTTCTCTCTTGAGTGTATATTTCCATTTGTGTCTAGTGTATTCTGCTAGCTCTATGAACTGTGCATTATTTTGGGGTTTTTTACCCCCAGTTAGCTCTCTGGAACTATTTTATTAAAGTCTTTCCGACATTTAAAATATGTAGATGATCTCATTAATCTGATTAAAATGTAGGTACAAGTTGATAATACAAAATGTGAAAAAGCAGTGCAAGGTACAATTGCTAATATAATTATTTTCATTATAAATATGGCTACATTTTCAGTTGTTGCTTGCTTAACCTTTTTAATTTTTTCCCATCTCTGAGACAAATAAGTTTTTCATTAGCTCAATTCTACTGTTGTGAGAGGCAGTTTTCTGCTTCTTTAGGAGGATTAAGGTATTGATGACTGAGGCGGACAGAATTATTAGCAGAGGGATACAAGCCTTTTATCTCTGTGTGACTGATCTGAAGTGAAACAAGTGAAGACAGCTCAGCTAGTAGAACTGTTCATTTTCCTAGGGGGATGAGCAATCAGGGTCTCAGTTTATTTTCCAGCGCACAATGGTTTTACTGAAAAATCGTGACAATCTATAGGCTTGTAGGTAATATCAGGAAAAAGAGCCATGAAATACCATTTCATCTCTAGAAGTGTCTCAGGAATGAGTTTAAAGATCCACTCTGTTCTGCTTCACGGGCAGGCTACCACCAATGACATTTTATGACTACACTGGAGTGGCTCTCGCATCTGGGGATGATGTGCAGCAAAATAAGCCAAGACCATAAGAACTGCAAAGCGAAAATGGTGAAAATAATGATGAGGAAGTGATCCAAGAAAGGAGTTCAGGGTGAAGAGGTTTAATTTTGATCGGAAAGAGAGGAAGCTCCTGGGGCTTTACACAGGCTAATTCTAGTGCGATGCGGTTCTCTAGGGGAGATATTGTGCTTTAGATTGAAATTGGGGTATATCTGACCCCACTTCTCTTCTTGTCCACTCTAAGGGAGTGATCATGGAGAGACTGTGAGCTGGTGAAAACTGAATGGAAGGAAAATGCTGGCTTTGAAGCCCACTGGTCCACACAAGCTCCCACACCTACACTACAGCTGGGACTAATCAGTAGATGATGCTTTTGCTCTACATTTTTCACGTTGCTTCCCAGACAGCACTGACTTGAACTAATGCAAGCAGATACTTCCAAACCTAAATCTAGATCCCTCAGGGTAGTAATTCAAAGTTGAACTTGTTGATGTAAATCAAGGAAGACTTAATTCAAAAGGCTTGTATCTCTACAACGATTCATACTCATCTAATCCTGGGATTGCTTGATGTCTCGGTTAGAGGACTGGGTTGGGAAACTAGAATTCTGTTCTTGCTAACACTCTCTCAGTACCATGTGTGCTGTGGGATCATTTTCTTCCTGTGTGTTTGGTTTGCTCATCTATCAAATGACTCTATAATGATAATTTTGATTTTCAGATGTAGCTTTTTTTTTTTACTTATTATGTTCTACAAAACCCTTTACAGTTTCCACATATTTGTGTTTGCACGTGTATGCCTCCTTGTCTTGCTCTGGTAAAGTGATTTCTAACTGCATGAGGCTGCAGTTAGTGGAATGGGGCGGGGGGGGGGGGT
>Ga0065711_1044123_pt1 | contig 14297 bp, 5 predicted proteins | sample Hoacrofraction12_FD_59098 | JGI IMG/M metagenome (GOLD analysis project Ga0065711, IMG submission 59098) | Hoatzin crop microbial communities from Cojedes, Venezuela - Epithelial fraction 12 v2 (version 2) | ecosystem: Host-associated > Birds > Digestive system > Esophagus > Crop | place...
AAGTTTATGTAGCAGTAAATTAAAGTTGGTCTCAAAATGTGAATGTTCCCATCATTTCATCCCACGTTAAGCTTCAGATCTATGTGTGTTTATTGTCGTAGAAGTTTAATTGTGTTAATGTAGTGCCTGACTTCTAATGAATAATTTGCAAAAGAAGTGGACTGACACTTTCTCAGCATATTTGGTTTGCATCTTAATGAACATTTTCTGCTTGGTCATGATCAAAGTAGGAATATATTTACATAGTGTTAACCTGGCACTTGTTCTTAGCATTTGGAAAAGGGCAGGACTTTAATTTTTAGTGTGTGTATCTCTAACACAGATTTAACAACTAGTTTAAACTACAAGTTGCTGTCACAGTGAAAACTGATATTAATTATCCCTTCTACAAGCTCTATATTAAATGTTCTTTTAAGGTGTTTTATAGGTTGATATTTTATAACTCATTCCTATTGCTTACTCTCTAGACATAAATCTTATCTGAACTTATCTGAACTTTCCCTAATCTTTCTCAGCCTTTTTAATTTAGATGATCACTTTCCATTTTTAGCTATTCATAGAGTGATAATTTTTTTCTGCTAGTTTGGTACCACTTCATCTTTGGAATCAGAGAATAACAAGTGCTTAAAAACACCTTTAAAGATCTTTGTCTCAGAGCCTAAAGGAAGCAGACTTTTTTTCCTTTTGGCTTTTTTTTTCTTCCTTTCTCCAATTTTAAAACAAAAATCTGATCAGCTTAAAGTTCAGAAAAACAGAGAACTAGAGAGTTATTTTTAGTCAAGGTATTGCCTGTTCTCATTTGTTTGCTTCTTCTGTTCCTGGTAATAGTATTTTGTATAAAAAAATGGTGAAAGGAAGCATAAGAAAATAATTTGTGACATTTTAATTGAAAAAGAAAATGGCAGTCATAGGCAACCTGTTTTGACTATGTAATTTTGGTTTTTTGCCTCTTTCTGGGTTTTGTAGTGGGGTTGGTGTTCTTTTTTTCTTTTGGTTCCAAGAGTGTCATGTATTTCATTTTTTTATTAATTGGCAACCCAAAAGTTAGCATTCATCTTTCTGGAATTGGGGGGAAAAGAAGCTTCTGCCAGGGGGAGGTTTTGAGGTGGGAGAAATGTGTGTTGGCTCCCATTATGAGGATAGAATCTTTTAGCAAAAAAGATGATGCGGCGTTGCAGAGGGAAGTGGAATGGAAAGGTGAATAAAGTGAGAGATGAGAATATAGGAAAAAGAAGTGAGACTTAAAAAAAACCAAACAAGACTACTTTGCTGCTTTGCTTTCTTCAGTACTGTTTGTCTAAAAAAGAGCACAGCATACGATGCATCCCCCTCTCTCTTTCTTGTCTGCACTGCACCCCCACCCCCCCCACCCCCCCCAAGAAACAATTAAAATGTGTTTTTCTCATTTTTCAGTGGCAAACAGAGCAAGACTGCCGGGACTTGTATACTTTCAGGCATATTGTAAGAATGGGATTATGAGGGAAATGATCAGCAGTGCAAATGCACTGTGTAATCTGCTGGGTTCCTGGGTGGTGTTTATAGCAAGTCATTTGAAGCACAGGCTTGTGTTGGTAGTGCTTCTGTGACAGCAGCTTTCATCCCTTAGCACTAATTGCTTCCCTAATGGTTCTTTTGGGCCTACTTTGAAATTTCAGTGCAGTTCCAATACGACTAGAATCAGGTATCAGTTAATGTAGTAATCCAACTCTCTCCCAGTGTTTATTTGTCATAAAAATCATATGCAGACTCTATGAAGCAATTCTGTCCCTGATATTGGTTCTCACAGGTAGAAACCACTGTTTTCTATCAGTTTCTCACTGAGATAAATAATCCATTATCAGTATTAAAGCATAGAGCTTCAGGCTGCACCTTTTACTCTGCGGTAAGCTCACACAACTTGTTTTCTTTTGGAAAAATAGCATGTCTGTGTGTACAGGTGTAGGACAATAGCAGGAAAGAAGAGGAACTAGTGCTGGTAATGGCAAAACAAAGACTATTTACTTTCTCTTGGTAGCATTCATCTATATATGGTGAGTTTATTCTTGTGAATTGTTTGATTAGAGCCCGTGGATTTACTGAGCAAACTTCAAATTTTCTCTTGATGGCCTTTATGCAAAACAAATAGTGATCTGGCTTTTGCCGTCCCAAACTTGTGTTTCGATTTCCTTAGCTCCAGGCGGTTGTGACAAAACACCTTTCTCTCAGAACTCCGTCTTCACCTCTATCATTGCTTCCCAGATGAAGCAAAAAGCGTAAGATGATCAAATTGAGAATCATTCTATGGTCCTGGGAGATTAATTTTGCTGTATTTTGATGCGGCTGTTGAAAAAGTGCATCTGTCCTCAGTCTCCTTCAGCTCTCTGCTGCTTCTTCATTGAAAGGTACATCACCTGTTTATGCTTTACCGCCCTGATTTAAGCCACCGATGGAGATCGGTTTGTGGTAAGAGGCTAAGACGGGAGGTGGAGCTCAGGAGGAGCAGGCACATGGCCCATTCCTCATTCTTGGTATGGAACGGTACTTCCCAGCCTCTGCTCTGTCTGTCTGAGCTCTTCTGTACAATAACTGAGAGTCCGAAGGAGCTAACAAATATTGGAATTTTAGGAAAGCCAAACAAAAGCACATGATGTCTGCCATCACCTTTACTACAAATACTTTGATTGAACCAGACACTCTGGCAGTAAAGCACAAGTTTAATGACCAGCCTTGCAAAGACAATTACTGGTTTTGATTTTACAGGGAGTTTGACTGGTTTACGAAGTGCATGTAATAGCTGATGTTGTATAATGAGAATAAGATGGTGCGTAATGTGAAGATTTTGTTTCAAGGAGGAACCGCAATGTTTTGATAGTCCAGGTTCCTTCTGAAAGGAAATGAATTAGCAATTCACTGTTGTGAACCTTTGAAGGGTCTGAGTAATCTTTAAATTCATTCAGTGCTGGGAAGAGCATTGCAAGCTGACGTGTAATAGCTGCTTCCAAAACAGGTATTGACAATGGACTCTCCTTGTGACAGAGGGAAGAGTGTTTGAGTATTTTCACTTTAAAATCAGAGGTCAAGTGTCTTTTACTCATTCTTTCAAATATACATGAGCACTATTTAGTTTTTTTACTGGCAAAATGTTTTCCACTCAGAGGAAGTTCTGATTTTGCTGTCATTAGATATTCCACCGGGTCCCTGCACTTCAAGGATGGAGAAATTGATCCCTCAGCATAAGTTTCATTTGCATAAGCATGGTATATCTGTGCTGCATAATTACAGACCACCAGTACCACCAGCAGAGTATTACATGTCTGGAACTTGAAAAATTCTTCTAATTTGACGTTTTTCTATTTTTTTGTCAGTCGGGTTGGTTTCGTTTTACAGAATAGTTGAATAGGGAAGCTATGATTGAAGTACCATTTTCAAGCATCTAGTCTATACATTAGTCATCAGCATGCTTGCTAAATCAATGTTTTATTCTGTATAAGAATTTTGCATTCTCTCTTTTCTTGAGCAAAATATGGGCATAAAAATGCATATGGTTAACTTGGATTGAGAGATAAATCTCTAAAAATATAACATGGAGCAGAAAACAAAAACAACTGAAAAAACCCCAAATAGGTTCCATTTGTCACCGTGTAGTAATTATCCAGATCTTGACATATATAGGAGAGCATAAGAATAAACATTTCCAAGTGATTTTTGTTTGTCTAGTGCTCACAGCTTCTTCAGAGTAGAAGGTGAAATCTTTCCAGGAAGCATCTGTGTATTACCAAAGATAAATATCTAATGAAACATTTGAAAATTAAAGTTGAGGTAGCAAGTGTTGGCTATGGGACAGATTTGTGAAATGTGAAGCAGAACAAAACTCTTCTTTTAACTGCAAAGAAGCATATTTTTTGTTTATTTTCTGTAGGTGTGTTTGTCCTGGGGGAGCTATCTTGCAGCTGCCACTATCTTAATCTGGTGACTGCTTCTGCATCATAGATAAAGCGTGGATGTTTTTGGATAAGAACAACAATGTTTCTGTCCGTGTTTAGCTGCTTTATTCCTGTTGCTTTGGTTTTAATTGTAAATGGAAACTAGGCAACAGCAACTTGGATGTGGGTTTCTTAACGTTTGGGAGCATTTAAGACAGAGGAGTAGGAGCTTCAGTGTGCTCAATAAGAATCAGGAGAGTTTAGGTAATACTGGGGACATTTGGCACTAGAAGCCTGAAAGCTGGAGGCTTGGTGCTCAAAATGAAGCCAGTGAAGAGGGGAAAGGTGTATTTGGGAAGACACCGGTAGCTGTGAACAGAACACGGATAGGGACATCGTAACTGAAAACTCACAATTGTGGACTTTATTGCAAAGTACTTGGCATAGTTGTGTACTGGTAAGCAGTTTTTGATGTTGGTGGCAGAGAATTATTTTGGTTGTGGTTTTTGTTTTGTTTTGATTTGGGTTTTTTTTAGGAGGTACTGTAATTGAGTACTAGATCTTTTTTCCCCAAATAAAGTAAATGCTCTGTCTTCCCACTGGCAGAGCTTTGGGAAGAAAGGAGTTGGATGGTATGTTCCTCCTGTTTAGTTTACGGGTTTGCAATCAAAAAACTTCTTTACTTTGGTCTGCCAGCACAAATACCAAGTGTATTGAAAGGTCCTCTGGTTCGTCACTTTGCTGCATTGCTGAATACTGGTATACTTTTTCTGAACACATCAGTGGCTCTGTGTACTTGGTTCTTTTTTCGGTCTCTAATAAATGGGCAAAGAAATGTCTTGATTATTTTTATAGAAATAGGTACATTCTGTAGAGCAGAAGTTTGTGCTTGGAGGGAGTTTAAGGGGAGTTAAAGTGATGTGCCCAGTGCTTTCAGCCTGCTTCACGAGCCTCTTGTATGTCATGTTATATTACCTCTGAGTTGGAAGATACTAAAACAAAATCCATTAAGACCAGACCTAATGTTACCTCAACTGCCTTACATATAAAAAGATAGATGAAGACTATCATTCTTCTGTATAGAGAAAGCGAAATGTCCATTCCCCCTCAAATTCCCGAGGCTTTATAAACAAGCATTTGTGTTCATTCTTTGATAAAGCAACCACAGAAAAAAGGCTGAAGCAGTTGATTGCATAAGCCTGATGGTTGGAAGATGGGATCCTCGGGCCTCTCGCTGCTTCCCAGCCTCAGACTGTTCTCATTCAAGTCTATTAAAAGCTACCTAAAAAACTTTAAAAGCTTCTGAAATTGCTGGGGGTTTTGTATGGAACTAGCATAATTTCTTTACCTCCAGTGCACCTGGTTAGACCTCAGGGGCGTCTGGTGTTGTTCCGTTGTACCGTACAGGGGTATATTCTTCTGCTTTCTGAGATGATTGCCCACCTTTTTTAGTGGTGGTCTGGCTGTTTTTTTTTCAACTTCACGTGCTAGAACTACGGTTGTCTTTTAATGGTAATTTTCAATAAAGCCTAAGACATTTCCTCTCTGGTTTGGGTTAACAGGAGAGTTGCTATTCAGCTGCATAATATGAAAGAAAAGGAAAACATTGTTGATTATAAATGAGTAGCCTTATTAACTGTGTCCAGATGTATATTGCAGAATTCTGATGCCCTTCCCAAGGGTAAGCTTGAGATAGCTGTGAGCTGCTAGGTTTACTTTCCGTATAGACTCTATTTCTAGCTCTCACCAAAATAACCTAGACTTTTTGAACTTTATGCAACTGTATGTGTCTGAATGTACACGCAAGAAATTCTGGATGCCAAGTTTGCTTTTTAGTGGAGTGTGGAATAATACAGCATATTCTAACTGATAGCCAGCTTGTACATGATGTTGCCTTACCAATTGCCTTTCTTCTTCCCCATGTTTAATGTACTTTGACCTCCTGAATTCACCGTATTGGTCGGGGAATTAAGAATGTTGTCTTGGATGTGCTTGAAGCCCTAACTGTTGTTAACTTGGAGTAATGAATAGTAAGGCTCTCTGTTATTTAAATCCTTTTGGAAGTCATCAGTCATCTTGAAGGTTGGTTTGGCTTTAAGACCATCGAAACAGAAGGAAATCTGTATGTTCCTTTGCTTGAGTTGCATTTGTGCAGCAAGTGAAGTAAAATGAAAGAAGCTAAATATGTGAAAATATAATGGTAAAAACTTTCATTGGTGAGTCTAGGAAGAAAATAGCAAATACAGTCTATGTACAGACTAAAAATTTATGCTACTATTGACTTACATGCTGAAGGAAACATTTATGTAGTAATGTGTTCTGAAGTCTTGATGAAATAATATTTTGGCGATTTCTAGTTTTCAGGTAGCTTTATCAATTTATCAGTTGTGCAATACATCTCTGATTTACGTTGAAAATAAACTGAACACAATCTATTTGATAAGGTATGCTAAGTATTTCAAGGAGTGCCTTACCCTTCACATCTGTATCTTACCTCTCTCACCCCCACATTCCTTTTGGATGGCATGTTCAGCAGCTGTTACTCTGACATTGGATTTCTACTGTAACATTTCTATGATGACCTCTGTATTGTGCTTTAACAGCATTAATATTTACTTTTTTTTTTAAGTCCTGGCAATGAAGCAAAAAGTTCTGATTAAGTGTAATCCAAGATAAGACTGTATTTCAAAATAGTTGCATTGATTGCCACAGCTGATAATACTTTGCCCTTAAACTAAGCGAGCCGTTTATTTTCATACTAAGTTGATGTTATACACCTTGATCTTTGTAACTTGTGTAACTTTCATATCTCAATGAAATAATGTGTTTGCAATTCTAGCCAAGACAGTTCATTACAGCTTATAATGGGCAAGTTTAATATGTTTCTGGGCCGTGATCCTATAATGAGCTCTTCTGACAAAGCTATGAAGCTCTGTAAAGCTTCACTGACTTCCACTGATGTTCAGCCAAAAGTAAGAATTCAAACCTGAGAAGTCTTAATTTTTAACTGTAGCTGAAATGCATTTTCATGTGTGTTCTTTGGTGGGTAGTTTATTGGTTTTGATCCTATATTATGTTCTTAAAAGTGAAAACATAGTCTTATTTATGCCTGTCTTATATGCAAGGGACTGAAAAAATATGTATTCAAAATAGGTTGCTGTGTCATAGGCATTACATGGATTCCTCTGATTTTTTTCAGTGATTTGATGTTGGCTAATGGAAAATGTTGAGCATATTTCCCACACGTCTTTTTATATAAGTTTCTGACAGGAAATCTGTAGCTAAATATCATTTTATGATTTCCATCTGTTCATGTATAATAGTGTTTTATAATGCCGTCCAGATTGCTGCCCGATAGAAATGTCCTATAGCAGGAGATAGGCTTTCAAGTGATTGTTGTACATACTAATAATTTTTTTGAGTGCTTCATTTAATTTTGAAGAAAAGTAACTCATTTTAAAGACAGCTTCCTTGATGCAAAAATTTCCATTAATTAACTAAGATAGTGCCTCATTTTTCTAGTGCCAGAATTTTTTAAAAGAATGGTTTGAGTGGTTGTACTACCATGGTAAAATAAGAAAATAAAATGCATCTAACATAGATTCAGAGGGAAAGGAAGAAGCAGGCAACAGAAACAGAAAACTGTTGCTGAAATGTTTCTTAGTAGCTAACTTCTGTGATCTCTGTGGTGTGTTTCCCAGCTAGTGAGGAACAGATTAAAGAGCATTTATGGTAACAGATATCATTTTAATTTTGTCAGCTCAGGTGATTTCCACAAGTATTAAGAGTAATTGATAAAACTGTTAAAACACTAGCTCTTGAAAGATCTATGTCATCGTATGTTTTAAAATGAAAGTTTCCATCCTTCACAGCTGGGAAGAAAGGCTTGGTAATGGAAACCAGCTGTATCTGTATGGTGGGAAAACAAGAAGGCAAATAAAAAAACTATTACCTGTGTTATTCATGCTCTTCATCACATGTCAATCTTGATTTTTGTACAACTAACTGTAAATTGTTGCGGGGGTGTTGGACTAGATGACCTCTAAAGGCCCCTTTCAACCCAAACTACTCTTATGATTCTGTGACAAATGGTAAATTATTGCTTCTTTTCTTTATAAGCTTTGCAATCAAGTTACCTTTAAATATCTTCATTGCCTGGGAGTTTCCATCTTTCACGTTTAATGATAATTTGAATAATAAAATTAAGATGAAAATTGTTTTAACAGCTATCAGCTTTGGACTAACCCGCAATGGCTGTACTGTGTGTTGAAGGAGCTGGGGTGCTGGGTGAGGCTGCCAAACTGGGCTGGGGTGCCGCTGGGTGGGAGAGCTGGGCACCCCCTCATCGGGGTGGGCTTTGTAACGGACTGAACCCTTCCGTACAAAGAGCTCTCCCTTCCTGGAAGGGAGTGTGGTTTGTGTCCACGTTTGATTCCTTTTCACCAAGACAGCTTGTTGCAGACATTTTAATGGCACGAACGTGAATTTTTGTGGGGCTTGCAGCTCAGTTGTTGTCAATTCAAGAATGTTCTCTATAGGTAAGGTAATTTCCTATGGTTTGTATCCTGTGGCTGTATGCTTTGCACAGGGTGACCCTTTGCAGAGGAGGAGGTAGTAATCCATCTGAAGTTCAGACGTTGGAACTGTTGATGGATGTAGTCATGAGGGTCGTGGACCTATCATTTTATGAAATGAAAGCCGTTGGATTCAGCTGCTTTTTTGATGAATATATTGAATGAGTTAGTGTCTGGGCTGAAAGCGGGGATTGTTCTCAAATGCTTATATCCACAGCAGATGTGCAGAGACAGCGAGTCTGACTCCCACGGCTCTGTTGGGCCAGACAGCGCCATTAAACTTCTGTCAGTTACCCCATTGCCAGTCACATCACAGCGGCTTGCGACATCTTTCCTCTGATGTCAGGAGAGACGTCTGTTGTGTTCTGACGCAGAGTCATCTTTTGCTCTGCGGAGAGGAGCAGCATGAAACTCCTTAGCTTCAAAGATGTTGAGCGCCATGATTTAAAAACAAAAACAAAACCCCACAACACTTAGAACAACTTTTTCCCTTCTCTGAGCAGCTGGAAGACACAAGAGCAGAACAGAGCTGTGGCAGCTCAGCTTTTTTTGTTCAGCGGCAGCCTTCTGTTTGGAAACGTGTTACATTTTTAAATCAACTTTACTATGTACATTTGTAAGCATAATTTTAGAAGTTAATATACTGCATAAATTGTACCCCAGCTGAATAAGGTTAAAAACAGTTTATGGGACATATAGAAATTACTGAAGTTCCAGAGATTTTTTTTAAGTGGCACATGTAAAGTCAAGTGAAATTTCTGCTACCTGTTGAATTTGCAGGCTTGTAACATTGACTACAGAGGGGGACCTTTTCTATGGTCAGTGAAAAAAACAGCTACTGTTTTAACCAGATTGTCATTGGGATGATTTGTCCACATTGGGGAACATAAAGGGGAGGCCACTTGGACAGAATAACCTCTTTTAAATTTAAAATAATTTTGCTGAAAAAGAGAGATATACGTATGTACTGAAGTACATACAGCTGTGTATCTTGCTTGAGAGTTCTCTTATCTTCTCAGTTGGCCATAGGCTAGTAGCGTACAGAGATGTGAAGTCCTGATCTATAACAATTTTGATACAGAATTTTCTTTTGACGAAAAGTGACCCATTTTCTTATTGATACGGTGATGTTTGAAACATAGTGAGAATTTTTACCCTGAGTCTGTTTTAATCCTGCAAATTGATGTCAGCTGATGATATCCTCTGCTTCCTGAGAAGAAGATAACATGGTATGAACTAGGTGTCAGAACAGGCATGAAAATATTTTAAGGAGGCTGTTGAAAAACTGAGAGAAGTCACTTTTGTGTGGGAACATAAAAGTAATAAGACTTTATTTTAGTTTGAGCAAGAGAGGTATGTGTTTACAACTTGAATGCAGCCAAAGTATTTCTTCCTTTTGAAGCATAAATTGTGTATTGGGGGTGGGGGGGGAATCCTTGAATCAAAAGGCCAAGTGACATTGCATTTGAAAAATGTGCAGTAGCAATGTGGCTTTTGTGTATGTCTTTAAACAGTGTTCGTAGGTGTCAGGATTTGGGACACTAGCCTTCCAAGGAGGCAGTAGAAATGTGATCCTTGCTGTATCCTAACAGGTCATTATAAGTCTAAATGATTGATGGGAAACTGTGAACAGAGGCGTATGATTATTAGCAGGGTGCCAGGAGCGTGTGAGGAGAGGCTATAGCTATCTGAAAGGTTCCGAGGAAGAAGTGGCAAAAACCTGAACGGTTTAATAAGACATGAGATAATGCAATTGAAGGAGACTGCCATGCAGATGCTAATCTGTAACGGGCGTACTGTACTGCTAAATTATTTGTTGTCAAACAGTATAAGTTTATTATTTATTTCTAAGTACCAATTTACTGAACTCCTTGTGTGGGAGCTTTCATTCTTTTTCCCCTACACAGCTGCTTGGTTCCTTTGTATTAGCTTTTAGAAGGGACAGTGTTATTGCTTCCTTTAAGAAAAGTTTAGTGAAAAGAGCATGAAGAGATGAGGATAACCAGAAAACTTGACATGAATTTCCATCACAGGAAAGACATGGCAGGTCCAGAGGAGGGCCACAAAAATGGTCAGAGGACTCTCCTGTGAGGAAAGGCTGAGAGAGTTAGGGCTGTTCAGCCTAGAGAAGAGAAGGCTCTGGAGAGACCTTAGTGCACCCTTTCAGTGCTTAAAGGGGGCTTATAAGAAAGATGGAGAGGGACTTTTGACAAGGACATATAGGGACAGGACAAGGGGTAATGGCTTTAAAGTAAAAGAGGGTAGATTTAGAGTGGATATAAGGAAGAAGTTTTTTACAATGAGGGTGTTGGAACACTGGCACAGGTTGCCCAGAGAGGTGGTCGATGTCCTCTCCCTGGAAACATTCAAGGCCAGGCTGTACAGGGCTCTGAGCAACCTGATCTGGTTTAAGATGTCCCTGCTCCTTACAGGGGATTTGGACTAGGTGACCTTTAAAGGTCCCTTCCAACCCAAACTATTCTATGATTCTATGAATTGTTGATGGAGTGGATCTAGAACGGTGACTGAAGAGATGAAGGGTGGGACTATGCACATTCTCACTATTATTTATATATCCTGGAACTTCCCTTGAACCATGTGGTACTACAAAGGACTATTGCCGCTTAGCTTTTCCCTCTCTTTTCTGCCCAAACTTGTGTCTGAATTGTTCCTACCGTGATATGATGTCTTTAGAGCTCTGTTGGTACCTGGGTAGTTCCCTTTCAAACAACTGCAACTGAATCTGTTGAGGATCATGAGTCAAAGTTCCTTATTTTATTTGGTTTTATTTTATTTTATTCCTTATGTGACAGTGTTGCCAGAGAGTCTGTGTCGTGGCAAAGAAGTCCTTTTCATGTTTTCCTCTGCTCACTCAGTCTGAAGAATAACTTCAGTGTGGGATATTTGGAGAACCACGGCCATGTGGTGAGCCCTCCAGATACTCTGAGCCTGACTCTTGATAGCCTGTAAAGGAGCAGGCATCAAGGTCACAGTGAGGAACTAAAGGGCCTGCATTAACCGCCATTAGCAAGACAAACAAGATCTTGAGGAGGAGTTTGATGCGCGTGGCTGGTAATGTCACACGAATCAGAGACTGAGAAGTACGCGTGAACGGTGCGTGGACAGTGCATGCATGCAATCACATTAGAGTTACTGCGTGGCAAGGAACTATATAAACACGGGTTTGTAGCGCAATAAACTGGCTTTGTCTGATCATATTGGTCGTATGACGAGTCCTTAATCCCGCCGCGACACTTCAGTGTGTGACATGTTTCTGGAAGGTAATGTCATCTCCCTGGAAACAGAATTCACCAGTGGTATTTTTTTTGCTTTGAAGTATCCCAGATAAATAGTCTATTTCTTACAAAAACCTGTTTCAATTGGTGTATCCTCCCACAGAAGGTTATAATGGTCCTAACACCGCCCCCCCCCCACCCCGGACTAATGGCTTGGGTGAAAATAGCTTTCTGACTTAACATTCGGAAGAAGTAACTTCCACTTCATATAGCAAAAAGGAAGACTTGTGTGTTTTTCCATGCAGGCTTTATGTAAATTACCAATGAATATTAAAATGTGTATATATCCTTATATGGTTACAGCTTGTTAACATAAAAACAAACTTTTCAACCTTATTATTCGTAAACTCAAAAATAGTAATTGAGACTAATGCAATTTGAGGATGGCGACTTAATGCAACAACAAGGCAAAGTTAAATTATATATACGGAAACCATCAGTGGTCACTTAAACTTGGACTTAAACCAAAAACAACTTGGGAAATTTGGGGTTCACGTATGGAGAGGTGAAGAACAGAGAGTAAAAGCTTGTTTGAGATGACTTCAGTAGCTTTAATACTGGTGTCAAAAGGAAGCGTTATGGCTGTACAGCTCCTCTGGGGCAAGCTGAGCCAAGGCCAATACCCGCATCTCTGGCGAGAGTGCATAGTTCTCAACGTCACGTACCTTCTTTCTTTGGAAACATGGGCCATGAAGTTTCAACAAAACTTTGCTTCAAAATATAGTTTTAGCATTGCTACTCCTATCTGTGCTGATCATGTAATATATTCTTTAAAATCAAGTTAAAATATCTTAAGTGGCTTGGTATTGACAGTTCAAAACACTTTCTCTCTGAATGACAGCAAAAGGATTATTCCCTTACAGAGACTTACAGGTTTTGGCCATATTAGAAATGGGTTAATGCTAGATTTTAGGCTGTTGACTATTGTTGGAAGCAGATTACTTTGCTTGTATAAAATAAAATCTGACAATTTAAAGTCTTAATGTTTGAAAAACATAATCTGACCAAATATGTGAATGTGGTTGGTGTGGGGTTTTTTGGTTTGTTTTTTTCTTTTTTTCCCCAAGACCAGTCAGCTCTTTATAGACTGTGCAATTCTATATCAACCGCCAACAAAATAATATGGAAAGCTGAATTAACTTTTTCATTGTTCCAGGGGCCTTCATGAAATGGATGTTTCGATGAATTTGAAATACTAAAAAGAGAATCTTGATTCCTTTTTTCTCTGATCTTACTGGGGGGTTATCTGTAGGAATTCTTTTTGACTTTTATTTTAGTGGTATTGCATTATCCAGCATAACTTTCTGACTTTTAGTAAGTTCAGTGATGGTGTACCTTCTGATAATGAATAATTATGGTGTGTTTTAGTCAGGAAGAATTGTTAGAGATTGAATACAAATCTGTTGTATCTCTTACTACTGTGGGACCAAAGGTCTGAGCAAGGGGCTGCAGTTGTATTTACCTTTTGCAACAGCTACCTGAGATGAAATGAGGGAACTGCTTGCCTTTTGGTCTGGTCAAATATTCATCAAATAGTCCTCTGCATTCAAAAAAGCACTGATTTGGGGGAAGAACAAAATATTTCTCATGCATGTAGGAAAAGAATTCTTCTTAATTAAAAAGCTTAATCCAATCTAAAGCAGGATTAGCACCCGGAGGCTTTCAGTGAGCAGCTGGCTCTGCTACCACTGGGAAGTTTTTTGTACAAAACCACCTTACTGCACACTTTGCCAGTCCTGGACTGTTTCTGGTTTTACCAAGGACAGGGAGCTCTGTATCGCACCAACGTGAAACTGGATAAAGCTCTTGTTTGTCCAATTTTGATAAGCAATGTCTGCTGCAAAGAATTATTGTAGTAGTGTTGTTGGTATCCAAGTGTATTTGAACTGAATATGACTGCCACTGTTTCTTAGCATGGAGAGGGTGAATGTGGAATGTGTGCATTTGCTGGCTAGTCGTGCCACAAGTGTTCTCTGATGCATGACTTCAAACTACTCCCGGGATTTCACCTGAGCTTCTGTCATGAACACCCAGCTGAGCTTCCAGGGTGGGACCAGGCAGGGTACATGTTGCAAGGACTCGCAAGCTGTCCTTTGTCATAGTCCCTCTCCTGACTCCTGGAGTCCGCTGGGCCACTGCTCCTTTTAATCCCCTGAAAGTCAGAGAGGAAAGGCTACCTTTAAAGCAGGTCATGATTTTATACAGAAAGGAACCAGGTCAATGCTGCATGTAGTTGTTTCCCCATTTCTGTCTGAGTATAGCTTGGACCCCGAGGTATGAAGAAGTGTAGGGATATAGCAAGAGGAGTTTTCTAGAGGTAGTTGAAGAACTATTTCACAGAATCACAGAATGTTAAGGGTTGGAAGGGACCTCTGTGGGTCATCTAGTCCAACCCCCCTGCCGAAGCAGGGTCACCTACAGCAGGCTGCACAGGACCTTGTCCAGGCGGGTCTTGAATATCTCCAGAGAAGGAGACTCCACCACCTCCCTGGGCAGCCTGTTCCAGTGCTCCGTCACCCTCAGAG
>Ga0065711_1044125_pt1 | contig 14297 bp, 11 predicted proteins | sample Hoacrofraction12_FD_59098 | JGI IMG/M metagenome (GOLD analysis project Ga0065711, IMG submission 59098) | Hoatzin crop microbial communities from Cojedes, Venezuela - Epithelial fraction 12 v2 (version 2) | ecosystem: Host-associated > Birds > Digestive system > Esophagus > Crop | place...
AGGGGGACGACGGGACTGGGGATGAGGGACGGAGGGGGAGGATGGGGGACACAGACTTCCAGTTCTTATGATAAAGCAGCTGTATTTGGGGACCATTTGGCAGCACATTCCAAAGACACAAGAGGGCAGAGCAGACTCAGCTTTGGACGCACGATTTTAACCTTACCCTAGCTTGACATACAAAGAATCAGGCACTAAATATCTATGTTAAATGAAATACCTGCAGAGCAATAGTCTTCAATTCTAATAAAGTACTGATTTTGAAGCCTTTGGGCAGCAAGTGAGGAAATCTCACAATTGAATATAAACAAAATCTATGTGAAAAATTCTCAAGAACTCGCCGTTTCCATGCAATTTAGGAGTACTAATTATAGGTTTTGAACACGATGAATTCAGCTTAGATTGGAGAGAAACGACAGAAGATAAAGAATAAATAAAGGCAAAAGTCAACATAAAGCCAGCTTGACAGGGTTTTTTCCCCCAGTTGAATTCTTCTTCAGAGACAACCATTTCACAAAGCTACGGTCTGTATAGGACCCTCCCTTACCTTTTAGATCTAGACTTTCGTCTTAGGCCCACTTTCCTCAGCGAGCAGGATGCTCCTTTCTGATTCCCAAGAAGGGAATTCACCTCATCTCTTGGGTGCTCTGGTTCAAACAGGAAGGTTTTGCAAGCAAAGCATTCAGCTTACTCATGGTGATGGAGCCTCACAGGCACCTGGCAGCAGAGGAGTACAGCTACAGACATGCCTCCAGCTAAAACAGACCTGTGGTGAAACACGTTCATTTACACATCCTGATAAAGCGAGCTCATGGCAATGTAGCAAGAGGTGAAAGATTATGTCCTTCAGGTGTCAGAGTAAAGGCTGGGAGGTCTTTTCCAAACTATGATTCTATGCGTGTTCATCATCAAAGAGCCTTATTTTTCAATAGGTAAAAGCAGTTATCCACCACTTTGCAAATGCAAGGGATGGGAAGCTTTGCAGTTGAATTTAAAATAACAACTCCAATTATTAAAACACATGACTTCAGGTGTTCGAAAAATGCGGCACTTTGGCAATGTTTATACACTTGCTCTACACAAAACCTAAGCCTATTTCCTGCAGTTCAACAGGATTACCCAGGAGACTGGACTATCTACCAACCCTAATGCATCCTCCTCCACTGCTTTTCAGGTTTCTCAGTAGCATCACATGCAAAGGCTCTTCAGGAGGCACTCTGGCCCATCTGACCATAGAAAAAGGAGGCAAATGGACCAACTTTCCAGGAGAAGGAAATAAATCTTCTGGTGCTTCTTAGACTCTGAATAAAGAAGAATCTTAGGCAAAACTCTCTGATAAGTAATGACGAAGGGTGGAGAAAACCTGCTAGAACAGCTTTTGTTGAAATAGTAACATTTTTTCCTCAGAGCACTGAAGCTGTACCAAAACTTTGGGAATCATTTTACAGGCTGGAGTGTTTCCAGCATTATAGGAAGAATGAAAACCATTTAGCTCATGAAGGAAAAAAATGAAAGGGATTGTTTGCCAAACTCAAAGAATATTCTTTCTGCATTTTCACCCCAATAACGTTCTACTCAGAACCCTGGCATTGAAAGTATTGATATTTGTGAAACCCAAAGGCATTTCCAGAAGAGACAATGCAAAATCTGCTCCGCATGGCTGCTCTGTATTAAAATGCAAATGCCAGGTTCAGTGTGAATACCTGAACTCTGTTTAACGTCAACTCAGCTGTCTTTAAACAGTCATTTGTATCTGCTGTTTCACACACTTACCCATATCTGTTGGATACAGTAATGATACTTAGAATTGCCATTCTGAAGCAGAAGTCTGATTTTAGCACTCTTAGCAACATGGGTTACCCTAGTACACAGAATGATAAATGAGTCTCAGAACTAAGAGCCAGTTTCCAAATACGACTCCTTCCTCTGATATACAAAAGGTATCTAATGGTCCAAGTGCAGCTTATTTCATGTTGCCTCTCCCAAATACTGAGCTAAGAAACTACTTAGATGAGAACAAAACAATTTCCAAGCTAAATTCCCATCTGCAAACTCCACACCTCCAGAACAGGAGCTGGTGGGATGCCGGTTTGGGTCCCCTGGCCTAGACGGTGGGTGAGACTAACAGCTAGTGGTCTGCACTTCCCTGTAAAAACACACACAGCCTGAAAATGGCCAGGGAGCACCAGATTTGGTGCAAATATATTGTTATACACTATGTGTTGGAGCTTGAAGGGAAGGTGTGAGCACCAGGGCCCTCCTGTATTGGAACAGACAATGTAGCACCAAGGTTCCTCATAACCAACTGAGGCACAGGAGAAATTCACAGCAGAGCACCATTTTGCTCCACGCAGCGGGATGCTAATCATACCTGGGAATCTAAGGTGAGCCTTGAAGGCCCAGTGCCGAATGCCTTACTGATTTTATTTGCATGTAACTCCACTGACTTAGGTGAGTTACTTCCTCTTGGTTTAAGAGTCAGTCTCTCCGTATCTTACACAGAGTACGGTGTCTAATAGAAAAGACCACCACCAGTGAGTATATTTATGGCAGGGGGCATGATGGCAGAGATGACGCAGGCAGCTTTTTCTTGTCCGTGACAGAGTTCATTTGCAGACATCCGAGTACCCAGAAGAGTAGACTCCACTGAAGCTCTTTATAGCTCTAATCTAAGAGGGTTGATGGCCCTTAACCAGATCAGTTTAATGAGCTTTTGGAAGCTAAATCCTGGGAGAGACTATACAATGCATATCCAATGCTTTCAGTAAATACCGTTTTCAATCTATATGTGCTGGGTCAGAGGCAAAGCAGCCGTCCACCAGGAGTATGAAATAGTGACAAAACTCCCTCCAAGATAGAGAAGTGACTCAGGGGCATGCTGGAAGGGACTCTGACAGTATCAGTCGATGCCCAGATCAACCCTCCTCAGCACAGCAAGACTCCTGCAGCAGCTGTGCCCCAGCTCGAGCCAGGGAGGAGCAGGACGGACTTTCAGCTTCTCTTCCAGACCATGTTACCGACGAAAATATGAATAACTACCTGCCTTTTACTACTTTACCAACTCACACGTATGTGAACACAAAGTGAAGTGCAAGAAATAACAGGCAGATCCATAAAACAGAGCAAGATCTTGAGATAACACGGAGCAGTAGGAGAGGTGTATCGCTGCCACTGCACCGCTGAGCAGGGCTGACAGCAAGCCCCGTGGCTCAGCATCTCCAGTCAGCTATGTTGTGGGTCCACCTCTGCTGCGAGGTCAAAAGGATTTTCCAGAGACTTGGTGACCGTTGGTTTAATTTGAGTTTCATTACGTAAAGCATGTTCCCAGAACACAACTATTCAACAGCAATGCATTTCTTCCTGCATCAAGGAGGAAACATAAGAACATGGTATTTCAGTAACAACAGTGGAAAGAACTGTTTAGTCTGAAACAAATATATATTTACACAAGGATAGAGAAACCTAAGCACAGACTTAAACAGCAACTCCACAACATATGCAAATCACCATCGGCCCCAAGTTTACATGTACATGGGGAACAAGAAGGTAACACCCTGCCCTAGCACTGTCTTTGAGTAAGTTAGCAAACTTCTCTAACAATGGAGGACTTTTGCCTTCTGCCCTGCTCATTGTTCAGAGCTTGCACTTTGTGCTGTGGAAGAAACAGTGACAAATGAACAGGTTTGTTAAGAAACATTTTGTATTTTCAAAGAAGATCTTGAAGTAGATTTGTAGACAATCCTGAAACACTTAGGAAAAATGTAACTGTGAAACACTGGTTCTGTCCTTGCAGGATTCTGCTCTGCACTTGTTTGTGATGGCTTAACTGGAGTACGGCGCACCAAGGCCGCTGCCCACTACAGGGACTGGTGCGACTTGGTGATTTTTCCGAAGTGGGGTGGATAGGGCCCACTCCAAAATCAATGAGAAGAATTAACTTCTGAGACAAACATGCTACATGTATTTTAAACATCAGAAAGAAAAAGAGCAAAAATCTATCTACGTGGGAAAGCTTTGTCGGTGTATGTTTTTCTGTTATAACTATGTTAGTATAATTATAATAATAATATAATAATAGCAAGGGAATGCACACACACCACTTTGTTTACATTGGATTAGTTTCTTCCGTTAAAAAGTCTTCAGACAGCCCTGTACATTTTTTTTCTAAATAACTGCAAAACACTGGGTAGATATTGCAGGGAACAGCATTCCCACGCCGGATCCCAGACGATCAAAACACTGTGCAAAACCTGTGAGAAGCTGTTGCAAGGCAAGGACCAGAAGTCCTTACTCACTACTACCCCAATCAGTGTTGTTTTAGGGAGTTGACACTATTTCCACACTGCTGATGGTCTGCAAGGAGGAAATCCTGTGCACCAGGATTCTGGCTGGCACAATGAAGCAAAGGCAGTGGCCACTGAATTGGAAGGGGCATGTGTCCAAGCTTGGCATTTCTGTGGATATCATGTGCTAAGATGCCACCCTCTAGCAGTATCCAGAACAAAGTGGTTTCTATTTCTATCTTCTCTTGTGCCGTGGCGCTGCGTCTTTGGCCCCATCTTTGGTGCAATCAATGCCCGAGTCCCTGGTTTGATGCTGGGCATGTCAAGCAGCTGGCAGCAGCCAGAAGCCTCTTATTCCCTGAAAACCTCAATGCTTCAGAGCAGCAAGTCCTAAAGCTTGGGCAGGAGGGAGACGGCAATCAAAAGGCAGCGGAAAGAACGGCAGCTCCACCAGCGCAGAGCCCCTGACCGACATGCCATCACACACGGCAGCACCGGGCACCTTGCAGCAGCAGCCTCCTCAGTGTGGCTGCAAGCTCCCAGAAGCCACATGCTGACATAAAACCGTGACAGAGGGGAAATTCATCTCACCTAACTCCAGCCAACTTGTGTATGCGAGCTGTCTGTGTACCAGCATAGCCAGTGGAAACGGGCACATCTGGATGGTCATTTACCTTATATATTCAACAGTGTAAGATTAACAACTTCTGGACATATCTACCTCTGCCCACTGATTGCAGAGAAACGTAGACTCCTAGTACTGAATACACATGCAACTTCTAGCTAGACAGTGTCAGGTGCAATGAACTGTCCTTCGTTGCCAGACAGCTACCTTCACAGAACTGTTGCTGCAACGTAATCTTCCTGTTTTCCCGAAATGTGCATTCCTGTCTTACAGGAAACAATGCTGACCTGTATAGCCAGAATATACAAAGAAAGACATATCATTTTCTGGCTTCAGATACTACACTGACTCCTAATTCATGAACCAGCTACCATCTCCTGCCAAAGAAGTGCGACAGCAAGGGTGAAGGAGATGTCCACGTGCAGAAATGCCCTGAAGGAAAGCCCAAGAAGGACAGAAAGCTCATGGCCAATTTCCTCAGTTTATATCTAGCAGCACTGGCCCGGACAAATAGTCTCCTGAATCATATTCTCCACTTCGGCAAAGATTAGCTCCCAAATAAACTTACTAGTATAATTTTACTTGTTTAAAAGGGAGTGCAAATATTACCCTAGTCCAGCTGACTCTAAACGTGTCTCTGGTTTCGTCTTGGGCTCCTCAGCACAGGCTTGCTGCTGCTTAATGAATCTTTTGCTTGTAACAATATATTAGCCCTGGATTACACCTCCTGCTCTTGCCTAACTGGACTCACACAGTGAGGGGAATCTTATTTTCTGTGTATCTCTCTGTACCGCATTGGGCTGGAGCAGTTGTACCGACCTCTGCAAGTAGTTCCCATCTGCTGACAGAAGGACCAAATGTACTGAGGTACACTTTTTTTTTCACTGGCTTATCCATTTAAGACTTGATATAACAGCTATCTTTGTGATGCTTAAAAACCAGTTAGTCATGATTTAAGGTGTGTGTGAGATGCTTCCCCTAAAATGTAAACATTTTATAAACTGCTATGCTTTCTACATATAATGGCCACTTCTTCATTTATCTCTTTTTATCCCCTCCCTTTTATGAATGAAGCAAAATATTCACTGTCTAGGTCCTCTCATCCTGTGGATCCTTTAGCTAAAGGACTATCTCCAGGTCTTCTCACACATTGCTGGTTGTCCTTTTAGTCCACCCCAGAGTCCCACCTGCTCTTCTAACTGATGACTCAGCCCTGTTGCCATCTCTAACCTTCCCCTTCCCACCTACACTGCCATCTCGTCAAAAGCTCTCTCAAGAATGAAATCCTTCTGTGACACTTCTAAAACCAGGTCCTTCCTCCTCCCCCTTTGCCAAAATTCAACCACTTTTTTTCTTTCCCTGGGTGGCTGGATCCTTTTTACATCTCTCCTTGTCAATATATCCAACAAATTGAAAGTTATAAAGAAATGTCTCACATTTATTAGTCTTGTCAATTTAGTATCTACGAAAAAGCCAAGTAATACCTCAAGAGGAGGAAGCCTCAAATATCATGAAGGAATTGAAGACAACTGAGCTACAGCATAGCCGCAGGCTGGATGGACACTGAGGGGGTGCAGGGAGCTGCGTAGCAAGCGCTTCGAACTGCTGGTCAACTGTCCACCACTCCCCAGAGATACTGCACCTATGCCAAGAAATACAGGGGACGCAGACTCCTAGGAGGCCAGACTACATCATATCCACCCTGTAGCTACTCAGCACAAAGTGGGCTGGGAGCCCTTTGAGATGGTCATGAAGTAACAAGGGCTTGCCCTTTCATGACAGCGAGTGACAGCACGCACGATGGCGACTGAGAGATGGACCCTCTGGAAGATGCCTGGAGCCACACAGACACATCCATTTAGAAAGCATCATCATACTTTGCGTCTCAGAGTATTTGATCAGAGGAAAGTTCCCCTTCTGTTCAGTGTCAATTCCCAGTTTTCATCAGATCCTTTCCCAAAGGAAAAGGAACATCCTGTGTCTTCAGGAAATGCACTTCTTTGAGAAGTAAATAGCTGCAAAGACTTAAGAGTCTTCACCTTCATTTGCACCTGCTGACTGCCTGCCAGCCCACTTTTTGGTGGGCAACAATGCTGCAAAGGCACGTAGAAAACCTACGCTCTACATACAACACGTCCTGCACAAAAGAATTTAAAAGTTACTAACGGGGTAAGTAAAATCACAGGCTAAAGTCTACTCTTCATTATGTTGTAATCAAAGAAGCATTAGACTACCCAGTCAGAAGAATGCTGGGTTCATACCATACCAGTTGTAGGATATGAACTCTGCTGTGTAGGTGGATTAGAAAGTTATGGAAAGAGCTAAATTCTTGGCTAATTTTCAAGGAGAGAAACATTGCTAAGCTCAACAAGCTAGACAGCTCTCAGCATGATCCATCATGGTTTGTATAAAACATCTTTGATTTAGTAGACATGCTATTTCCTTTTTGTCTGATCTATTTAATGACCTTTTTCCAGGCTTCAGGAATCCGGGTACTCTCTTTTCGACAGAAGGAAAATACTGTAACAAAGTCAGGGCGACAGAACACATTCAGAGAAAAAGCATTTCCAAAAGGAGGAATGTATCCATAGGTCTGGGAAAGCTAAATGCTTCAAGGGCAATTAGTAGGTTTCTGAGACATACAGTCACGTCCTTACTAATCTGCATCCTAGTAGATGAAAAGAAATAGCTTGTATTCGCAATGATTAAAAAAACCACAGAATAAATACTAAGATTAAACTTTTCAACTAGCTAAAATGCAGACGAAAGAAAGCCCACAGAAAATCCAGGTTTCTGTCACTGATGTATATTTCATTTACACAAACTTTTCCAAATACACAAAGTTTCACATGCATCAAGGGTTCTTCCAGCATCCCTGGGCTATCCAATGGGGCTTTCATTTTACTGCCAGGAAAGCTGAAGCAGACCCTCAGTGAACCAACCAAAGCAACGATGGTTTCAGCAGCAGGTGCTGGCTCAGGATGTACCGGCAATTCTCCCAGACTCTCAACCAGCACTCCTCATTTGGAGATCTCTCCCTTTGCACAAACGCAGCGCTCATCACCACTCCATTTTACAGACAAGAGACAAAACCCTAGAAGGACTCCCCAAGAGACAGCCTGTGGACAGGCATGGGAAACCTCATCTTTCATGCCTCCTCCATCTGAACCAAGAACTTACCAGTTCCTGGGTCTGTCCTGAGTCACCAGCCCCTCGCAGTGCAACAGCTGAATGATGCTTATTGAGGCATTTAAATATAGAGAAAGGAAACAAATACTGCAGTGCAAAAGTGCAGTGGAAAAGTTTATAAAATTATGACCATCACATACAGTATAAGCCTTCTAGTTTATTCCAAGAATGTAGAACATGATCCTAAATAATGTCAGGATTTGCAAAGATACATAACACAGACACAGGGCTCAAGCTTTATATGAGTTTTCCTCTTGCATCTGAAAGCTCAAATCCTTGTCCATTTGCTTGGTTTTAACTTTATGTTGTTGCATTGTTGTGATTACTAGAGGTTGTTTTTTTGGCCTTTGTGCGCACGGATGACCTAATGTAATTTTAGCTGTGCCACCAGCACCACATAGGTATCCAGACGTGCTCAGTTCTGTAGAGCCTCTCAAACACAAGGACCTGCATGTCAGCACTCTAAGCACTTCAGAAACAAGCATGACACGTGCTGTACAAACACACCGGTTCTCTGGGGCGGGGAGCTGCTGTTGCTGACTGGAACTTGTATTTGGAAAAGATGAGATTATGCAAACAGAGGACTTCTGAAATCAGCGCTTTGCCCTGACAAGAACATTTTAGCTTTCCTTCCTCTTCCCTGAGGCCAGCACTGGTGCCATTCTTTGGCAGAAACCAAAGCGCTACGTGTTAAGCAGCAGAGTACATACAGATTTTTCTGGGTAATTTCTTCACACTACCAGAGAAAAGAGCAAGAGAGCACATGAGGCCACTGTGGACAGGGTGCTGTAAAACTCAACACCATGCTAAAAAGCAGGAGAGATGTACCTTCTGTCTCACAGGGAACCAACCACTTTCAAAACCTGACTTCAGCAGCTTCTCTCTGAGATGCAATGTGGGAAAGAATGCTGCTGCTTCTCAGTGCTGCTGAATTCAGCTCAGCAAGCAGAAAAGATCCGGGAAGGAATGCTATGTATGCCAAACAAGGACGCATTAGCACCCTACCAGGACACCAACCTGGGGAGTACCAGCATTTGTTTTGTTCCAGAAAGTCTGACTATTAGTCACATTTATACACCGACTGCAGCAGCCAAATGCTGTAGTTAGACATATGAGACTTGTACAGGCAATTCCAGAAACTCATTCATCCCATGCCAAAATACAACGTGCCGCCAGTTACAGAGCAGGATTCTCACTCCAAGAGTAGGGGCGATGTTTTGTTTCCAAAAATGTACTAGGAGTCAGAGGTGACACGGGACCTGAGAAGAGGCAAGAGCGTACCACGGCTCAGCCTGACAACATGCTTGCCTTCGGGAAACCCTTAGCTTTAGCAGAACAAGAGGAGGAAATACCCTGAGCACTCCTCACAACGTCTCCACAGGAAGAGGAGTTGACTGTACTGTTAAACTGAGACAGCGAAGGAGAAAAATAAAATATCTGTGCTCAGAACTAGAGAATCACAGCAGGTGCCAATATTTTCCAATCTTCAGGCATGTAACATCAACACTTCAAGGTTCTCTGTCAAGTGTTTAATAACTGTCTCTAAGTTCCTCAGGAATTGTCTGCACAGCGCACAGCAGAGCACAAAGGCAGGAAACCGTCGGGGGATTTGGTGCTTTACTAAAAGGGAGAGCAGAGAACATGCCAACTTTCTTGTGAAAAAAAGATGATCGCACGTTGGATAATGCTGCAAAGGCCATGGCTGTGATCCTGACAGTGGTTAGGCTGCCACAGCTTTTGAAAGTGCCCAAGAGCCCCAACCAAGACGACGGGGTACCAACAAAGGGCATGCGGCAGCAAGCCTACCTCGTGCATGCAAAAACCTGTCACTATTGCTACTTGATTTTGCAGATCACTTTCATAGCAACACACAGAGGAGGGAAGCATTCTGTGTACTTCGTTCATCTGAGAGCAACAGTTCCTGCTTCCAGGTAGGAACAGGGAGTTAGGAACAGAAAGAAGACAAAGTTTAACAGGACTCATACCCTGCTCCTCCTAAATGAGAGATCAAGGACATGATCTTGGTTCAGAGCACTTAATACAGTCATTACTTGACTTCTGGTGCTGCATCAACTAAACGCACCCTATAGAACTAAACTCTATCATTGCCTTCCGTTAGCCCTGTTCGGGGCACAAGGACACGGGCTTTACGCTCCAGCAGACTCATAGAAAGTAAGTATTAGCTCCAAGACTGACTGATGACGAAACCACAAAACCAGAAAGGCCCCTTCCTTCCCAGTGAGCCCTCAATTCACTTGCATTTTTCTGGTGTGAGGCTGGGGAAGAAGGCAAGCATCCACCCAGAGTTCAGGTGAGGACAGGACACATGTTACATTCACACTTACTTCAACCATAAGCTATCCACGGCCTTTAGTCATAACACATCCGTGGCCAGCAGGTTGAGGGAGGTGATTCTGCCCCTCTGCTCCGGTGAGACCCCACCTGGAGTCCTGCATCCAGCTCTGGAGCCCTCAGCACAGAAAAGACATGGAGCTGTTGGAGCAGGTCCAGAGAAGAGCACAGAAATGATCAGAGGGCTGGAACCCGTCTCCTGTGAGGAAATGCTGAGAGAGTTGGGGCTGTTCAGCCTTGGAGAAGAGAAAGCTCCAGGGAGACCTTACAGCAGCCTTTCAGTACATGAAAATGGCCTACAAGAAAGCTGGAGAAGGATTTTTTACCACGCCATGGAGTGGTAGGACAAGGGGGAACAGCTTTAAACTGAAAGAGGGTAGATTTAGATTAGATAGAAGAAAGAAATTTTTTACTGCAAGGGTGGTGAGGCACTGGAACAGTTGCCCAGGGAAGTTGTGGCTGTCCCCTCCCTGGCAGTGTTCAAGGCCAGGTTGGACAGAGCTTTGAGCAACCTGGTCTAGTGGAAGATGTCCCTGCCCATGGTGGGGGGGTGTTGGAACTAGATGATCTTTAAGTCCCTTCCAACCTAAACCATTCTATGATCTATGACAGTACAGCAATTAGCGTTCGGATGTGCCACTGGAACAACCAGTGGGAAACCAATGCAGCCACCTTGCTGGAGGCGCCAGGGGCTTAATCCCCCTGTGGTGTCAGGACTGAATCTTACTGCAAAGGAAAGCAGCAGTAGGCGGCTTCCTAGATCAATGCAACCTCACGGCCAGAGAAGGCAAATAAAGTGAGATCCTGAGGAGGACGGCACTGCCACAGCTTCTGCTGGCTACAACAAACAGGAAGACATATCTAAGCCAGGGCACGCTCAGGGCACACAGATGGTATCTCAGCATCTTTTGAAACTGTAACTCTTCTACATTATGTGCTTTATTCAGTTTGTACTCTTCCCCCGTGAGGCTGAGCCAGATGCTTATTTGAATTTGCTTTTTAATCTGTGGATGACCCCTGCTCTGTATACCACGAAACAGAAATTATGTTCATTTTGGCATGGATATTGGTCTGTTATTGAAATGAATACCCTGTCCTCTTCCTCTATGCCAGTTTCTTAAGTCTGCCTGAACAAGAGAGTATTTTATAAATATACCCCTGTCAGCTAGCCAACACACTCATGATATTTTCCATAATATTGGTGTAGTTTTATAGCTCTTTCTCTATAAATACTTTGCAAGTCTACCTCAGACAAGAAGAAATTCATTTTCTGTATGAAAGGCAAATAGTAGGACAGATGTTCATGTAGCACAGTGGAAAATGAAGCACTGCAAACATTACTGCCAACTGGGCAATTGTTGTTTATTCACATGCAAGAGGTTGAAAGCTAGGTATGAATGAAGTTACCTCTCCCCTTTCTGTTTATTCTACTAAGCAGGAAATCCCAGAGAAGCCTCAGAGCCCACATTTAAAAATGTATCTTTCTAAGAACCAACTTGAGATTTTTAAAGGATTTTCATTTATTACAGGTCATGATGACTTCCGCACAGCCCTGTACTCATTTCACTTTGGCTTCCCTCAAAAAATACCCAAGGATTTTAATTTTAATTTATTTTTAACCTTTGCATCCCATTTCAAAAGCACTTATATTCTGCAGCATGAGTCTAGTCATTATGTTCTGCCTCACATAAAGCTGCCAAAATCCAGGGTTAAACTTCAGTCAGCCAAATTTCAGACCGCTTCTTTGGGAGAACACAGCCCAGGAGTCATTCAAAACCTCCTTCTCAGCACAAGGCGGGCTCCTCACAGGCAGCATCCCACCTCAGCCAGCAGCTACAACCTGCAGGCACCGGCACCAACATCTTTAAAGTAACTTCACATGCATTTCATTTCAGATTCTCATCCGAGAAGACTAGAAAGATGTCAGCTGGCTTTTTATTTCAATATCCATCTGACTACAGTATGACCAATAGGAGTAAAAAGAGGGGACGGGACATAGACACACCCTGTGAACCAGCTTATGGGTTTCTAGTCTTCGTTATGGTTTAGGCTTATCCTAGACCACCAGAGAAGAGTGGTCTCTCTAAGAGACCAAAAAGATTAATCTAACCAGGAAGGTGTTTTTCGTTCCCCAGGATGAGGCTCATCCTTTGCATTCCAGGTTTGCGGAGCCCTGTGATGTTTCCAAAGGATAGAAACTCAGACACGTATTTGTAGTGATGGGGTACGTGTCCACACTCTCCCGTGGAAACTGTTCCCTAGTATTCACTTTGTTTCTCTGTACCTTTTTTCCTTTAGGTTCCCCACTTCCTTTTCTCCTTCCTCTTTGCCAGGAAGGTCTTCAGCATCCCTTGCTCATTTGTTTTGCTTTTGAGTTTTTTTCCAGCATCAGGACAACACCTGATCGTAACAGAACAAATCAGCAGAGACAAAGGCTAATGGCACATGTCTAGGGAAGAGTATAAAGCCACAGAAAGCTTACACTGTCCACGTGACACCCCACTGCAGCAGCCATTTAGGGACTTCTTCAAGAAAGTAAAGGGTTTATCCGTTCTCAATAGTTTTTTCTGTCGTCAATCTAATTGCTTTTTCAAACTCACACAAATTGGCATTCACAGCTTCCTATGGCATTGAGTTTCCTTGTTTAGCTATGCAGTATAGGATAGTGAAAATAGTTTTTTTTTAAGTTTACCACCTACTACTTTCATATTTACCAGAAGAAACGACAAATTTCTGTTCCCCTGCATCAGCAGCATGCTGCCCCTGATTCACACAGGCCTCCATTGTGCTGCCCTCTCAGCTGCTTCAAGAAGTTCTGAGTTCTGTATTTCAGCTCAATCAAATCCTTTGCCAGTGAAGCTACTGTACTGGGGACAGAAAACATAGGGCCTGGCCGCTGTAGCAAAGCATTTCGGTAACACAGTGCAAGCTTCTGTCAGAAAATTTTTGATTTTGCCTTCAAAGACTTATGTTGAGTCTTTAGTAGAGACTCTTAACAGCACAGGCAACCAGATGATCTTGTATATATTGCACAAGACCTTGGAGAAAAAGTCACAATTCTCAATATTGCTTTGGGGCTTTAGGCTACTTAGGTTGTGTTTCAATGTACCGGGTTATTATGTTGCCCTTCTAAGGCTAGAACAGTCACTTTCTGAAAGAAAACAAGACATTTGGTTGGAAGAAACTGGAGAAATGCAAGAGAATACTACACTCACAGATGCAGGTCAGATTTTGAACATGGTCTCCTACATGAAATCCCTACCTCTCATACTGAAGTGCACTAAACCAACAAGCCTGGTTATTAAGAAGTAGAAACCGCTCTAAAAAGATCACGAAACAATAGTTAGCTCTTTGTTTAAATTTTCTAAGTTCGGAAGGGAGCACGTTTCAGCAGAGTTATAACTCTGGTTGTAAATCCTCTCACCCTTGTGTTCAGAAGAACAGGCGAGATTCCTGCTTCAAAGCAAGCACTGCAGGCCCAACTCACAATTTGGTAGTGCTTGTCAGACTCTGACTTTCATCCACAACTGTGTCTAGATGTGATTTTTCAAAGACTAGCATGAAGGTAGGCAAGGAACAACGTTCAGGTGTGATGCCTGCAGGGAATCCACTCGCTTAACACCCCCCACTGTCCAAATACACCACGTCCACACCCCAAAAAACCCCACTTGCCTCATTTAAAACAAAAACTGCCATACTATATATGTTCTGCTCATCAATTCCAACTAAGACGACAGGCAACAGCATATAGCTGGAATTAAGCTTTAACTTTAGGTTAACTTTAAATCAAGAATCAGATTTTGTAGTTGGATTTTTTTTTTTTTTTTTTTTTTTTTTTTTTTTTTTTT
>Ga0065711_1044126_pt1 | contig 14297 bp, 7 predicted proteins | sample Hoacrofraction12_FD_59098 | JGI IMG/M metagenome (GOLD analysis project Ga0065711, IMG submission 59098) | Hoatzin crop microbial communities from Cojedes, Venezuela - Epithelial fraction 12 v2 (version 2) | ecosystem: Host-associated > Birds > Digestive system > Esophagus > Crop | place...
TGGCTCTAAACTAAAAGAGGGTAGATTTAGACTAGATATTAGGAAGAAATTCTTCACCATGAGGGTGGTGAAGCACTGGCACAGGTTGCCCAGAGAAGCTGTGGATGCCCTCTCCCTGGAAGTGTTCAAGGCCAGGCTGGATGGGGCTTTGAGCCACCTGGTCTAGTGGAAGGTGTCCCTGCCCATGGCAGGAGGGTTGGAACTAGAACTAGTTGGAATTTTAAGGTCCCTTCCAACCCAACCCATTCTATGATTCTATGGTAATTAAGAGGAAATAGGGGCTACTGTATTCTGTGGGATAGTTTATTGAACAGGCAAGCTGAATCTATTCAGTAACAAGGTTAAAGCAATATACTATCATATTTTGATATTTATTCGAAGTGACAAGGTCAACATGTTATTCTTACCCGTTTGCTTTGTTTATCACTTTTTACCTAAATTATTTTGAAAATGTATAAAAACTTTGAGTCATTACCCAGACAAAAAAGCCAAAGTCACTTGAAGTTAGCATTTCCAACAATGGGACCAATTTTCATTCTTCCTTAAAAATAGATATCACTCAAACATGCAAGAAGAATCTTGCTACAGTGCAGCTTTTACTGGTTCTTTTGTACAGTTATCAGGTGATTCTGTACAAGTATCTTTTGTGGAAAAAGAACATGGAGAGCTTACTAGAAAACAAATACTGTATAAAATGTTAATTTAGTCCTCCCAGTTCTGCAACAGGGCTCTTTACCCATGGTGTGCAGGTGATGGTACTCTGATTCTATGCAACAGTTTAAAAGTAGTTTCTGTAGACTGGTAATGGGCGTGCTCTCAATTTCATTTTAAATGATAAAGCATTATTTTTCTGCAAGGCCAGAGAGAATTAAACTGAATTTGACTTTTCACCTACTGCAAGTTAAATATGTCATATTTGCATACACCCCCTGTGCCTGATTTCAACCCTTGAACAGATTTCAGTTGGTTACTTCAAATACAATTTTTCCACTTCCCTTTGTAGCCCTTCCAATTTCAAAATATACTTTAAAATTTATTTCACTTCTAAATTACTCAGTCACCTGTAGGTGTCAAGTCCAGGTTCTTGCCAGTTCTAGCACCCTTCTTACTTAAGAGCTCACAATATCAGCATAAAATGCAAATGGAGCAGCATTTGGTATGCTGTGACATTATTTTAAAGAATGAGATTAGATGGTGTAGCTGCTACTATTTTAAGGATGTCCTTCACTATTGTGAATAGGGTAATTAATTCACTAATGAAAATGCAGCTTTTTGCAGAGAACGTGCAATAAACATGACCCTATTTGCAGGACAAAAAATGGCTACAATCAAAATGCTACTAACTGGAAAGAGCTGTGATAAAACAGTTACAGGCGATGGTAATGTGGGCTTACTGTTAGGAAGTCTGTGCTCGAAGCTCTGGCAGATTAAGTGATCTACGCAGCAAGAGCAGGTTGTTGGCAAAACCAGGGTGACTGTTACGACCTCATTTCTAGTCCGGCGTCCTGCCTACCCGCCCAGCCAGCTTCCTGTGCAGGAAGGGAATTTGATGTGTCAAGTGATTCCCTGCAAGCACTAGTAAGTTTAGAGGTTTTGAAAAGATACCATGTATTTACAGTTTTCACAGCTGCATGTAAACAGGTATGATAATGTCTGTAGTCACATCTTCACGAATGCAGTGAAAGCGTGGATGACATGTAGGTCAGCATTTCAGCTGTAACTACGAAATCTGTCTGTGTTTCAATTTGTTCTGTGTTACCTAGTTGCTCCCTGACTGGGAAGAAGGCTCAGGCAGGCCAGGACATGCCTGCGTTAGAGGGTTCTCTGACGGTCCTGTTCTGTTGCTGCCTTGGTTTTTCACCACTTACCATGCACTGCAGAAGGGGCTTAATTGCCTACTGCTTAGAAGAAGTGAAGAGGGTTTTCACTCTTGTTTTCAGAGATGTAAGAACAAATGGACTCCCACTGCACAGGGACAAGGGAAGGGGTGTAGGCAAGGTGTAGGTGCCTAAGGTATTGAGGACTCCAAGCAACATGACAGAGCCAAGGAAGTGAGACTGGGAAAGTGAATCCAGCAGCAAGTGCCCCTTTGTAGCTTGCACAGGTGGATTTCTGTAGAAAATACCCTTCACAAAGCCTAAACTATTCAGATGATGCAGGTTAGAAATACTTGTCCAGTTTCGTCAGTATGGGAGAGTCATTTACAGCATCTGATTGTTTTCTCACGTGGGTGTGGCCTGAGTCCTGCCCCCTTCCAAGGAAAACCCCTTACGGGGAGCGTCGCAGAGGTCTTGGAGAGGTTACTAGCTCTTGTGCCTTTTTAATTTTAGGAAAAGGTAAAGTTAACCGTTCCACAAACAGGCAGCTACTGCCAGTTATTTTCTAAGACTGTCTTGCCAGGTGACTTACTCCTGCGCTTTTTCGCTCCAGGAACCTTAATTGTGTTGAAGCATCCCTACCCACGGAAGGTGGAAGAACCTTCCATTTATGAGTCTGTCCGAGTACACACGGCAATGCAGACGGGAAGGACAGAAAGCGATCTTGTTCCAAATGCTCCCTCAGTAAGTTGTGTGCTAGTGGGAGGGGTGCTTTGCCTGGCCTGAGTTTAGCACGATGGCTGGGGCAAGCTGTGGGGTAACACCATGCCTTCATGGGTTCGCAAATACAGGAAGTCTTTGCAGACCAAGGCAAAACAAACACAGACTTGCTAAGTACAGTCCCATGACAAGTAAAGCCTTTTACAATCGTTGTCACTGAGACCTTCGATGCTGTCACTGGGAAAAAACTGTCTGCAGCTGACCTAGGTGAGTCTGACCATCCGAACAAAGAATATATGAAAGGTTTTCATATCTTCCTTTCAGAATGCCATCTTAGTAGTAACATTATTAGGAATTATCAGGAAGAAAAAACAAAAAAACTACACCACACAAACCCACAACACGTCTCACATCTTTCTGACAAGGCTCATCAGGCTGTATGCAACAATACCTGTGTCAGGTTGCAGAGTGAGCGCTTGTTTTGCCAAACATCCTTTACAGCCAGTGGGAAGTCTCTCCCCCCACCCCCCCAGGTGAGGCGAGCAATACGCTGAATAGCAAAACCAAGTAACAGCTACAGGATTTACCACATTTTGTCTCACTCGGTGAATATGAGGATTAGATGACAGGAAACAGATAGTAGTCCTCACAGACGTAAACTCATTACTACTTACTATTTTGCAGTCGTCTTTGTTTGTTAGAATTATTTTGCCCCGTTAGCAATGTACAACCTCCTTCCTAACTGGGAGGGAGGAAAGAGCATCTCTGACTTTTTAAGTTGGTTAAAAAGTGACCTTTTGAAAAAAACATTCAAAGACGTGCAAGACAGGCAGGGACGCATTTGGAAAAGGAAACCCCCAACTGAAGCGTGGTACAACCAAGTTAACAGGAGTATCTATATCCTGATAGGTACATTAATCAGAAGGTGGTTTTGGCATTTTCACACTTGGATTTTATTATTTTAGAATCGCCTCGTCTTAAAGCAGGAAGACAGCTTGTTGTATTCTGACACAAACTTAAAATAGAGCAATACGACAGAACAGCCTCTACCCTTTCAGCCCTAGTAATTTTGAACACAGGAAAAAACTATGTTGTGTTAAAAGCTATGCCTTACTGGTGTGAGATACAAGAGAACATCTTCATATCCTCTTGGGCCACCTGCTCTGACATCTGTGACTCACTTGGACAGTAATTAGAGACTTTAAATCCCTAGTAACTAATATCTGAGACAGGTGGTTTCTCCAGAACAGTACTGCTCAGAACAAAGTATTTTAATTACATACTACATTTTTTGAGGAAAAGAGGAAGAGTGACATTAATACAGGTTAATGAATTTGATAAAAGAGCCACTTCTGATGTGTCTCACAACAAACCCTTCATGGCTGAGTCCATTTTAACCTCCAGAGCAATTTGACTTCTGCATACAACCAATAAAAAGGCAAGATTTTTTCAAGAGCAAGTGGTCATTAACTTGGCACGAATTTGGTTTTCAGAGGTCTGCAGTCTCACAAACAGGTCCCTACACAGAGTTTCAGTAGCTGAGAATTCACAAGGTCCCAGCGTCACTCATGGTGGCAGAGAAACAGTTCAGAACACAGTTTTTCAATAAGCACGTTGAATGTAACAGGTTTTTCCTTTCAAGCGTGTGGCTGTTTGAGAGAAGAGAATGCCTAAGTAAAACAGCACTTTCCCCCCGCTGTGTGCATTTCAAGAGCGATTTCTGTGGATAATTCCACTGTCAGCTAAACCCCAGGTGCTTCTGGTTACAACATGTACCGAGGCAACCATCTTAACTTTACTAAATAAACTAACCAACTATTTTGCTGTGTTTGGTTGAGAAGACGCAGGCCAGAACCTTGCTGAGGGAGGCAAGGGCCAAGAGATTGCCTTTAGAGCCAGCGCAGGTCCACGTTTACGCCGGTGGCAGATGCAGCCTTGTGGGGGGAGCCCAGGAGTGCAGATGGGGTGGGTGGCTGTGGGAAGTTTCCCCAAGAACAGGCTGCTCTTCCATCTTCTGAATGTGGGCAAAGAGGGGGATGTGGGAAGTAGAAGCAGAGCTCAGTCTCTAACCCCGATCCCTTTCCTTGTTACTTCACAGCTTGGTACAAAAGAAGGATATTTGACAAAACAAGGCAAAATAGTCAAGGTAAGGAAAACTCTTACTCCTTGCTTCCACTCTGCAGTCACCCACAGAAGCCAGTGACAACACGGAGCTGAAATAGCTCCACCTGCGTTCCCCTGCAGAGAGGCACACTTTGTGTTTTGAACAACAACAAAGCACGACTAAACCAGAGCAAGCCAACACCTTTAAAGGTTTTTCTTTCCTAAGAAGCGTTACACTGAATTCTCACAAGACAATTACCATCCGTTCTTGATCTTTCAGAATTGGAAGACAAGGTGGTTTACACTGCATAGGAATGAACTTAAGTATTTCAAAGACCAGACAGTAAGTAGCAAACGCCAGTTCTACTCTTCAAACCTTTACAGAAGCAGCTGCAGCCTCCTCGTATCTCTGGCTTCTCGCATCTGTATCACAGCCTCCCAAGCTAAAGCTTCCCATACTGTCAGAGGGGTCAGACCTTTCAGATAAAGTCATCTTTGCTGATGCCTTCAACAAGAGGAATTTAGTAAGTTTTACAGCTGGAAAACATTTACTGTGCTCTGTCAGTCTTGCCTACTAGATAGAGCTGTTCTTTACAGTGCCTTTTTTGGGCCTTATTCAGTGGATTTTGAGCTACCAGCAGAACGCAGCTTTTATCGGTAGCTTTGACACACAACCTAACAGACAGCGGTGCTATTAAAATATTTCTGCAAATCCTAGTAGTATACTTTGCATTCCTTGCCTTCATCCTTTTTATTTCAAGTGGTCGCACAGTATACATAGAAAACCATTCATTTAAAAATGTCTTCCTTCCTAGCACTCTGACATAGATTAACCTGCTGCATCTGGAAACAACTTGTGTGTCCTTAAGGTTGCTGTTCCATTTCTATCTTAAACTGACTAAAAATAAGAAATACCTCTAGAGTTTCTCCACCCTTACAGTACCTTCGGTATGGGTTCCTTCATAAACACAGACAACCTGTTTACCTCCGCACCTCTGCCAAGCCCTGTTTCAAGGGCCTAACAGATTGTAACACAACAGCATGCACAACTGCCCTCTCTCACCAAACATTACCATTTATAAACAGTTCTGTATTCACGGGGCCCTCCATCAGTTTTCATTTCAGTTCAAGCCAACGTGAATTAAGTTTCCAGGATAATGTTTCAAAGGGCAGCCCTCCAAAAGTTTGAGTAGCATTTGTGACTGACCAGGCGAGAAGGTGTCTGTCAGGAGTGTGGCCTCCTGCCGGGCAGCAGCTCCGGTGTCTCCTGGCACTCCTGTTGTTGCACACCTACAGGTGAGCAACTTGGTCTTGGCCCTGGGACAGCACTCGCTAGCACATAGGGCTTTCTTCTAATGTGGTGTGCGAGTAACAGCCACCAAGCCAGAGAAAAATGTAAGGACAAGTGAGAAAGCAACAGACACCTCCATACACCTGATGAAGGACCATAAGCACATCTGGGGGTGTTTGGGCAGAGAGCGAGCTGTTCTTCTGCTTCAGCTGCCTGCTCTGAGGTGCTGAACAGCACGAGGCTGAAACAAACCAAAGAAGAGCTCTCACACCTAGGGAAAGTGAAACTCTGAAGAGAGACGGGCTGCAGTTATGCACAGTCTACATCCCTGCACCTGAGCCTGAACACCTGTACATGGTGTTCATGCAGCCAGACTCATCACTTCCACTGCAGGCACTCCTTCAGCTTTGCTTCTGCACTTCTCCCTACCCAGTGTCATCCTTTTAAAGCACTTAGGAATTAATTAAATCTCCAACAGCTGGCGAGGCCTGATAAGACCTATAACCATGCCCTTGTCTCTGTAAACCTTAGCTGGAAGTAATACCAGACCTGCTGCTATGTCTGTTACATTATAATGTATCCACCAAACCCATGGCAGTCTGCATCTAGCTCAGATTTTCCTGCAGCAGAGATCTCTGTTGTTTGTCTAGATCTGAACTGACTGTCCTGTGTTTTTTTATGTTTAGCTCAATTCACTCCGTGTTCACAGTGATGTTGCGTTTGCTTGTTTGGGTTTATGGTGTTACAGCTATTGTAGCTATGCCTGGAAAAACCTAGTATGCCTGTGAAGGTGTAGATGCACTGAAGATGAACCGAGCTATCCTTATCTTCTGTTTTCATGTGTTCCCATTTTAAAACCATTTTATTTTCAAGGCCACAGAACCGATTCGGGCACTTGACTTAACTGAATGCTCAGCTGTGCAATTTGACTATTCCCAGGAAAGAGTCAATTGTTTCTGGTAAGTGGCTGTGCTTTCTCCACCTTGCTGGGAATGTTGAAATAGCCAGGGAAGTTTGAGATGTAACCACTGGGTACTTCTGAAAGCGCCCTTGCCAGCTGCGACCCTGCTCTTCCTCGAACTCACGAGTCTGTTTCTGTGAGCCAGCCTCTGTCAGTCCTGCATGGCTTTGCTGAACTACCACTGGCAAAAGGATTTTTTTCTTGGCAAGGAGGAAGGGCGTAGGCCTATGTGTAACAGGCATTTATTTTCCTAATTCTGTAAGCATGTATAATCATCGCCCAGACCCATGGAACTTAGGTACGGTCCAGTTCCCATTTCAGACATTGCTGCGGGTCACACAGTAAACGCTTCCGTGCCCAAATGTGGGTCTTTTGCCCATATGGGCCTGGGGCAGCGCCTCCCCGGGCCGTAAGCCACTGTAAGCTGTTCCTGGCTAACCGCCCTCCTGGTGACTGGATGGGAGCGCGGCCCCTGCCCTGCGCTATCTGAACAGCTGTTGGTGCTGGCCAGCTGGGTTCAGCTTTAGCAACAGCTACCAGTTGGTTTAGCAATTTAAGGAATAGTTCTAATTGTTTACTTACAGTTTAGTGTTCCCACTAAGGACATACTACCTGTGCGCAAAAACTGGAATAGAAGCTGACGAGTGGATTAAAATACTGCGATGGAAACTGGTAAGATGATGTGCACTGTTACGTGGCAGTACCCTCGGTACTGCCGTCAGAAACCCCCCAGTACTGTAGCAGCCAAGTGCTGCAGTTCCCAGTATCCGCGAGGAGGGAGCGCTTGTTCGGGCTTCCAGGCCAACTAGGCTGGAGTATGTAGTTTTCACATAAAGTATGTGCCTGGAAACCCACTTCAGAATTTTCGGGATGTACTTTTAAGGCGCGTACTCGTTAGGAAGAAGAAATTACTTCCATCTTTAAGGATGTCATTGTGTAGATGGTAGACAGTGTGGAGCATCGCACAGACTCTGTGTGTTGGGTCATGAAGGAAGCAATGAGAAGACAATATAAAGGCTTGAAAGCATTTCTTCCTTAAAAATACCAGTGTTTGGGTTGGTCATGCTCGCCCATGTGCATGCAAAGAGTAATGGACGGTTCTTCTGTTCCAGTCACAAATCCGGAAGCAACTGGAGCAGCATAACTCCACCCTCAGTTCCTAGCCACACCTCCAGGGCTTTGGCTCCGTTGGCGGAGTCGCCTCCTTGCCAAGGGGAAGGCATCACTTACGAGAGGACGGTTTCGCTGGTCTCCGTGGCTCACAGTGGTACCCGCGCACAGAGGCTTGCATCCGGCTCCGCACACAAAGGATCCGTGCGGCTGCGTGCTCTCGGGCTGCTGAGTCACGTGTGGAGGCAGTTGCAAGGGCAGAGCGTTGGTCTGATACGCGTGGTCTGTGCCTGTGATGCACTTAATTCAAACACCTGTTAACTAATCACAGAAGTAGTCGCTGTTTAAAACTTCTGTGGTTATTCAGAGCACTCTCGGTAATTTATTGCAAGCTCCATCACAGCTAGCCATTAGCAGCACATTCTGTAACCTTGAGCCCGTTATTTAAAAGCAGTCCTTCCAGGAAACATTAAATATTTCTTTTGTATTACCTGTTTCGGCTCTAAACCAAAAGAAAAACGACAGAGGTGATTACATTTTTGTAAATAGTGTCTATATTACCATCCAGAGAATATTTCAAGGCCCTTTTCAAGGTGATGGATGGGTAACACTCAGTTCTGGTCAAATATGGTTTAGATGTGTACCGCAGCGACGGCTACAAGTGAACGTTTGTTTCAGGCAGCATCCATAGGTAATGGTGCGCAGCATCACTCGCTTGGTTACAGACTGGGACTACGAGAAGTGGGCAGCTGGTTCCCGGCACATGTGGCAGAGCTGCCGTGGGACACGGGGTGGGTGACAGGGCGCTGCAGAAAGCTTTGCCTGTGGCAGCCACCAGCGCTGTTTGTGGCATTACGAGTCGGGGCCCTTACCGTCCCCCTCAAAAATGGGCTGGACTTTGTATTTTTGCCTCACACAGAGAACTCAAAATGAGGTTTTGACCAGAACTATGTTTAGAATTAAGCACTGCTTGCTTTATATTAAACAAAAAGCACCATGTATTATTTTAAATTCGTACTTCTAGTGTGTGTCTTCAACATGACCTGTATTTTGGAGGACTCCTACACATGTAAGAGCATTGTGGCTCACTGGTGTTGGGAAGTGGAAGCCCGTACCTTGGTGCTGCAGTTACAACGGATGTTACGTTTTGGAAGCCGAGTTTGACACACTGGGGGGTCCCAAGGCCAGCCTGGCCTGACCTCACAGCTCACCCGGCTGCAAGATCCCCCCGGGCAATCCTGCTCCTCCGGGAGGGTGGGGGAAGCAGGGGGCCCATCTCCCTGCATAACGGTCAAGTTTCTGCTGGGACAGCACGCGCAGACCTCTCCCACTGTGCACATGCTGTGGCACAGGGCTTAGTATCACTTGCGCAGCCGGTCAGTGTTCGATAGATGCCTTCACTGTGAGAAGACCAAAGGAGGGAAAAACGTACTGGCAGAAGAAAGAAAATCTAGATTTGGACATAGGAATAGCATTTTATTTCAACTTAAAGATTCAAAATACTTGTAAATATTTTTATAGACTGTTTTCTGAATAAAATGTCCCTATAAAACAGCCAAGGGTCTTCTGTATTCCTGTACTGTGTTGTTAAAGCTTTGCCCTCCTTCCTTCAAAGAGGTGGTTTAACAACCTGGCATCTCCCACGCAGTTAAAAAGCTTTGATGAGTTCACGTGAGATGGAGGCAGCGTAAGGGAAGAGAGAGACGATGTTCTCCAGCAGCATCGCTGTTCTGTGAAAACAGCTTGGGAACGAAGCTCGACACGTCACCACAACAGCAGCCTTCCCTTCTCCGTGTGAACAGGCCGCATGGCAAAACGCTAGAAGCGAGCTCAGCGGGCGGCATCGTGAACCGCAGCCAGTGGAGGACGCGGCACTGGCTGGCCTGGGAAGCAGTCAGGGGCAGGCCAGCCAACAGCGAGAGCAGGCCTTCGGTGGCACACAGGCACCTTTGCCCAGAAATACACACAGGGACGCCCTGGGCCCATTTCCAGGTGCTTCTGTGACGACCAGCAACAGAAAGCCCAAGCCAGGAGCTCGGTTTGAATGGAAAAGGGTTGACAACTTTTGATATCCGAGGGCGCTTTTGAGCAAAGAATTCCCAGTCCTTCCCAGCACCATCCTGCCTGATGGCGAAGGTGGGCGAGGGCCAAGCGCGGGGGCAGTGGCAGCCCCTTTCCCAGCCCGAGGCAGAGACGTGCCCAGAGCTCTCCCGCAGACCAGCGGTGCTGGGTTTTAGTGCTGAAGCCCACACTCACAAGGGGAACGGGGGAGAAAATGCAGGGGGCAGAGCGCAGGATCGATCCCCAGCGACAGGAAGCTGGTCGGCACGAACCTCTGCTTCAGCATGGGACCCGGTGCCCGCATCGCCCCTCCAAGACACACACCACTCGGTCTTCAGCCCGCACACGCCTGGAGTTTGTACGTGGACAAACAAGAGACCCATCCTCTCCACAGAGCAGCTGATGTGCTGTGGGGTATTACGGTGCAACAGAAGAGTGGACCAGGCACATCATTTAAAAATACCGTATTTTATTTATATTTATTTACTTAGGAAAACCTAATGGCAAATGAGCTGAGAGCGTCACCAGTGATGAACCCACAAAAAGACTATGAGACATGAGATCTTCACAACCATATGACACAAAAAAACCAAGAAGAAGTGAGACATTGTTCAGGTGCTTTTATCTGGGCATCAGGAAAACCCCTAAAGCAACAGCTTTCGCAGAAACTGCTTTCTTCTGCATGGAAGCAGGATGCGGCTAGCATCCGGAGCAGCAGCATTCCCTCGCCAAAGCATCACCCGCCAAAGCAAGCTGGGGTGTTTATCGATCGTGCTGACACATCACTGCTAGCGAACTTGCTCTCGTGACACTCGACCACGTCTTTGATAACCCTACACAACCCATCTGCCTTCCAATGCATTGTGGTAGCTGGCCTGAGGATAAGCCCCACCGCGTGCCCGGTTCCCTGTAAAGCAAGAGATCTGTGGGCTGCTTGCTGGAGCCGAGAGCGTCGTGCCGATCCGGCTCGGCTGGCTAAGCGGAACTCCATGGGAGCTATTCTGGTGGTCTCTCCAGTACTGCGCAATACAAGAAGCATGGTCTAAAGTAACATCCACCTACAACACACTAGTAGATCACGTCAGATTCAGTACTATGTACAATTTACTCTTACTTAGTATACTAAGGAGCTGTGGTATTTCTTCGGATACGTGTTATTTGACTGAGGATTATTGAATCTTTTGTCCACTGGGCTGCAGAGGGATGCTGCACTCCAGCTGTACCATCAGGTTAAGAAACTTCAACCACCTGCCTCAGTTCTTCAAACAGGGGCGTGAGCTCCTTCTCTAAACTTACAATCAGCCCTGGAAAGAGAGGAGAGACAGAACATCCCATCAAACGACATAACCGAGAAGCCTCTCTCCAAACCCCACAGCTCCCTCCCCATCCAGGTCACGGGAAGCATTTTTCAAGACACAAAATGTTTCACTGAGCTGCTGCTCTCTATGGGAGCAGCGCGCAGCACCCCGAGGGAGGGTGCCTGGAGCCCCAGCACCCACAGGGGCACAGCCCTGCAGCGCAGCTCTGCCCCGTCCCGCTGCTGCCTTGCTGCTTCCTGCAGCTATCCTAGCCCGAGCAGCCACACAAGAACTAACCCCCTTCTGCGGGCACTCATTTGTCAGCGCCCTCGTGAGCGAGGCCCCGTGCCTCGCTGAAGGGTCTCCCCGCCCGCAGAACCGAGGAGGATGAAGCCGCACGTGCTACTGCGGAACATAACCTGGGACTGACAGAAAGAGACCAAACGACTGGTTTATGCGGTACAATCCCTGCCAGCGCAGCAAACAGTCGCACGCAGCAAGGGTAAGGTTCATCACAGGAGAAATACGCTTCTACCAGAGTCACAACTTCAGCCAGTCACCTAAGAATCTACGAATTTTCACTCGTGCCTTTCCCTTCTCCCCTCACAACACGCTGACAAAATCCATAGCGGGAGCAAAATTAATATACCCTGAAGTAAACTCGAGTAATTTATTTTCAATCATTTAAACACCTTAAAATACCGCAGCATTTAAAATACACGTGAAGACATACCGGTATTGGCACTGCTGCTAGCAATGAAGCTTACTACCAAAGGTAAGCGGTTGAACTGCACCACCTGCAAGGAGAGAGAACAGCGTTCAGCCAGCAGCCAGCACGGGTCGGACATCAGAGCTCCGCCACACAAATTCTTTTCAAAACAAGCAGCCTCCTCAGTTTAGAAGGCAAGCAGGAGCAAGAGCCACCGAACTGACTCCTCAGTGTATCTATTCTGTAAGATTCGCAGTAAAAACACCAAGCAGAACTCACACTGCAGTACAGGGAGCTGCACGTGGAGAGCCTGGCGTTTCCCTCCCTCCCTCCCACGTCCTGCGGCGTTATCCACCTGGACGCTAACGCGGCTGCAAACACTGCAGAGTACGCCACGGAGACCACTCTCCCCATGGGTAACGTGAGGGCAGGCAGGTTTATTGTTTTAAAATACTATTCAGTGCATAGCAGTATGTCCTCCTCCCTGACCAGGGAACTGGAATCTTGAGCACAACAATAAGCTACCAGCACCACAGGAGTCAAAGCAATGTGCTCGATGTGTGGAAACCAACCCATTCACCCAGCTATCTTCCAAACAAAGCTAGATACCGTAGGCTAAGCAGCTGGCTGCTTTACTGCGGCCGTAACAAAAAGCTCTCAGGCCCACCAGAACTTGAGAAGGAGCAGAAACTTCGTAGATGATGGATTTCAGGACACAAATAACTAGTTTGCAAAAAAACATGTGAGCGGCATTTCAAAGCTTTCTTACCTCAAAGCCGTACTGGCAGCAAGATCAGCTACGAAGTAGGCTGCAAGTGCTTATTTAACTTTAGGCGTCACTAATTATAAACAAATATTGTTTGTACAAGAGCACATAAAGCCTTTGTAACAGATTCTGAAGGCCATATGAGCAGAACCTGCTGCAAATTCCCCCATTACCACCTGTTCAGACAAATTCACCATTTTCAACCGGTAAATCTCAGATCTGAGAACTGTAAGAGAAGCTCAACAAATACTGTGGAAGCTTCGCGTAGCCGTTTAAGCAGTGTGAGAAACAGAACACAAACGCTTCAACAGCAGGCAAGTGGAAACCTTGCAGAGTTTAACCAACTCTCTCTCCCTTGCTCAGCGTAATGTTGGAACAGCTCTGGCCACTGCGAGCAGGCCCTGCCGCGGTGACTCACCTGGTACGTGTTGTAGTAGCAGATGATACTTTTGTTTTTGGAAAGTCCCAGTTTACTGCCCTGATCTGTGGCCAGGGCAAAGGTGGACAGAAAGCCAGGTCGCAGCGCATGTTCTGGAGCATTATCGTTGGCAACTGGAACAAAGCAAGAAAACTCTTATTTTTACATAGTATCTACGACTGCATCACAAATCCTCGCGCGGCTCAGCACTGTGCCGAGAGCAGATCTGGCGCTGGGGAACAGAGAGCACACACGCTTCTGCATCCAGCGCTCTGTATGCGATCTCTGGTCCTGCCCAGCGTGCCTAAACACCAGCCTTCTCCTTTCCAACGCACAGCCCACGCTGATGCTGCTTCGGTTCCGCGCCCTTCACAGTCCGCGCTGATTCCAGCTTTCGAACTGACTACTGGCACTCAGCCACTTCAGCGAAAACAGGCAAAGACGTGCAGGTGCTGCCAGGTGTTTAAATACTTTGGGACATTTAAAAAAAACAATCATCTGCAGTACCTGAATCGGTACTCTTAAACTAGTTTACCCACAGCATAGAAACATCTTAAAGACTGCAGAGACATGAAAAAACTTATAGCGCTGACAAGCAAACTAAATTAAGTAACGCGTGTAGAGGCTGGACGCCCTTGCTCCTGCGCAGAGACCACCAAGTCACCAAAGCACCGATCAGCTCTCTCCAGTCCTCGGCACCGGCCTGCCAGTGACCTGAAGGTACCAGCACCTTGCACCACGCCAACCCCCTCCGCCGAGGAGAACTCCTGCGGCCCGCGCTGCCCAAGAACATCGCACGTACGCCAACGGAAGGGTAACCTGAGGTAACAGCCTAACTCAATTCTCCATCTCGGCTGCCTGCGACCTGAGGAGCTGCTGCCCTGCTCTTCCACCCCCTGCCCTGCAGCCGGGGTTACCTTTGATAACGGGCACACCATCCCTGTCTGAGACTACAATAGCATGGAGACCTTCAACGCTGAAGAAAAGGAAAAGAAAAGAAGAAACGTAATTTAAAAAAAATGAATAATTAGTAGCAAAGATTC
>Ga0065711_1044127_pt1 | contig 14297 bp, 10 predicted proteins | sample Hoacrofraction12_FD_59098 | JGI IMG/M metagenome (GOLD analysis project Ga0065711, IMG submission 59098) | Hoatzin crop microbial communities from Cojedes, Venezuela - Epithelial fraction 12 v2 (version 2) | ecosystem: Host-associated > Birds > Digestive system > Esophagus > Crop | place...
GTTGCGGGCCCCTCGGGGGTCCCGGCGCTGCCCGCTCCCGCAGGCTCCGAGCGTCCTCCCCCCGCAGCCGCTGCGACGGCGCCGGGGGCAGCAGGCGGTGCCAGGCGCGCGGGAGCAGCAGGCAGCCACCGGCGCCCCTGCACCCCGGTGACGCTCGCAGGGGAGGGTGCCGAGGGGCTCCATGTCAAATTTCTCTGGAAAATTTTTTTTATTTAGAACACCAGACTTTTTATGCGAGGGGTTCTGAACAGGCAGGGTGCAGTAACTACACATTCGGAAGAGCACCGATGCCCCACAGCGCCGAGCTTCCAGTGAAACACTCACCTCTCGACCCACACAGCGTTTAACGGCAGGAAAACGGCAGCAGCCAGTGTGCTCGGCAAACAGAACAATCTTCCAAAAAACCCAGTCATTTCAGCCATTAGGCTTTTTAGCCAGCCTCAAAGACAGGCCGCTTTATCAAGGAATAAAGACAAAGAGGAACGTCTAACAGGCTTTTACTTTTTGATAAAAACCAGCTCAGTCCCATGTCTGCACCAGTGGTCAATCAAGCGACCTGTTAAAATCACGTCCCCGGTTTCCATTCTTAACCCAGTTGTTTCTCTTGAAGCCGCCATCACCTTGCCTCCCGCTTCCAAACCTGGAGAACCCTCGTCCCGCCTCCTGGGGGTACTCTTCCAGCTCTGGCAATTCCTTTGCCATGGACAGCTGCCAGCGCCTGGTGTCCGTCCACTGTTCCTGAAACAAGGCCAACGGAATGAGACTCCATGCGCCTGCAGGCGTGTCGAAGGGACCTTACATCATTAAAAGCAACACTGAATGCAGAGACATTTCCAGATCAATCCCACCCTCGCCAAAATAGGTCCTCAGACCCCTCTTGGGAGACAACTCAACAGTCCTGTGACAAAGCATGAACGATGACAAAGTGACACGGAGCGAAGTGAGAAAACTGGTTAACTCTCAAATACACTGGAGGGGTCAAAACCCAGAGCAGACAAAGAACATAGGATTTTGTTTAACAAAATCAGGTAATATAGTGAGAACTGAAATGACAATGAGGCATGACAGGGTATTTTCTACACAACCGTGCTGCACTCTTTCTAACGACTGTGTTGTCTATGCAATGTCCTTCTTAAAGCACAAACTTTGTCCTCCCAAACCACCCTATATTCAATCCTATATATGGCAATCACCGTATTTCAAATTACCAGGTTCCAAAGCCAATTCTGGCTACAAAAAACATACCTGTATGTTACTCAGTTCACCAACGGGGATATCAAAGCACACCCCCTGAAACAGAAAAAGAGAGAGGCATTTGCTTTCCAAAGGCATACTCAGGAATAGAGACACAACTCCCAACAGGCAGCACCTACAACTGCTCATACAGGCTAACTGTACAAACCAGAAATAACAGAAAGCAGGGTCTGTTGGGGGAAGCTTTTTATCAGCTGTAGAAAAAAAAAAATCAGCTAAAACACAAAAGCGCAAAACAAAAAGCAGATGCCAAATGCTCTGTGCTGACAGCAGCATTGCCTGCCATCAGCCTGACCATTTAAGACTAAGGCAGGCATCACCTGGCACCACCAGCGCTCTGAGAACACACTTGCACAGGAGGCATGTCAGGAGCCAGGCTGACAGTCAGGTGAATGCTGTACTGCTCAGGTCAGGCAGTCAGTCACTGCCCCACTCTACAGCTGTCTTTTCAATGCAGTGGTATATATATAGTGTTGGCACTACAACAAAACAATATATGTCACACCAACCACTCCCACTATATACATATTTCTCATGCTTTTTTTTTTTTAGGAGAGAATTCCTGTGTTATCATTTAGAAGGTATGTTTCCATTCAAATAAGCGTCTTTAAAAACACTCAACTAGCTCCACCCATTGCTTTCTTTTTTTTTTAATAGTGTATATATAAACAGCTGTTTCAGAAGTCCTCACAATAGGTTACCATTTTCTGAGAAATGAGATTAAGTAGGGCTAGAGTGAGGTATCAACACTTCTATACTGCGACTTCAGAACTTCTGCCTCAACCACTGCAAAACCTGGTGATATGTGCGCACGCACACACGCCCCCCCACCCCCCTCCTTCCCCAAGGATGGGCCGTCTTACCGTCTTCCCCTTGAGGAAACGCATTGCAGATACTTTGGCATCTACTTCCTCACCAAGCTGCTCTTTCAGTCCTCGCCAGGCATAGCTCATGGTACGCATTTCTATTGAACATTTTAACACCATGGTCACAAAGCCCTTCAGGAAACAGACAGAGAAAAACGTTTACCAGACTAAACTTGACTGGACAGCCTGTAACTCCCTAACTAATGAACTATGCAATAACTTTTTACTGTAATGTAGTATTTAATCCTAAGAAATCAGCTTCCCACAAGTAAAGCAACTAAAGCCTCCTATGAAGCTGAAGGTACCCATTTAATCTAGGATTTCCCATTGATATAAAAGCCAATAGCATTTCTGTATTTAGACAGAAGCAGAGACACATTTATTCAATACATACAGAAAGTTACCGCTAGAAAAAGGGTAAAAAAAACCCCAGACTGATACAAGAAGCACAGTCCAGTCATATGCTATTTCCAAAACTCTGTCACCACGCAACAAACTGGGCAAGTTCTCCCCAAACGCATCAGAAAAAGGAAGGTATGTACTTCTGTCAAGATCACTCTAAAATCAGGTAATCACACACTAGGCTTACTTGAAATGTTACAGAAATTTTACATTTCCCAGCTTCCTGGGAAGGGAAAACTACAATAGCACAAAACAATCTATTGGTTCATAAAATGTCATTAGTTGAACTCTCTTACAGCATCACAGTCTCCTGTCACTTAGATCTCTGGAGAAATTCCTTTGACTCTCATTTCAAGAAAATTTACTAACTCACTGTGAGTTTCTCTGGTTTCCTGCAGAGCATCAGTAGGAGCTGATTGCAGTTAAGGAATGAGCAACAAAACAGAAGCTGGGGATAACAGCTATTCAGAAACCCTACTGAAAGAACCTGAGCCACACTTGGATTGGACGCAAGTAATTCATTTATCCATTCTTGTTAACACAGGTATAATGTTATTTACCACAGTCGAGTTGAGTAAGGAGCGCTGCTGTATGTAAGATGCCCCAGAAATATGGGCTAGAGCTGCAGCCAGGGCAGCAACTGCCCCTTTTTCATCTATGAGCTCCTGAGCAGATTTTCTGAAGTAGTCTACTGCAGAAGAAGGAATGGCCTCCAACAACCTACATGGCGACAACAGAAGTTTAAGAAATCAGCAAAGGCCCCTGTGAAGTGCAGTCATGTTTAAACATAGACTTCAGACAGATTTCAAGATTAGCAAATTATCTCTAAAAGCCTGGGCTATCATGCTCATGCTTCACTACCACTCATTTAACTCAACAACTTCAGGATGCCAAATATCCATCTCCTCTGCTCATTAAAGCCAAGCCCCTTGAAATATGTGTTCAAAACTGAGGATGTACAACGTGGCACATTTTAAACCATTGATAAAAACATCAAGGGAAGGCTCTAAAATACCAGCTTTCTTAAGACCATACCCAAGAATCCACAAGAAAGTGTTGCCAGCAAACCCAAGAATCCCTTGCTTCTACTTCACAAGGAAGAGAAGCAAACCACTACAATGCCACTACTGGGTTGGGGCAAGGTACTTCTTGCTCTCAGTGCTAAGGTGATTAAACTAGTTATTTCTGAGAAAGGCAGTGAAAACAAGCTGGGAAACTGAGAACAGCCACTTCTCTAATGCTATTTTTGGTACACCAGCACTTCCCACCACTTTTCAGTACGTGGCAAACCCAACACCATGCCCATGATCTCCTCTACACTGGTCAAATCCTCACTAATTATAATAACCTCTGCCAATGCAATTTCCACCAATGGGGCAGCAAATGTAAAGAGAGGTGCACGGAATAAAAAACTACAACCTTTGAGAATAAAAAGTTACAAAGAAACACAGGACAGGGCTACAACACCCCCACTACTGCAGAGTTCCTCCTTATTATACTAAGTATTGCTCTTTACACACTGCTACTGTATCATCTGAGCAAACAAAATTAGTTTCCCTGCATGACAGTAATTCCCTGTTTTGCTACTGATTTCTGATGATATAAACAGAGGTTAATTTCTGCAAGAACTTAGAGATTATGTTCTATGAAAAGGTCTATGTTCAAGCACACAGAGGTTTACTGATATCATCTTATGAAAACAAGTCAGCATCTACATGCAAACCAGCTGACTTTTACAACATAGGCAAAGACACATACAGGCCTGATCCCTTAAAGCTTTGCATTAACAGCATTGTTGCTGGTAAGATCTCTAGACATCTTTCAAGAACAGGCAAATAAACTTACTTTTTGGCATTATTACTTGAAGCTTTAATTACATCTGTAGCAGACGGAACACCTACACGCTTAAATGTAATCCCCTGAAATTGAGAAAACAAATTGCAGTTGAAGGTGTTTTCAGCACTCTACAACTCCACTCTACCTATGTTACATTACTGTAACCTCTAGTCGCTTACTGTTTCAAACATCACCACAGTCCTTACTTAATTTAATGACTTCGAAAGCTAGAATAAAGCTTTTCTTTAAGTTCCTGCCTTTGTTAATCTGGAGCTACTTTACATCAATTTACATGCACATCGTAACGAAAGGCATGGTCTCCTTTGTGCGTTCTTGTCACAGTCTGCCTGCTGAGAGCAGCAGAGTACTGCCAACACGGGGAAACTCATGAGACACTAGAACAGGGTGATACAAAAGCATTTACAAACGCTTACCAAATATCAACATTTTTGGCCTACTGGACTACAGGACATGAGTCCCACACAGGAGTCATAAGCAGCCCATGGTTACAAAGTCTAAGAGTGGCAAAGTCTTTTCAGCAGCTGAGTAATGTCATTAAGCAGAGGTCTGAGGTACAACTCACGGCTTTGTGCTCAACTTGTTTCAGAAGATCTTCTTCTCTTCTCTGAAATAAACAAATGCAGATCCCGGTCCGGCCAGCTCGACCCGTACGTCCAGAACGATGGATGTAGGAATCAACATCCTTCAGAAATTCAGATTAACATGAGAAAACCTTATGTAATTTAAACTGTTGACATTTATACATTGTAAGGGAGACAAAATGCAAGCTAAACTCTAATTCAGAAGCTTAAGGAGTGATACATGATGTCTTTACAGCCAAACTTGTAACTACACACAAACCACCATGGTTTGCATACGCTACCCTGCCCAACATATACTGCCCCAGGTTAAACACTACTGACTAAGGTTTTTTGCTTCTTTTTTCAATAAAAAGCTCCACTGGAGTTTCAAAAGAAGAAAAAGGCAGCAGCAGTATTTTAGAATTGTTACAAAACTCAATGTTCAGAAGGGATTCAGAAATGCTGAAACAATGGCAAAAACTATCCTTCCAGAGTAACTGAAAACCATCACTTTCACTTTATTCAAAGCCCAAAATATAAAAGCTTAACTACGAAATTCTAGGCCCGCAAGTACAAAAAATCCACTTAATCTGTGATTCAGAATGTACTTCTGGTGAAGCAGAGAAATAACCTGCTGTTCCGTCACAAAAAAATAAATTGCAATTTTAGTTTCCCCTAATGACTTACTTTTGGTGGTGAACACTGTATAACAAGGTCAACCTCAGGTATATCCAAACCACGGGCAGCTACATTTGTTGCAATCAGAACTTCAAACACACCATTTCTAAAGCCTTTTAATGTAATTTCTCTCTGTTTCTGTGGAATGTCACCATGCAACGACTGGGCATCCTGCCAGTGAAACAAACCATTAAGATGTCATTTAACAGGGGAGTCTAGGCTGCAGTATCTAAAGACATTTAATTACAAAACCCAAAATATTGTGCAGAGCAACAGAAAACAATTACATAGCTGATACCAAAGGAATATAAAGCATGCTACTTTGTGGTTTGATCCTTCTGTGGGACAATAATACTTGTAAGCAGTAGTTTTACCGTAAAGTTATTATTTGTAGCATATCAACAGCAAACTGTACAATTTGCAGTCTGCCATGCCCAAAAGGCCCACTTGAGCTTCCGCTTCCACTGGAACAAATGGAAGCAACTTCACTTGGGCAGTGCTTGTCAAAAGCTAGCAGGAGACTGCTCCCCTCCCTCGGAAGTCATCCCAAAAAACAGAGAAGCCAAAATGAGGTTTTCAGGGCATTCCCTAACCCTACAGGTGATCTGAACAACCTCCACTTTTAATGGGACAAGAAATAGACCAAGTGTTTGACAAGGAGAAAGAGGAGAGTCACAAGCTCAGAATTCAAACAAGTTACATTCTAAAGCAGAACTTACTAGCATTAAGACAAAATTGCGTCACATACTGACACAGTCATTGAATTTACTGTGAAAGCAGCAGGGCCAGACAAAAAGTGTTGCTGCAAGATTTTAATGTGGATGGTATACTACATTTATCAAACACTGGGCAAACTACATATTCCCACCACTGCTCTTTCTCCATAAATTAGTATTCAGTCTCAAACAGGATTTTCTCTGGAAAAAATCCAGCACCTCTCCCCACGCTCAAAAAAAGGTAATAATTCAAGCAAGCACAGAAAACCTGCTCTATGTATCACCTGAGGTCTGAAGAAACTATTAAATAACCTTCAAAGGCAATAAGACATCCCATTCTACTGTATTAGTTGGATTTTCCTGAACAGATTGTTCAAAGAATAAATGCCATTAAGAGAAAGGAATCTGAAAAGCACACTAACGCAAGATGGAATATGTGCACTACACAATGCTCCTGTTTATTACCACTTTTACCATCTCCTGGTCATTCAACATAAACTGCGTATTTTCCATTGATCCTGTCCTGCACAATTTTAACACCAAAGGACTAAATTCATAACCACAGCCAAGAGGCTATTTCAACTGCAAAGCTCTACTTTTAGAAACAGCTTTCATAAGTCTTAAAACCACCCACAGAAATTTCATCCACACAGTTGCAACCTCATATTTATTTCAGGGCATTCAACCCCTGCATATCCGTAACTGCTGCTCTCCATTCAGATCCCAGTACCTGTTTGAGCGAAGCATTCATAGCCAGTTCATTTGCTTCCTTTTTGGTCTCACAAAAGACAATGGTCCGCCCATGGCTGCCACTGTAGACTTGAATGATATCTCCAAGAACTCCTGCTCTCTGAGATGAGCGACACTGTATAGCCAAGTGCTGTTCGGGAAAGAAACACGATCAGCATCTATGTTAAATTTAAGCCACGCGCAGGACAGACAAAATTAATAAAAAAATAATTTTTTTTTTAAAGCCTGGAAACTACTCCACCCATATGAAAGCTTTGCTTAAAAAAATTTTATATTAATTATGCGAAAAGTCATTCCACACTCCCACTGGTAAAGTCAATGCAGAACCCATTTTATCCAAGCCACACGCTCTGAGGACCTGCACTGCTCTGCGGCAGAATCACTCACTTCCACAGTCGTGGCAGTCCTTTGAGTCTTCTTTCCAATTAGGTCAATCTGTTCATACTCATCTTTCATGTATTTTTTTGCCACATCATATACCCATCGCGGACAAGTTGCAGAAAACAGCAGTGTCTGGGGGTTGTTCTCAGAACCTGGAAGGAAAGGCCATCAATTTCAGTCATCAGAATAGAGTCTGAAACTTGAGAACCAAGTTGTTGAGAACTTGAATTCTTGTTGAGAATGTGAGCAACAGAGTTGCTCTCAAATTTAGAGGTGTATATGTGCAGTAAATTAGCTACAAGAAGAAAACTTAGACGCAATGAAAACTTTTTTTAAATCCTTTAGACACCGAAGGCAAAATTACAGTAATTTTAACTGGATCAAACTGAATCCTTCGTCCTGCCTGAGAAGAAATGCAAGACACATTTATAGATCATCTGCTAGAAATGGTTTAGACAGTTCCTGAAGTCCTCCCACATACCCGAAACTTTTGTCCCAACCCCTCCTTGCCTGGCATTCCAATAGTAACTAGCTGTGAACGATATGGCTATGTGCAAAGGTAAAAGGCAGGGCTCTGAGCCACCTGATCTAGTTAGTGGTGTCCCTGCTCACTGCAGGGCGGTTGGACTAGATGACCTCTAGGGTTCTCTTCCAACCCAAAACTTTCTATGATTTCTATGATTTTAAAAAAGACTCTGCAGACCTGGGGGAAGAATCATAAAACAAGACAGATTACTCCAGGTAAGAACAGTTTAACAAACAGGATCTTGAAAAAGGTTAACCTATCTTCATAGCTCCATAGGATCAGACAGAAAGAAACACACATCACAAAACAACGCTTATTATCCCCTACAATTTATTAAATAATTATGACAACTCTCTCAAAGCCTACACAGACTTCCTTTTTCAGAAGATTATCTGTACTTTTTGGGTCTCAGGACAGAGACCAACTCTGCAGAAATGGGGAGAATGTAAAAGTCAAGTAAAAATGACAGTGGCTGTACTGGGTCAAACCAAAGGTCCATGAAGCTCATGTCCTCGCTCCAACAGCAGCCAAGTGTAGTTAATGAAGACATGAAGAAACTCTGTCAGCAACCAGCTTTTCATGGCTTCCAGAGCCAGAAGTGGTAACTTTGCTTTTAGTATTCCCTGATATTTCTACTTCCAGTAATTCATTAAGTCACTTTTCAAAACTTTTGGCATTAGTACAATGTGGCAAGGAATTTCACACTATTAAAGTAATCTCCTTCTTCTCTGTACCTGCTATCTGGTGGCTTTGCTGAATGCCCACTGCACCAGAAAAGAGCAAGTATTCCCTAGGTGTCAATTTAGTGTGATGACGAGTGTACAGGCACACCACAACCCTAACCCTATGCTGTCACCTTTCTCAGGGTGAAGAACACCAGGGATAAGGGAGTTGAGCTGGGTTTGCTGCTTTTTTGCTTTTCCCCCACTCACCCCCTGCCCCCTTCCAGAGATGCTATTCCAGCCCTTCAGCCATCTGTCACCTTGCTTTGAACCTTTTCCAGCGCTACCTCACTCTTTTCTCTGAGGTCCGATACTAGCATCGCATGAAGGATTCAAGTTGGGGCTGCACCAGCAGTTTTCAAAGCAGCAAAACTGTGTTCTTCTCCCACTGTTTAGAATTTACCTTTTTTATAAGCAAATCCTAAGATTTCTTCCACTTGTTCAGCAAAGCCCATGTCTAACATGTGATCAACTTCATCCAAAACAACATGCTTCACGCTGGAAAGTTCCAGCTTGCTATTCTGAATGTGGTCTTTGATCCGTCCAGGAGTTCCCACTAGAATATCAATGCCACTTCTAAGGAGATCAACTGGAAGACAGAAAAACCAGGACACTGTCAGAATGCTAGAGACAATAAGGCAAAAAGTTACCAGTACACAGCAACACTTCTAATTTTAGAACCAAAAAGCTACTGCCCTTCACTTTAATTTCTGAATAAAGCACTATTCCAGTCCGGGTAACAAACAAGTAAGCTTAACGTGGTCCTAGTTGCTCTGTCAGGAATGCCAGCTAAGCCACAAGCAAAGTTACAGTAAGATACACGAATTTCCAATCAGCAGACAGCTGGCATTAGAAATCTCCAGAGCTTTATTACAGAAAAATGCTTTAGTTTTTCAGCTAAATTCTTTTTCACAGCTACCTCTGGAGACAGACAGAGCCACACACACACAGTTCTCTCTTTCACTTGGACAGTCACCTAGTCCCAGTATATGTCCACATAAAAACCACATAAACATGCAATAAAGAAGAAACTGAAAGGACTAACCACTTTGCAGACCTACAGTCATTCTTTTAAATAAAGATTTATTGGAACTAAAATAATTCAACCCAGACTGCCTGCTTCCTTTGAAAGCAATGTCCTGGTTCCTGACTGAAGTGAAACAAGCCAGTTTTACTCATGGAATGCATTTGGAGAAAGTCAAGTCTAATCCAGTAATAATTCCTTAGTGTTCACTTACGCTGTGCTTGATATGGAGTTCCTCCATAAAAACAAGCCACCGACAGCTTCCTGGTGAGATTCTTGAAGTCTCTGGCTACCTGAGTGGCCAGTTCCCTGGTTGGGACAAGAACCAGCACCTGGAGGGAGTGAAAAAGAGACAAAAATGCAGCTGTGCTTAGAAGAGGGTGCTAGGAGAAGAGTGTTTGCTTCACATCAAACAGATTCTACTCCCATTCTTATTCTACGCCTCCTGAAGAGGTGCTCATAGCTCCCCACCATCCCAGCAATATTTCTTGCCACCTGGAGCCTGCACAAAACAGCCTCATTAAGTTAATGCCAGATAAAATAGACACTTCAGTAATATTACTGAGGACAATGAAGATGCAGTTCAGCATTAAAGGATAGGAACAGTCACTAAACAATTTGGAGTAGTAAGATCTTAAGATACACAGCATGATGCACTCTAGCCATATACCCTCCTTCTCCACCCACCTGCGCTCCTCCAGTATCTATGCTTCCCCCCTCCATTTTCTTTAAAAATAAAACAATAAAACAGAGCTGAATTCTTCTCTAGAAATCTTTCAGTCAGCAAGATTTTAAATCTTATATCATCTTTAAAGTTAATAAAATAGAAGGATGAAGTAGGCAACAGATCAGCAGACTATAACAATTTTTCAGTCTAATGATAAATATATACACTTCATTTGCGTGCAAGTATGATATCTGATCACAGGTATCTGATCACCAACTCCACCTCACGCTTAAGCAGAGATGTAAACACCACTTGCATCCATTAAGTTGAGTCTCCAGGCACGAGAGGAAGGAAAAAAAATCAGCTTTCAGTTACCACCACGTAATTTATAGTGAGAAACAACCTCCGTGAGTGCAGACAAGTCCAGCCGACTCAACCGCTACCTCAGAAGAGGCAGGGGAGTGAACCTCAAAGCCGCACGCTAACTTCCCGAGGACAGCAGTCTGAAAGTCCACTAGCTACGACTGCAGGGCCCTGACCATTCTCCCAAATGCAGTCACAAGGAACCCCAATCATGAAACATGTTATCGCTGTGATGCTGCAAAATCTCTGCCACACTGTAGCTCGTGAGCTGAAGAAAGCATTCAGTATTACAGACATCAATAAAGACAAAGAAGCCCCAAACAAAAGTCCCTAAAGCAACTGCAAAATCACTTTTGAAAACTGCCATATTCTAAGGTTTTGGTGTTAACGTTTCAGTGCTAAGTTACTTTTGGTGCACGGCCTCTTCTCCCATCCTGCAAGACACTCTGAAGTTTTTCAATCAGCGGAACAGCAAAAGAAAAAGTTTTCCCAGTTCCTGTTCGAGCTTGAGCAATTAGGTCTTTGCCATCATATATGGGCTGAAAAGTCTTCACTTGCACAGGGAACAGGTATTTTACACCTCGAGCTGTAAAATAATCCAAAGAGGTTTCATTAAAAGGCAAATAAACAATGAGAAGCCCTCATATACAACTAGCCTGAATATGTAGGGCACATCACGTCAAATCCTGTACACAACAGGAGACGCAACTGAAGAAAACCACATATCTTTGTTTTTACTCCTATTTTACATCAAAAGGTATCCCCCCAGCCAAACACACAGCTGAGTATCCACAGTGAAATATAGCCTTCTTTGTGATGTTTGGCATAAGACAACAAAAGAGGAAGAGAAAAAAAACAAACCCAACATGCTTTTTCTGATACAGCCCAAGATGTTGTGGTAGTTTGGTTCTGAAGGTGAGGAGGAGATGAGAGTGTTTGTTTCGAAACATTTTAAAACTCCAGAGAGATTTTGCACAGTGGAAGTGAAATAGTCCATCCAAGAGAAACTTCTCAGCAAGGAAAACATAAAGGAACAAGGAGAATTTTGTCTGAGCAGCAAGAATCACACAGCTTCCAAACACAGAAGAACTCTACAGTGATTACTTCCTCAACAAAATTAATTGAGAAGAGATATGAAAACGCCCCAACGTATGAGAACAATCTTAGACAATCTGTTCACAGAAGCCAAATAGTCTTCACACACAAAACATCATTACACTTTTTTAAGAAGTGATACTGTAGAGAGCAGATACAGAAATTGAAGTAAAGATACACAGTAAGTACAATGATGCTGATGAGAAAAGAAACCCTGTGTCTAGGAAGTATACCTGGGAACAACCAGACCGTGGAAGAACAAACTCACTTTAAGGTGCTCGAAATTGAACAAAATAAAAACTTTGTTCCGAATATCAACAGCCGATTCTTTGAATCTACAGTGACTGCTCCTGTGCATACTCTTAACACACAATAAATGTAAGAGGATTTAGGACAACTGACCCTTAGCTTCTGTTTCTTCTTATACAGGTAAGAGAGTCCAATTCTGGACAAACATTTACAGAAAATTTATTTTACTACATTAACTAACCTTTGAGAAGGTTGATGGTGTTTTCAGAGAGCGGAAAATTGGAGAAGTCACCTTCTTTCACTTCTTCTGTCAGCTCCTAACAGGATAAAAGAAAAACAGCTTACCCTAAGAGGTGAGTAAATAATATAACCTACACAGGCACACAAGAAAAACTACGCATTTGCTCTATTACCACAATTTTACCAGCCACCTCCTTCTTATTTAAAGAAAAAGAAAACCCTTGTGATGTGGGTACTTCACAAATGAAAACGTCATCACAGCATAAAGTTGGAAACTTGCCTCCAGCCACCCCGTACTAGAAGACAAGACATACCGACACAGGCTGCACAAGTCAGCATGACAGAATTCCTACAAGCAAATCCTGTTTTTACATCAGTCTTCAATAAAGACTTCCTGCAAAAGGTCCTCCTGCTGTTGTTACCTGCAATAACTTGTTCAAAATCACGACTACTGCGATTTCATCCCTAATTCAGATACACCTACACCATGATTTAGACCCAAGGCAAACAAAAGGGAACAATTGTCCCTTCCGCGTGACCTTACCGCATCATGCGCATATACTTGGCAAGTCACAGAAGGGAAACTACTAGTTAAAAACCTTAACTGGAGTCCACCGAAATCATTCGACAACTGTTTTTCAAAGCAAAACATATTTGGTGTCACAATTCATGTGTGAGGCAGGAATTTCCCTCTAAATCACACCTACTCAGTACACCATGCAAAAAGCTTAATTTTGCATACCAGTAGATACTTATTTAAAACTCACAGTTTAGCTTCTGCTTCAGAGATCCAGCAGATCACATCGTTACACCCAATGTACAAAACGCACTCTCTTGATCCACATTCCCATCATAAACACAAGAGAGAAAACTATGCACAGAAGGCCCCATATTGGGGAAGGCAAGCTGCAGGGCCCTGTCACACGCATGTGTGAGGCCAATAGTGAAATCTGAACGGGGAGAACTCCAGAGGCAGGCATTAACAAGGATAACCGCGACCTTCCCTTACAGGACACCTTGCCAAATACTTCCTCACAGGGCCCGCCAGCAGAGAAAGCGCGGTCACAGCACAAAGAAGTGCACGTTTCTGGGATGGTGACTGCCTGTGCAGTGGGGAGAAACCGTTCTGATGCAGGACACAAAACAAGTTGCTACATGAAGATGAGCTGGCACTTGGAAACTGCTCCCTGCTAGCCAGCCTTCTCCAGTGTAGGACAAGCTAAACCAAACGGCACGGCATTTATCATCAAGCGGAAAGCACAACAAGGAGAGACAGCTACCACGTGTCAGCACACGTGCTGCTGTGCTTCACTCACCCACCCGCAGCTTGGGTGGAAACGGGCGCGATGCCGGGTCCTCCACGACCCCTAGGTCCGGGTGCTGTAAATCCAGGAGGAACAGCAGCGAACGCCACCCGCGACAACAGCCCAAGACTCCCACAGCTCTCAGACGCCAAGCCTCCACCAGCACCCAGCACACGTCACTAAGCCCACCCGTTACCAGCGGGACGCGGGCTCCGCGGGCAGAGCGTTACTACCTCCGCGTCGCCGTCCTGCTCCCCAGCGGCCGCGTCGCCGGACGCGCTCCGGGCTGCCAGGGACGTCGCGCTGTCGCCTACGGCGGAGGAAGGCTTCGCCGTGCGCTCGGAGCCGTCGCGCTCTCCAGCCAGACCGTTGCTCTTCCCCTTGATTTTTTTTGTCTTCTTGGGCAGGGGGGGCTCAAGGTCGCCGTCGCCCAGCCCGCTCTCCTCGGGCTGGGCCTGCTCGGCCTCGGCCGTACCGCGCCGCTTCAGCCTGTCCCGCTGCTTCAGCTTCTTCCCCTTGGTCTCCTCCTGCCGAGGGAAAGCGGGCGTCACACGGCCGGACCGCCCCCCCTCACGACGCGCCGTTACTCGGGTTTAAGGCCCGAACCACCCCACCCCACCCCCCCAGTCCCCCCAAGCCCGCG